>Ga0302271_10002120_pt1 | contig 18240 bp, 8 predicted proteins | sample III_Bog_N1_1_FD_198767 | JGI IMG/M metagenome (GOLD analysis project Ga0302271, IMG submission 198767) | Peat permafrost microbial communities from Stordalen Mire near Abisko, Sweden - III_Bog_N1_1 | ecosystem: Environmental > Terrestrial > Soil > Wetlands > Peat | place: Sweden: Abisko...
TTTCGTATCCTCTAGAAGAGATTCCATCTAGCTGGCAGTGTTGAATAATACTTTGGACTCTATATTTCCTCCATAAGACTACCCTCCTATGACGAATATTGAAACCATATTCTCAAGCATATTAATTCATATAATTACTCCTACTAACACTATAACTAACTTACTATATATTAACTTATTTTTCATTTAAAGTGTATTACTATCCTTCAATCTATTTGAAAAAAAAACCTAAGAAATTATCATTTATTATTTAATAATTCAACACTATCTTCAAACTAATATTTAAAAATATTCAGATTTCATTAGACTAGGAGAATCAAGAAATTATGGATGGTTGATTAAGGGCTATGGGGGGACACTTTTAACTTGTGATTATTTTCAAGAAATTAGTGGTTATCTGATGAAAGGCATTTCCACTCAAAAACTCTTTTTAATTAGCATGACTTGGAAAGGAATGTGAAAAAACAATAAATATGCCAAGCCCGATTTTAAATCGAGGTAATTCAAGTAGAGGTAAGCCATAAAAGTGGTTGACTTTATGAAAATACATAAAAAGTTATCAAATATCAATTTTCCCCAATGTTGAATTTCATAATTTTCAATGAGCATAAAATACTGTGTGTAGATTGTCTCTGTTCTGAGTTGGTTTCACTTATTGTCCTTTCACAAACATCGGTTGAGAAAAGGTTTTTATGTTTTTCTCATATCTTCTTCCATCTAAAGGCAGCCATGCATCTTAAAATCCATTTGAGAGCACATGTCTTTTATGAAGTTCTGCAAGTTGGGTGAGCGAAGAACTTGGATTTTTAGCTTGTTTCATAGCAGCAGTTCTTGGACGAAGACCTTATTTTTGAGAAGTATTCTTAACGTAATCGAGTGTTGCAGCTGGCTTGCTGATAGCACTAAATTAACCTAAAGAATTACCAAGACTTTATCGAGATAGTTAGTTCAGAGTGTGGATATTAATATTCTTTTAGCTAGCAGCTGTTTGAGGGCGCTACATTTGAAGTTAGAATTATTAAGGACTAACTGGAGTCCATTAATTTTGAACAGAACCAATAGGAGAAAAAGGACGAGAGTTTTCAGTTGGATAATGCTATCCTGAAGCAGTAAGAGGACGCTACATTGAGGATGAATTAAATTCATTTTCTGTGGGTACTTTATCTTAGAAAAATCCAGCAGATTCAAATTCAGCTTGTTCTTGCATAACAGAAGATCCAGTGTTTGCATAAAACGAATTACCTCTTGATTGCTTTTCAACTACAAGTTATGCCTAAAGTTAAGGAAATACGAATTGTTCTGTAGTCTTAGCAGTCAAATCTTCAATATAGATTGGCTTATGTTGTCTAATAAAACAAATAAATTTATAACAACAAAAAGCCAAATAAATTATTTTACAGTTTCAAGAAAAAGTCGAAGAAAGGTGTTGGAACTGTTCTTTTTCCTTAATTATTAAAATACAATTAGCGAAAAAAAAAGAAGAAATAATGCAAAAAAAGCTATACTTTCGAGGATAAAGAGAGAGTTATTGAATATCGATTCAAACTAGATGTCGCTGGGGTCAAAACAAAGTAAAAACCGCACGTAGTATGCAAGTAGAAGATTGAGAACATTGGATTCAAGCTAGCGATGCACTTAGCCCTTGAAGATAAACTTCTCGAAAAGGATTGTCTCTTCGGTTGAACTGAGTTTCTAGTAAATCTATTGAAGAAGACGAAGAAAGTAGTTTAAAATACTTTTTCAAAAGAGTTTATGGTAAAAAGAATTATTTGTTCCTGAACATTTCGTGAAATATTCAATACTTTATGATAATTATTATTACAAAGATGTGAAACATTGAAAGAGGAGTTATCTGACTATGTGTTGGCTAGTGCTACTTAGAGAGCATTGACATGATTCTCTCAAAATTAATTTCTTGTGCTTCCTAGGATAAAAATATTTCAGGAAATAAGCAATTTTTAAGAGTTGCAAAATCGTGTAAATTTCTTACATCTTTGTATGAAGTATGATACAATTTCTCATTGACTATTTTAACATTCTCATACTTAACAAAGTTCATTGTTTTGGTGTCAATCACTTGAACTTTAAATGAAAAATCCTTCTCTTTTGCCAACAAAACAAAAAAAATTCAAAAAAGTAGCTCAGAATCTTAAGAATATTTTTACGTAGATTTGAAAAATACCACTCTGTCAGCTCAAGAGGAGTAAAGTCTCTTGAAGCAAAGAACTTAGAAGCTCCAACACGATCAAGAACAACAGTCTTTATTTTCCTCATATTACTTAACTTTTAGTCATTCTCTGTGAATAATTTCAAGGTTGGTTCACTTCCAGAAGGCGATTTGCTTCTTTTTCCACTGGCTTATAAAGGATTTATTGATTTTAAAGATGTCTTCAATTAAGAAGCAGAGGCAGTTTATGGTCGAACTCTAGTAAACTGATCTTTTTTAGCAGGGAAGAATTTAACAGATCCCGATGAAGTTGTATTATTACCTCTTTCTTTCGAACTAGATAGTTTTTACGGGCTTATAGAATCATTTCTATCTAAACTCTTATGACTATTTAGTCTAAGCGCAGTAGATCCTGTTTTATCTTCTTCTATTTTCACAGCAGCAGGAGGATAAATCTTTTTAGATGAAACAAGATCCTAAAAAAGAAATTATCTTTGCGACTAGAATGACTCAAGAAATTGATTTTCTTCATGATCAGTTGGAGAGTGTCGTCTCGGCGCACTTTATTCTCTAATATGTCTGGTATCAAGAACTTCACCTTCTTTACTAATAAATATCTTTTGCTAATTAAATCGTTGTTGCATTCTATTTTAGTTTTGTGTTCTCAGTTGGTCTTCATTCATTTCTTCTTCTTCACCACCTTAACCGTCTACAACAATTTTCTTCAGTGCTGATTAGTTTCTCACCGATGCTTTTCCATCTGGTTTTTACATTTACAAAAAACAATATTAATAACACAAACTCTTTACAAGTTATTTTTTCTTACTTGTATCATATTTTTTAGTGAATTTCCAGTGTTTTGCAATTTTCAATCCAATCGAAGCTTCATTATCAGCTTCTTCTAAATCAGGCCGTAAGCTTTAATCTTCATCTTCATTTATCATTTCCTATTCTTTATTTACAATTCTATCATTTATACTATCAATTCCCCAATGAATTCGATTGCCACTTTGACTCATTGCTGATTGAATATTTCTAGAGACAATAGTCGCAGTACTTCCAAACGATTATTATGCTGCAGTTTAAGGTCTAATTGTTTTTTGAAATACTGATTATATTGTACTCCCCATTTGTAATGTATCTGTTGGTATTTAAGGCGCTTCTGATTAGACAATGGGCTTTTTAGCTGTTGTTGGCCTTACAATTGCACTTTGTGGTTTGATCTGCCCTCCAAAGGATTCTTATGCACCTCTTTTTGCTGAGAGTGAAGTTAACTTGCTGACTTTATTCATAGCTGCAGATGCACTCTGTATTTTTCGGCCTCCTTCTTCAAAAGAGTTGTCTTGGTCTTCTTTGAACGCAAACCTTGAGAAACCTAAGAAAGTTCGAAGTTCATTAATTTTCATTTGTATTTTTTGAATCTCAAAAATCATAGAAATATACCATAATTTTGAATGTCCTCTTTGTAGTCGTCTCTAAGATCTTGGATGTGAGGATGTTGAAGTTTATGGACTTTCACTGGATCGTAGAAATCTTATATTTTCTTCTCTTTTTCTTTGAGTTCTTGCAGTTTCTTGTAGATGATTGTCAAACTCATCTTTTTAGTTGTATGTGTAGGTGTTTTTAATAAATTTCTTAATATTTGATTAGGTTGACTCCCAAAATTATAACTACTCATCCCCCCTTAAACTCTGGATTTTTTGATTGATTGAAAAAAAAGAAGTGCTGGGCAAAAAATTGCTGAAAAAAAGTTCATCAAGCAAGCAAAGATGCATTTTTTTAAAGTCTTATCAATTATTTAAGAAACTTCTATGAAAAATTTAATAATATTATTACACTCACCAACCTTTTCCCTAGAGATTTAGTTTATAAAAATTTAGGAATAGTTGTTTATTCTTTAGATTTAATGTACTTTCTTGGGATTGTTAGAAATCAAAATTTCTATTTATTTTAATCAAATTCTTGAAACTGCATCAGCCTACAATCATAAAATCTAAATCCACTTTAATTTCAACAACAAACCAACTCCTCAAAGGATAACTAAAACTTTGTTTAATCAATACTTATCTTATTTTCCTATTATTCGTTCTCTCTCTCTTATTGAACATTTTTATGAAACTAACATCTGATTACCTTCATTGCAATTAGAACTACTATTTATTTTATTTTTTTGAATGCTTATTGAATGAATAAGCTAACTTTCTAAGGTATTTTACTGGGGAAGATCAAAACAATTGGATAGATAAGGAATGTTTAGGATGAAAAAAATTAAAGAAAGACATTTCAGAGTGCGGGAGATTATCTGTGAAGTAGGAGAGGCAAAAGTGCCTGTTAAAAATCACATCAGAATGGAGAAAGATACTTCATGCTCGCCTATTAAAGAATCAAGAGCAAATTCATGGATAATTGGATTAGCAATAGTTGAATTTGACATAGAAGAAGGGTAAGTAGTGAAGTACATGTGCCCAGAAGGTTGTATGAGCGAAAGGGAGAATAAATCAATTAGCCATATGAGTTTTCCTGATTCTAACGCCTTTACAAAGGCAGAAGGTACTTGTGAATATGTATTTCGATTGAAGAGAGATAAGAATTCAGAAGGAAGCAAATTCTGCTTTGGTTATACATTCTTCTGTTAAAATAAGGATACTTTAAACTCTCGAGGGTATCGCTAATAAAGTCTCGTAGTTTTGACATAATATCCATTTATATACTTCTTCTCATAACTAGCTCGGACTATTTCATCATTTTGCTTCCCTGCCGCACAAAATACATCTGAAATACTACAAGTATTTATAACATGTTTCTTTCATTTGTTTTATTTTTTGTATTTCTACTAAAAAAACAGCAAGCAATTTAAGAAATTTTAAACTGGCCTCCTCCGCAAAAAGGAGTTTCTTACTCTCTTTAGATTCTTAGTAGCACAATACAGGTATTATTAAACATAAAAGGAATAAAGGGAATACTTCTTTATCAAGATTTTATTATTTTCAGCTAGAAATACCACCACATGCTCTCATAGAAAATCACTTTGAGACATAAGACAAAAATAGTCAGAGGTTAACTGAAGAAACAAAGCTGTCGCCTTAAAAGAAATACAAAGAAAGTGGAGAATAAATAGTAGTTGAAGAATAAAAAGATGATGGCTTAGAAAAAAATATCAGACCCAACAAGGAGGGTATAACTTCAAGTGATGTGAAATAGGAAACATAAACTAATCACAGTAGTGACACGAAGGAGAATGATAGCGAAACATAAGCTGATAAGATTTTAGATATTTCCCCTAAAAAGACTCATTTAAATGAAGATAAAATTGAGAATTAAATGAAAATGGGATAATAGCAAATTCCATCGAAAGTTTGTGGAATGCAATCGATCTTGAGTGCTCATGACTGCTCCGAGCAAGGACTTTTCTAAGAATTTAACTTATTTCAACTTCTGGGACGTGATAAAATACATAATTTATGGAAATTATGGGAAATAGCTCTCACAAATTCACCGCTTATGGTTATGGCAGATTCACCAGAATTTTGTTCTTCGTTAGTCTTCGGTGCAATCTCGCTGATATCCCCGTTGGATTTCACTACTGATTTCCGACCATATTTCACAATCTATGATGAAGATTACAAATGCATTAAGGAAGAATGCGATCGAGGAGCGACAAAAGCTATTCTTCTTGGTGTGACTAATCCTTTTTTCCTGAAGGTCTTCAATCCAAAAGTCTATTATTTAATGAAACTTATCATTTTTTTCTTTAAAAAATAGACTCTCTAAAAATTTCCAGTGATTTTTCGCTTAGACTCTGCGTTTGACAATCTTTCCTCCATCAAAAGCAAGAAATCAAACGAAAAATCATATCTCTTTGAGTAAATCATCATACGATATTTCTCATGCTTGAATTTAATACTCATTTAAAAACTAAATTATGATTTTAAAAAGGGTAACTAATAAGAGCAACAAACTTTACATCGGATATGATAAGACTTTTGAAAAAATGATGTTGCCATAAGACACTGCAGAAGTATCTGCAATAAATAATTCTCTGCTTCGTAAACACTTTCGGACACTCACAACTCAATTTATTCAAACATTCGAAGACTATTTCTAATCCTAACGCAATGTAAAATAACACGGTTGCATTAAAAAGTTCAGAAAAACAAAAATACTTTCTTTTCATTTATCTTTGTTTTTAAAAGTTTTTAAATAATTTATGCTTTTATTTTATATTTTGTTCCAAGGAAATCAAGGTATTTGACTAGAAGGAATTCCTTAAGCAGCTGGAGGGGAGAAAGTTCTCCTTCCAAGATTTATTTGAAAAGAAAAAACGCATAGTTTCACTCTACGAAAAATTTATTCGTTCCTCGAACTTTTTGAGCTACATCAAGACAAAGCCAAATGTTTATTTCACTAAAACTCCAATGAGATCTTGACTTATTTTATTATGTAATGTGTGTGTCTGTTGGCTTCTTGTGGTCTTCTTCATTTCTCTTAAAACTTTGACTTTCTCATGTATATTTGAATGAGAAAATCAGTAATTCTTAAACTTTTTCAGATAAGATTTATTATATTGGGTAGAATTCAGGGTTCTCAAAAGAAAAATATCATTTATTTATTTGATATCTCCTTGAGACAGACCAATACTTCTTTCTTTCAATAACATTTTAATTATTATGACAGTTATGCTTTTAGCAATCAATTTAGTTGCCATCAATGCCATTTAGTTAAAGTATTTCAAATAAATCAAAGTTACAAAGTTTGTGGGAGTAAAGTTTCATGAAACATAGTCAATCGGAAGAGAACGACCATAATTTAATCTTATTGTCTATCCCGTTGATAGCGAAATTCTTCCCGTCATGCATGTAGGTGATGCTTCTGGTCCCTAATTTGCCGCCAATACAAAGGTTGCTTCGAATTTTCGTCGATAAATAATCAATAATAAACACTTCATTTTTGACGGTTATCACTGCAAGGTGCCTCTCATCTGCCATATCAGAGATTGAGCAGATTTAGTTGGCCAGGCTTACATTTCTTTTCTTATCGATTTCTCCTGTGATCAAATTTTGAAATTGCAGACCGTTTGTGTGTACTATTAAAACGTGTTTGTCAATAACTTTCAGGAAGAAAGAGTCTGCGGGAGCTGAAAATGAAGAAATTACCCTGAGTTTTTATTTGTTAAGCGTGAATAATCTATTTTTAGAATGAACAAGAATCATCGAAAGTTACTTGGAAAACCCACAGCGAATAATCGGAGCTGAGTGGTTATATTCACCGATTTTCTTTTTCAAATCAAGAAAAATACTAATGTTGTCAGTTTGCTGGATTAATATTTCTCTTTCGGATAGCTAAATTGCATTTTAGCCATGCTTTCTTAAGTTTAATGTGTTGAGAAGCTTGAAGTCTCGGAGATTTATGATTTAACATCTTTTATCGAGGGAGGTGCTGAGAAGAACGTTTTCTCTAGCTAATTCCCATTTATTCTCCTCAATTATGCTTGTTGTATCTTCAGATGAGGAATGCTAACGATTATCAGTTCCTCTCTCCTTAGGTAAACTTGGTTCTTATGTCGGTTTCTTAGTCCGATTAGATTTGAGGGTACTTGATAGACTATTTTGAGAAGCATGCTTTTTGATTTTAGAAGACAACGAATCTGAGATTGTTATTCTGACTCTAGCTGTGAGATATGTCAAGGAAGTAATTTTATCTGTGTGCGCAACGATAGACGCTAAGATGCGTTCGTTCTGCGCATCCAATATCTTGATTTTGCTAAGTACTGCAATGGCAATGCGCTACGAAGGTAAACTAGTGACACAGTTAATTGGCTAGTTATCTGAAATTGTTGATAGTGACTTATTATGCTAGAGATTATAGCTAATAGGCAGTACGTCCACACTAGGCATGGAGAACTGCACTTTCTTGAGAATTTCTCTGACAGGCATTCTGACTTAGGCTTTGAGGATTTTCTGAAATTCGGGAAAGTTATTTCCAAGAGACTGCACACTTGACATAATGTGATGGTTCATTTAGGTATCGCTATCATTGGTTTGTTTGAGTTGAGACAGTAAATCAAAAGCGCATTTGTTTATGAGATTCAACTGTTCCTTCTAGAACTAATCTATGTATTCTGCAATACGGTTCTTAGTATGTTCAATAGCCTTCATGAGGGATTGCTCACATTTAGAGAACTACTCTTGAATGCTCTTTTTTAGTTCTTTTGAACTCATTTATGGTAGAAAAGTTATGCGGGAAATGTGTTTGTTTTATTTACTATGCTTTTTTTAAGAAACAATTCTTTGCTTAATTTTTTGAGATTCTTTATGGAAGAATTATGTTAAAAAAAAGGAAATATCCTGCTTATCAGACAGAGTAAGAAGTTGAGTTAGTGGGGGACTTTGGGGAGAGAAAAAGGGATGTTTTGATCAAATACGACAACACAGACAGTAAAAGAAATAGTTATCTTAAATCGAAATATGTTTTTGTACAAGTAATAAGAAAATAAGAGAAAATCAATGCTTTTTTGATCTGCTTCATGTTAATTTACAGCTTTTAATTAACTCATTCTGAATGCCTAATATTAGGATTGAATTTGAAGTCTGTTAATAGAAAAAAATACTGAATTTAGAAGTATAAAAAAATGAAACAATAACAATTGAACTAAATAATTGTTTATTCTTCTTGGAGAGTGTGCTTGTTACTATGAATCTGTGCCGATTAGAAACTAAACTAAAAACTAAAAAAAAAAGAGAGAAAGATAGTCATGAGAGAGGAATCTCCAAAAGCCACGAAAATGTCTTAACGTTTCGGCATGCCTTCATGAATTAGTCTAGCCTGTTGATATGAGAATACCCTAGTTAGGAATCAATTAGAACTTCGACTACTTCATGTTAGAACAGAGAAATCATGATTTTCTTTTCCTTGCAAATTTTAAGGAAGCTCCCCAGGAGGTAAGGCAAGTTGTGATTGGGATTATTAAGCTCTACTGCTAGAATATAAGCAATAGATTCTCCATCCTTAAATCCATCGACGAAAGCTATCTTCACATCTTCTTAGATAGCTGGATGCCCTAAAATATTGTTCAAATTATTTTTGAAGATGAATTTAGAAAACTCTGTAGCACCTTAACCCTAGATAACATCAATCAAGAGATCTTCAATGTCTGGGGCGAACAAGTTGAACTAATCACTAAGGTCTGAAGAAGAGCCATCATCTTCAATTTCGTTATCATTTTCGAGCTCTTCTTCTTTTTCAGTTCCTTCAAGTGAGTTTTCTTCCTTTTTCTCTTCTTCCTCTTCAAGTGAACCGTGGTCAATGATATTGTTTAGTTCTAAATTATCTTCAAGGGTAAATTCACACTTGCATGGCTGCTCGTTATGAGCTTTTCTTTCGATAATTTCTTCTTTGGAGTCATTTTCTGAATTATCTTCAGATTTTAACAGCTCCTGTTTCATATTTCCTCCTGCTTCTTCTCCCAAAAATGTTTGTTCATTTGTATTATTAGTACTGGGTAGACTAGAATCTCTGTAGTCATGAAAGAGGGTACTTGTTAACCCAAGTATGTTTACAGCGCTGTTCGACGTGCTCATCGAAGAATGGACCAAAAAATATGTTTGTAGGTTTTTAGAATTAAGAAACTAACTTGTTTTTTTCTTTTCTCAATTTATTTTGATTTTAGATTTAATGTTTATTAAGAGTTCGAAATATCTATTGTTAGTCTTCTAAGTGCATCATCCCCTCCCCTATCTTTTCTCAAATAAATGAAATTGCATTGCCCTAAGTATGAACTTAAAACCAGTTCGATTACGTACAAGTAATTAGATACAATAATTATTTTAATCCCCCAAATCGCAAATGATTAATATCTTGCTTACTTCCAAAGGATAAGTGTGTTTGTGAGTATGAAAAAGTAAAACAAGGGTGAAAAACAACTTGCAGACATAAATAATTTCAACAACGCCCCACACAGCAGCTGTGATGAATTTCCCAAAGTCAAATCCATTCACCAATATGTGAACTTCAAAAACCATGATGAGCTGCGGCAGCAGAATTTCCTAACTTCATCCCAGCACATCAATGAAATGCTAACGCAGAAAGCTGGTAATCCATATAAAAAGAATGGAAGAGGCCTACCTCCAAATATTTTTTGAACTCCAGGCGTAAAGAGAAGGAATACTGTCAGACAAGTCTCGAAGATCACACCATGCAGCATTGTGTGGTTAACATTTGTAGTGACGAAGCTCATTTTTCTACTTTTGCAAGTAAAAACGTTTGACCACTGGAAGAAAACTACGCAGACAAAATAGCATGTTTGCGACCATTTTACAGCATCAGCTGCATAGCAAGCTGTGACGTCAGTGATTGGAGAATGAGTATATGAAGAATTTACATCGCAATATGACCAAGTTTTTTCTGATTCCCAATGACCAGTTGAGGTATTACATTTTACAAGCATTTTTCTCATATCATAAATGCCTTCTCCATCGTTGAACCAATCTAATTCGTACACCAATTCATCAGATTTGTCTGTGTTTAGCCTGCAATCTGGGGCAATATCATAGAGTCGTTAATTGAAAGTTGCATCTGGCAGTGAAGTATATGGATTAATTGGTGTGGAGAAATCTTTCGAAGGTGGTTTATACCCTTTTTTCGAGGCTAATCCAAATAATTCAGTAATAGGGAACCCAAGGTAATTGAATGCGACAAAATAACCAAGGAGACCAGCACCACTAGCGATTTACCCAGTTTGAAGATACCCAATTGTAATAACTTTAGTCGAAACAAGATGCTCAAATTTACTACGAGGCCGTCTTGTCATGAGATCAATTTCAGCTTCTTCGTAGGCAAGAGAAATAGCAGGCCAGATGTCTGTGCCGACTTGAATAACTAGCATGTAGATACTTGAAAGTGGCAAGGGTATTTGCAGGATGATAAACACTAAGAAAGGAATAATTTCCGTCATGTTGGAAGTCAGCAAATACACGATAGATTTCTTAAGATTATCGAAAATTTTCCTGCCTTCTTCGACACCATTGACAATCGAGGCAAAGTCATCATCCAGTAAGATCATATCCGCTGCATCTTTCGTGACATCACTTCCTGAAATATTCATGGAAATACCTATATCTGCTTGTTTAATAGCTGGTGAATCGTTTACACCATCACCAGTTGAAGCTACAATGAAATTTTCCTTTTAGCATGCCTCCACGATTTAGAGCTTCTGAGCAGGTGTTGTTCTTGCAAACACGCAATACTGCTTCTTAACCCACTGTCTTAAATAATAATATTAATCGTCTCTCTTTTCTTCGATGGACTTATTTATAGATTCTACGATTCTATCTCCGTGAGCGACTAGCGCATCACAGGCTTCACTTGCTTCAAACCACGATAAAGTAGGATACCTTTCCATCAGATCCTCGTTTGTTAAGACTTTTTTGGGAATAATGTTAACTTCTCTAGCAATAGCAGCTGCAGTTGGGGGCTGATCACCAGTCACCATGATTACTTTTATTCCAGCTGATCTACATTCGAGAATAGCTCTGGGGACTCTTTCTTTTGGAGGATCCATTAACGAAACAAGTCCACAGAATTAGAAGTTAGCGAGTTTGAAATTGAATTTCGGGACAGAGGAGACAACAAAGTGAGTTCCTTTGGGATATTCGCTGATTGGGAGATGCAGCTTCGCAAATCCTAGCACTCGCTCACCTCCTTTACCAAATTGAAGATTCACTTCATTGAACTTCTAATGCCAAGCAGTATCGATCTTGACAGCCTAGCCACCCTTGATAGCTTCAGTGCAATAAGACCATATTTTTTCGGGAGCACCTTTAATGTAGATGGTAAAGTAGCTGTCTTTTGTTTCTTCTTCGATGATTGTTAAGGAGAATTTGACTTGAGAATTGAATGGCATTTTTGAAATGGTTCCATCAGGATTCTTGGCTATTTGGAATTTACTTCTGAATGCGTTGACATCGCTGATATATTAATAGAATCGAATCAAGCCAGTCTCAGTCGCATCTCCAATGACAGGGCAAGTCAAGTAATCAACCGATTCTAGGTTTTTAATTTCAGAAGAATCAAATCTAGCTTCACTGCAGATCATGGCAGCTTTATGGAGGGCCTTAAAATCTGCATCATTTTCATCATAATCTGGTTTTTCTCCTTCCTTGATGAGCTGCTTGTTTACGGTGTGAAACACTTAGTAGTTATACCACATGTGCTTCACTGACATGACATTCTAAGTCAAAGTGCCTGTTTTATCTGTGCAAATGCAGGAAGTTGATCCGAGAGTTTCAACAGCTTCCAAATTCTTCACGAGAACGTGCTTTCTCGCTAATGCTCTAGCAGTGATTGACAGAGAAATAGTGATACATCCAAGCAGACCTTCAGGCACATTTGCGACAAGGATACCGATTCCAAGAACGACACAAGCTGTAATGGTAAGATTCATGTACAGATAAGAAAGCAGGAAGAAGAGAATCGATAAAAATATGGAAATGACAGTCATCATAATCACAAATCGATCTAACTCTATCCTCAAAGGGGTTCTCGCTTTCTTTTCGCCAGAGGATAAATCAGCAATTTATCCCAACGTTGTGTTGTCACCAGTGCAAATAACTACACCTTTGCCTGTTCCTTCCTTGCACATTGTTCCGAAGAATGCAATATTTGTTGTTTCGAGGTAATTTTCAGGATGAGAACATTCCACAGTTCTCAGGAGAGGCTCACTCTCACCAGTCAGAGCAGAATTATCAACTTTCATTTCACTTGATTCTAAAATTCGCAAATCAGCAGGGATTTTCTCACCGGCTTTCATCAAAACAACATCACCTTGAACGAGCTTGACAGCATCAATTTGTCTCATCTCACCTCCTCTAATGACTGTGCATTTCTAAGGCAGGAAGTTCTTGAACGAGTTCATTAAGGCTTCACTTTTGGCATTTTGCTGGAAGGTGATTCCACAAGTGATACCGATAACAATCAATATAACCACAGCAAGATAGATATTCGAGGGATCATCTGGAGTCAGACCATACGCTATGAAGCACAGAATTGCACTTACCCACAACATTAACGCAAACCCATTTGTCATTTCCTTAAATAATTTTACCCACAACGAAATCTTCTTCTTCTCAGTGAGTTTATTTTCTCCATGCAGCAGAAGCAATTCATCTGCTTTGGTTTAATCTAATCCCTTTTCCCAATTCGAATGGTAGTTTTCTGCTAACTATTCAAGGGGAATCAAGTGATCTTAAGTTTAAGCTAATTTTTTTTTCGTAGATTCAAGCTTATCTTTATGTTTGATTTCTTGACTATCCAGTTTAGTTATGTTTCCTATTGCTGGTGCATGCTCAATTAATCCAGCTGCTTCTCCATGATGCTCAGTGGCTACAGAGTCTACATAAAGGACAACATCATTTAAATGAGGTTTTCTATTTCCCATGTCATCATCGTTATCTCCTCTTTTAGCATGTTAATTTTGGAGAGTATTTTTTCTGAAATGATTTATGGAATGATAGATGTCAATCGACTAGCGGAGCTCCTCAAATTTTCTGATAACTTAAGAATTCTAGGAATTATTTTCATCATCTTGACTTTTTCCTCTTTCACGAGTAGCCATTGCCTATATTTTTGTTTTGTTTTAGTTTTAATGGAAATTATTAATCAAATAACATGAAAAATAAGGGTATTTTTAAAGAAGTTATTTTAATTTCCCTTGGTTACGAAGAGATTCATCTCTACAACTAATGAACTCTAATGCATATGATTCGTCACTTAAATTGTGTTCTGAGAACCCTAAATTAGTCAATCAATTATATTCGTCTATCATTATCTTTGGCTGGGAGTTTTAGCGTATTATCAAGTTTTTAATATGATAACAATAAAGGTGCAATTCTTCTAGAGAAAAATCAAATACTTGGTTATGCATACATGCCTTAAAGTATAGCAAAGTTAAATATAGTGAGTCGAAATGACAGTTTAGAGCAAGGAGCCATTAGCTGACTTAGTTTTGGATTGAAAGAAATATGCTTACTTATCTATTCTCGCTGTGCTCCTTTGGTTGTAGAAGAAAATTTGAAGACAAATGAGAAGAAATCTGACTTGTTTTAATTAAAAGAGGGGCGAATTACTTGAATATTTATTTATGCAATTTGATGCTGTGGTTACCTCAACTGAATTTTAATAATAACTAAGTAAATGTTAATAAAATGCAAGCCATCCCTATCATATTTATATTTATTTTCATATTAAGCAAAGCATTTAGTACATTAGATTTTTGTGAATCTAATGAATCTTGTTCCTCATGAAAACAGATCACTTTCTTTGATAATTGTTAAAAAGCAACATAAATGAATGTCTTTATCTTTAGATTCAAATGTATAAGTTTATTTAACCTATTTTATTATTAAAAAATAACTGTTTTATTTCTTTTACCCTTTCCATCTAATAATTTTCAAAACATTTTTGTAGTCCTTGGATGTAATTTAAACCAGGAGATTTGCAGTCTTTTGTATTTCTTATGTGAATTACTAGTGTTTAATTTAGTCTAAGAAAAATACTGCAGGTAGTTATTAATTGGTTAATATTGTAATGCAATTAGAAATTATAATATTTGCGCAAGGAGTAACAGAATGAAGGGTAATTCTGAAAAAAATGAAGAGGATATTGTTTTCTTTTTTAGAAACACAAAGATAGAGCATTTGGTTTAGAGCTAAAAGAGGTCTCTAAGATGATTTGTATTTAAAATGTAACAGGTTTAAAAGTAAAAGAAGAATTCAGCAAGTTTTATGGGAATATTCTCAGCAATTAGGCAAATGAATTTAGATAAAACTCATAAAAATATCATTAAAGCAATGTTAGATCAGAGCACCTTCAAGCTCAAATCAAATGGTTTATCAAATTTAAAAAGGAAGATAGGTTTGTTTTTAAACTGAGAAATGAAAATATTTATTGCTTTCACTTTATAAAATGGGAAATCAAGAATAATCAGAAACATATTTGTTTAATTGGAAATGTTATGGAGAAATAAACAGTTTTTATTATTCAATTCCGATTTTTATTTGTCAGCCACTTTCTGAAAAAGATAGAAAGAGAACACATTCTAGATTTGAAGGTCAACTAAATGTTAATGGTCAGCTAAATTGAGAAACAATCAGAAGATTAAAATCATTTTTATTGGAAACTAATTATCTATCTTTTTTGTTTGTTTTTAAGTTAACAAAATATTTTTTAAGAATTGAATCTAAAAAATGTGATAATTATTGATGTTTTGAGCTGCTTGAGATATGCAATAAAGACAAGGATTTGAATTGATTGAATTTTCTTTATTTTGAGAAATAATTATCTTGAAATGAGATGATTATACTTTGATTGCTTGGAGGGTAAAAAACATTTTGAAGAAACTAATCCAATGAGGGAATATGAAGCAAAGCATAAACAATTAAAGAAGAACTGTAAGGAATCAAGTGTATCCAGCTGCAATAGAAAAATATTCTTTTTGGGAAGGATTCTATTATTAGTCAAGACAAGCAAGTATATGTTATAGCTTGATTTTATTTGAAGGATTGAGAAATAGAGTAGAAGTTATCATTATTAAAGCAGGAAATAAAGGAAAAATGGAAGAGGTTTAAAATGTAGATTAAGATTCTGGAGTGTGTTGTTCACATATTGAAAGTTACTTTCTTGGAAATTTTCTGAAAATACTTAAGCAATTTGTTAGAGAGACTTTTAAAATTTGAGAATCTTTGAATCTCAGTATCTTCAAATGCGAGTTAGTTCTCATGATCAGGATCTTCATGAAATTGTGCAACAATTGCTTAACTCCATTGTATATGACTAGGAATTTTAAGTTAGCAAAATAGGTTTGTGATAGCTTTTACATAAAAATAGGAGGAGTTTCCATTTTGAATGACTGGTTAAATCAGCTCAAACCCATTTGTATTCATAATGAATTTATTAAAATATCTAAGAATTTCAAAATGGTGATGATAAACTCTTGGTTTTTGAGGGTAACTGAGTGAGATCTAACTTATTTTTCTTGTAAATCTCAAAATTAAAGATAAAGTCTTTTTAAATGAGAAGTCTTCAATTTCAGTTAACTATTCTGAAACTCTTCTTAAAGCTCCATTTTCATAAAAGCAATTTTTATCTATTCAAACAATTAGAAGACTTATTAAGCTTCCATTATATATAATTTTCAGTTTTAGTCTTATTTAAACATGGCATAATTGTAAAAAAGAAGAAAAAAGCATATCCCTTTTTTTCTCCATTGATATATTTGTGCACATTCATCGGGTATCAAATCTGTTTCAAAAGAGTCCCAGCAATCAAATCAGCTGATCGCTGATAAACTTCTTAAAAGAAAAAGGGGGAGATTGAATAATAATAAATTGTATTTTTTTAGTCTATATTAAATAAACAAAAATGCTGAATAAACTTGGTTAAGATTATCCATATAAAAGAAGATCCTCACCTGGACTTCTCAAAAAACCTAGAAATGAGTCTACTCGCGATTACAACATCATCACATGCATTTCAAAGCCTACAGTAGAAAAACCCATCATCAAGTTAACTGAAACCTTACCATAAATTCATCTTCAAAAACCACGAAAACTTGGAGATTATGTTGATTTTCCTTACCCAAAAAACAAAAAGAACCAAGAAGCTCTGATAGACTTTAACAGCTAAATACCTTCTTCGAAGTTAGCTACAATTAAAGCAGAGAATGCTGAGAAAGGAGGCGATTATTAAGCTAAAAATCTCATGAATTCAAGTTCTGTTGGGTATAACTTTATCTCCAATACAAATAGCGATTTTCCTAAAACAACCAAAGAACTCCGAGCCGAACATGCAACAGTGACTAACCGCACGAAATAAATAGGAACAATCTACGATCAAGGTCGACTCTTTGCGCCTAATTTCAACCCAGAATATCAATCCTTCTTTAAGACAAATCAACATGCATTTAATCGAAATAAAGGAATGTGTGCAGACACATACAATAGAGCGCACACCTATGGACCTGGCCTTAAACCTTTCAGGAAGTTTAAGTGAATGTATTCTTTCTCTAATATGTACCCTTCAATTGTATTTTTTTCTCCAACAAGTTACGTTAATTGGAAAAAGCATAATATCAAAACTGAATCATTTTCACAGCAAGATTCTCAACTGCACTCAAAATACATAATTAATTAACTAACAATATCGAATTCTATGTTCATCAGTTATTTTTTTGGTTTATTTTAGAAACTTAAAGCAATTTATTCATATTTTTTGTTGCTCCAATTTCCAAACTCTCTCACTCATACTCATATCCATCTTCGTCATGCTAAACTGAAACTGGCTAAGGAGCTATAGCTGAAGTATGCGTGAAGCGATTTGAGAATAAATCAAATCCTTGAATATCCTTAAAGAGAGTGTCTTAAGGTAGCATTTTTTGTGATATTTCAAGTGATTCGGCAGGTGGATTTTCAGTAAGAAAAATATCCTTCAGTTTCATACTTTTAACGTTACTAATTTATCTGTAAATCTCTCTAACTTTCTTCTCATCTAGATTGTCCTTGATTTTCTTGCACTTAAATATCGCATCAACAGGGTCTTCTTCATTCATAAGTTAATCATTTCTTCTTTTGTTTCTTTTTTTTCCTTCACGTTTTTCCTCTTTTGGATCTTTTCTTTGTTATTCTCTCAACCATTTTTCATTCATACTATGCCATAATATACTCTTGACAGCATGTTCTTCATTCGAGAGTATCAATAAACTTGCTTCTTCTTCACTCATGTCGGATAACTCTTCAACTACATTTAATTTTAACCCGTCTTCGTTATACAAACATATTTATTTCATTCCATCCTCATCAAAATGAGGTTTAACCCTCTCCAAGGCTACTTTACCTTTAGCAGTAATTGATTAATCTAGCGTTAAATTTTCTTCTTATTAAGGTTTTGCGAATTCTTTGCTAATTCCACTGTCCATTTCCTTTACTTCATCGTTTTTCTTCGTTAGCAAATCTTCACTATTTATTATTGTATCTTTCTTTTTTTCAACTTTATTTTTATTATTTTCAACATCGCTGTCATCCTCT
>Ga0302271_10002121_pt1 | contig 18238 bp, 16 predicted proteins | sample III_Bog_N1_1_FD_198767 | JGI IMG/M metagenome (GOLD analysis project Ga0302271, IMG submission 198767) | Peat permafrost microbial communities from Stordalen Mire near Abisko, Sweden - III_Bog_N1_1 | ecosystem: Environmental > Terrestrial > Soil > Wetlands > Peat | place: Sweden: Abisko...
TAAGTTTAAACCAAAACATACGGGCAATCTTATCCATTTTACGCCCAATTGGTTCTTTCATGGCCTAGTTAGACTTATTATTGTTCTAAAAGTTCATTTTAAGCCGTAAAATTACTATTATTTTTTTAGTTATCATTGTTATCTATTTTTTTTAATGGAAAATTAATATACTCAGCCAACACCTTTCCGTGCAATATATTTTTCTGATAGAAATAAAATTGACAAAACAAAATATTATACTCGTCTGACATTATAGTTATAGAAAAATATCAATGAGCTCCATCAAATTACTCAAATTGTCTTGCTTAGAACAAAATAACCTTTAATTCTAAATTTATAACACAAAAACGCATTTAAGTTCTGAATTATATCTATTTTTACGGCTGAATAGCTGAAAACATGGATATAAACAACAAGTTATACCTGCATTTCCGGCCAAATTCAACTGAAAATAAATAAAAAACAATATTAAAAAGTCCGGGAGCTGATTTCTCACTCATAAATCTCGAAAACAAATCACCTAATATGAACTTTTAATCCCAATGTTATGTTCTTCGTATAAGTGATTTATATTCTGACAATGATTATCTTTTAGGTACAACAATTTAAATCACACACAATGCAACCTGATCCAGAGCAATTTATTCAAATCTTTGCAGCGCTAATAGCCGGTTCTATACTTGGTTTAGAAAGAGAATATCATAATAAACCGGCAGGTTTCAGAACTATGATTTTGATCTGCGTCAGCTCATGTTTGTTCAGCATACTTTCTGTTTCGCTTTCAGGAGGCGATCGCATAGCTTCAAATATCGTTACAGGTATTGGTTTTATAGGAGCTGGCGTTGTTTTTAAAGAAGGCGTGAATGTAAGAGGAATAACATCGGCAGCAATAATATGGATGGCAGCTGCCATCGGAATGAGTATAGGCCTGAAGCATTATGCATTAGCAGCATTGGTAGTATTTATTGTATTGGTTGTTCTGGTTATACTTACAAGGCTTGAACGTATAATTGAAAGTTTGCATCAGATAAAAACCTATGAGGTTCATTTCAGAGCTGCTGATTATTCTATAGAAGAACTTGAAAATGAATTAAACAATCTTCATATACGTTTTACAAGAATAAAAACAGGAAAAGAAAACAATATTGTAAAAGTTGAATATAATATTGTGTTCTCACCTAAGAAGAATAGAGATCGAATAGATAATTTCTTTATCAACAACAACAAAATAACAGGATTTGACGTTTAAAATACAATATAAAAAAATTTAAGTATGAATTCAAAACGCATATATTTGCTAATCATAGCATCAATTCTTTTTTGTGGCACAACAATGTTCTCGGCCACTCCCAACGACTCTATAAAAAGTCAAACTCCTGCAGTAGTATTGCCTTTAGGAAAAACATTATACGAAAACAGTTGCGTTCGCTGCCATAAACTTAAAGAACCTGGTAATTATACGCAAGAACAATGGCCGGGTATAATGGAAAAAATGCAGAAACGCTCCAGAATTACTGACGAAGAAAAAGCCACAATACTTACCTACTTACTTAGCGAGGCTAAGAAAGATGTAAAAACGGTTGAATAAATTTATCTTCTTCAATTGATATAAACTATATCATTTTTTCTTCTTAAAAAAGAGCATGAGGTTTATCTCATGCTCATAATCAATATATTTTAAATAAAAATACAATATATTTGTACATTTGAAATTAAAGTAGTACATTTGCAACGTTTTCAAATCGCAATAGCAGTCCTGCTGTTGTTACACAATCAAAAAAACTTAACATTCACACAACAACGTTTTTTCCTTTATTGGAAAATCTCACCAACAACGTTTATTCATCACTTTATGAGTAATTACACCATTTTGCAATTGAATGCGAAAGAACTGTCCGAATTAAAGGACATCGCAACCGCATTGGGTCTGAAAGTATCAAATTCAGCAAAAAAAGAAACTCTGGTCTATGACATTCTGGATCAACAAGCCGTTGTAAATGCACAACGCAAAACTATCACTAACGAGAATCAGGAAATTGAACGAAAAAAACGTCTCAGAGTGCCTATTAAAAAGACACCTGAACAAAAGGCGCAGCAACAAGCAGCAAAACAACCTGTTGAGAATCTGACACAAAAACCGGAACAAAAAGAAATTCAGGAATCGAAACCTGTAATTGTAAAGCCAACTGAAACAGCAAAAGAGGACAATAAACCTGTTGACAGTACTGCACAGGAAACTAAAACGGTAAAAAAAGTCAATAAGCCAAGACAAAAAAGCGCAAAGCCTATTGTAATTAAACCATCGGCAGATAATGCTGAAAAAATTGAGGTAAAAGAGACACAAACTGTTACCACTACCATTGCTCCTCCCACCAAGGTTATAGTACTAGAAGACAGGCTAGAAAACGAATCTATCGAAGAAACTTTATTCGTTCCTGAATCTACAGAAAATCAATCAAATAACGAATCTGAAATTCCAAAACCGATATTGGAAACCGCAGAAATAAAAGCGGTTAAACAAAATAATAATCCGAACAACGGGAATAACGGAAACAACAATCGTAACAAGTTCAATCAACGACCTGAAAAAGGAGAAAAACAATTCGACTTTGATGGCATATTAGAAGGAACAGGAACGTTAGAAATGATGGCCGATGGCTATGGTTTCCTTCGCTCTGCAGACTATAATTATCTGGCATCGCCCGATGATATTTATGTATCTCAATCACAAATTAAACTTTTTGGATTAAAAACAGGAGATACAGTAAAAGGCGCTATACGTCCTCCAAAAGAAGGAGAAAAATACTTCCCGCTAATTAAAGTAGCTCAAATTAATGGTCGTTCGCCAGAATATGTCCGTGATCGCGTACCTTTTGAACATTTGACTCCACTTTTTCCTGATACTAAATTTAATCTTTGCAGCGGCAAAAACGACACTTTGTCTGCACGTATGGTTGATTTATTTTCGCCTATTGGCAAAGGTCAACGTGGATTAATTGTTGCTCAGCCCAAAACTGGTAAAACTGTATTACTTAAAGATATAGCTAATGCAATAGCAGCTAATCATCCTGAAGTTTACATGATTGTTTTACTTATTGATGAGCGTCCAGAAGAAGTTACCGATATGGCTCGCAGCGTTCGCGCCGAAGTTGTATCATCTACTTTCGACGAACCGGCAGAACGCCACGTAAAAGTAGCCAGCATGGTTCACGAAAAAGCAAAACGCATGGTAGAATGCGGTCAGGATGTTGTTATTCTGCTTGATTCCATTACCCGTTTGGCTCGTGCGTATAACACAGTTTCGCCTGCATCGGGTAAGATACTCTCTGGGGGTGTTGATGCTAATGCTTTGCATAAACCAAAACGCTTTTTTGGTGCAGCCAGAAACATTGAAAACGGCGGTAGCTTGACAATCATAGCTACAGCGCTGACAGAAACCGGATCAAAAATGGACGAAGTAATTTTCGAAGAATTTAAAGGTACCGGTAACATGGAACTACAACTCGACCGTAAATTATCAAATAAACGTATTTTCCCTGCTGTGGATATTATGGCATCAAGTACACGTCGTGACGATTTGCTCTTAGATCAGGATACATTAAACCGTATGTGGATACTCCGTCGCCATTTGGCAGACATGAATTCTATGGAAGCAATGGAATTCTTAAAAGACCGAATGGAACGTACTGAAAATAACGATGAGTTTTTAGTTTCGATGAACGCCTAAATTAAATCCACACAATACGCAATAAAAGAATCGCCTGACTTATCAGGCGATTCTTTTTTTATATAATCGATAATTAATACAGAAAATTATACAATTGTTATAATAACATGAGAATTAATATTATATTTGTATTCTAAATTTTTATGTCTGTAGTTACAATTTAACCTTAAAGCAATGAAATTAAGTTTACTGATAGTATTTGTCGCATTTTTATCTTTTACAGGTTGTAAAAAAGATGAAGTCACACGTGTTAATCTGAATAACACAAAAATAACACTCAAGGTTGGCGAAAAAGATACCATATTGGCGAATTTGTCATACAATGGAGATCTAAATAAATTCCCAATAGCATGGTCGTCAAGTTCTACCAGCGTTGTACAGGTCAGCGGTGGGGTTATTAATGCTATCGGCGAAGGTTCAGCTACAATTACTGCTGAAGCCGGAGGTAAAACAGCTACATGCCAAATCACTGTTGTCAAAAAGAATATTGATTTTGTTTTCACAAAAACATCTGCTTCATTTTGGGGAGACTATTTCAAAGTCGGGTCTAATAATCTCACAATGTATTTTCTTGAAAATACGTTAAGCATTGACCCTAGCGGAAATCTGCAAGGAACCGGAAGTTACCTGTATATTGATTTCAATATTGCGGCATCAGATAGCACGCTGAGCGAAGGAACCTACTCGATAGCTAACACCAGAGCTCCCAAGACTTTCATTCCGGGTGATACAGTTCTTTATCAGGGAAATACATTTGCTATTGGTACGAATATTCTCACCTTAGGTTCCAATGCAAAATCCTATATCATAAAAGACGGTTATTATAAAATTTCTAAAAATGGAAGTGGATTCAAGATTGAAGGACAATTAATTTCGACAAAAGAAGAAATAATTCAGTTTGCATATAATGGCTCTGTAGACCTGATTAATCAGATAAAACCGATCTACCCTGCATTAAATCAGGCAGATTTATATTACTGGGGTGATATATACAAAAGCAAAACAGCCAATAATTTCACTGTATTCCTGGGAGACAAAAATATTAATATGGATAGCCTGTCCGGGAACGGTGACGTTCTAATGTTGGAACTAAACACGCCACTTAATGTCACCAATTCTATCCCCGATGGAACATACGAGATGATGTCCGGCTTACAAATCCAGTATTTACTACCTAATACATTGGTTCCCGGTTACTCTTCCTCATCGGGTAACAAATGGGGTACATGGTATTTAGGAGAATCGTCCGAAGCTTTGCAGACTGGAAACGCTGTATTTGCTAGAACTGTAGATACATACAATATCAACTACCAGCTTTTCAATGATATAAAAACAAAAGTTTCCGGTACGTTCAGCGGCAAAATGCGTTACTTTGATTACTCCTCGTCCTCATCCGGTGTGAGAGCAGAGAAAATAAGGCAATTGCAAACACAAAAAGCTACAAAAAACATCAACCAGAAAAGCCTTAGAAGAATGATTTTGACTCCTGTAAGGTAACAATAAAATTAAAAAAAGCATCTCATAAATTAGTATGAGATGCTTTGTTTTATGCACAAAAGCGTTCATTTTATGCAACTTTTTTATGGGTTTAGGAAAAAAGAACTATCTTTGCAACCGAAAAAAAAGAACTATCAACACGAGTTTAGCAAAAAAACAATAGTAGTTTACTCATCTAAAACCATATTAATACACTACAAATCAATCGCATTCATAGTGTATTCTATTTAAAAATAAAACCACATATTTTATGAAATTACTAGAAGGAAAAGTAGCTATCGTAACCGGAGCTGCACGTGGAATCGGGAAAGCAATTGCACTTAAATTGGCAAGTGAAGGTGCTGACATTGCATTCACCGATTTGAATATCGATGAAAATGCCTTAAACACACAAAAAGAGATTGAAGCATTAGGGGTAAAAGCGAAAGGATATGCTTCAAACGCGGCTAATTTTGACGAAACTCACACGGTAGTTGCCGAAATAGCTAAAGAATTCGGTCATATCGATGTATTGGTAAACAATGCAGGTATAACCAAAGATGGTTTGATGATGCGTATGAGCGAAGGTCAATGGGATGCGGTTATCAACGTAAACCTGAAATCAGCTTTCAATTTTATCCACGCGGTAACACCGATTATGATGAAACAAAAAAACGGAAGCATTATCAACATGAGTTCTGTAGTAGGTGTTTCGGGTAATGCCGGACAAGCAAATTACTCAGCTTCTAAAGCAGGTATGATTGGTTTGGCTAAATCGGTTGCAAAAGAATTAGGTTCACGCGGTATCCGCGCCAATGCTATTGCTCCGGGTTTTATCGAAACAGAAATGACTCATGCATTAACTGAAGAACAACGTGCAAAATGGAACGAAACTATTCCATTGCGTCGTGGTGGTAGCCCGGATGAAGTGGCAAAAGTAACTCTCTTCCTGGCTTCTGACTTATCAAGTTATGTTAGCGGACAAGTTATCAATGTTTGCGGTGGTATGAATACCTAAGTAGTTGACAGTTGATAATTCATATATTGACAGTTCTGAAAACGCTCCGAAGAAATTTGGAGCGTTTTTTGTATTAGTAATGTTATAGAATAAAACTGCCATATACTCGTTTTTGAAACGAAAAAATAGTATCTTTGTCAGTCTTTTTCCGAAATACTGACAAAATAGCACAAAACACACCGATACAATTATATAAAACATTGAAATAATGGGATTTAATGACTTTTTAGGAAAAATTTTGGGTAATAAATCGCAACGCGACTTAAAGGAAATTACCCCTTATGTGGATAAGATTAAAGCAGTTTATTCTGAAATAGTTTCACTTAGCAATGATGAATTACGTGCTCGTACTGAAACAATTAAAATACGAATTCAGGATTATGTTGCTAAAGAAACTGCACGTGTGGCAGAGCTTAAAGCAAGCATTGAAGATACAGAAATTGATCTGCGTGAAAAAATTTATTCGGAAGTAGACAAGCTTGAAAAAGAAATTACTGCCAAATACGAAGAAATTCTGGACGAAGTAATGCCTGAAGTATTTAGCATAATGAAAGATAATGCCCGTCGTTTAAGCGAAAACGACGAAGTAATTGTTACCGCTAATGATTTTGATCGTGATTTAGCTACAAAACATGATTTTGTGACTATACAGGGAGACAAAGCTCATTATAAAAATCAGTGGTCTGCCGGTGGAAATATCATTAAATGGGAAATGATTCATTACGATGTACAGTTATTCGGTGGTGTAGTGCTACACAAAGGAAAAATCTCTGAAATGGGTACAGGTGAAGGTAAGACGCTGGTTGCCACCCTTCCTGTTTTTCTGAATGCATTGACACGCAATGGTGTGCATGTGGTTACTGTAAACGATTATTTATCAAAACGTGACTCCGAATGGATGGGACCATTATACATGTTCCACGGACTCACAGTGGATTGTATCGATAAACATCAGCCAAATTCAGAGAGCCGCCGACAAGCCTATCTGGCAGATATTACATTTGGAACCAATAATGAGTTCGGATTCGACTATTTGCGTGACAATATGGCAACTGCCCCACTCGATCTGGTTCAACGCAAACATAATTATGCGATTGTGGATGAGGTTGACTCGGTTTTGATTGATGATGCGCGTACTCCATTAATTATATCAGGTCCTGTTCCAAAAGGAGAAGATCAGTTATTTGAAGAATTACGCCCGAAAGTAGAAAGATTGGTTAATGCCCAAAAAGCACTCGCAACAAAATACCTTGCCGATGCTCGTAACCTATTGAAATCGGATGATAAAAAACAACAGGAAGAAGGTGCTCTGACCCTATTCCGTTCGTACAAAGGTATGCCTAAAAACAAACCTTTGATTAAATACCTCAGTGAACAGGGGATGAAAGCGTTGTTGCTTAAAACTGAAGAGTTTTATATGCAGGAAAACAACCGGAATATGCACATTGCCACTGATCCGCTTTACTTTGTAATTGATGAGAAAAATAACACAATTGAACTTACCGATAAAGGTATTGATTTAATTACCGATAACACAGACGACGCTCATTTCTTTGTACTGCCTGACGTAGGTAGCGAAATAGCCGAACTGGAAAAAAACGCTAGCCTAAGCGCAGAAGAAAAGCAAACTGTAAAAGACGAAATTCTTCAAAGTTATTCTATCAAGTCAGAACGCGTTCATACAATTAATCAATTATTGAAAGCCTACACACTATTCGAAAAAGATATTGAATATGTGGTAATTGAAAACAAGGTAAAAATTGTTGATGAACAAACCGGACGTATTATGGACGGTCGTCGTTATTCCGATGGTTTACACCAGGCTATTGAGGCTAAAGAGCGTGTAACCATTGAGGCTGCAACTCAAACTTTTGCAACCATTACATTGCAAAACTATTTCCGTATGTATCACAAACTTTCGGGGATGACCGGTACAGCTGAAACAGAAGCAGGCGAATTATGGGATATATATAAACTGGATGTTGTTGTTATTCCTACCAACCGACCAATTGCAAGAAATGACATGGAAGACCGCGTTTATAAAACAAAACGCGAAAAATATACAGCCGTAATCGAAGAAATTGACCGTTTAGTGGCCGAAGGACGTCCAGTCCTAGTGGGTACTACCTCGGTAGAAATTTCCGAATTGCTGAGCCGTATGCTTACCGGTCGGAAAATAAAACACAATGTACTGAATGCCAAATTACACCAGCGCGAAGCTGAAATTGTAGCCGAAGCTGGTCATAAGGGAACCGTTACCATTGCTACCAATATGGCTGGTCGTGGTACCGATATTAAGCTGACGCAGGAAGTAAAAGATGCCGGTGGTTTGGCTATCATAGGTACCGAACGTCATGAAAGCCGTCGTGTTGACCGTCAGTTACGTGGACGTGCAGGGCGTCAGGGCGATCCGGGTTCATCTGTTTTCTACGTTTCGCTGGAAGATGATTTGATGCGTCTGTTCGGATCTGAGCGTATTTCAGGTATCATGGATAAACTGGGCTTCGAAGAGGGTGAGATGATTGAACATTCAATGATTTCAAAATCGATAGAACGTGCTCAGAAAAAAGTAGAAGAAAACAACTTCGGAAGACGTAAAAACCTGCTGGAATACGATGATGTAATGAACTCGCAACGCGAGGTGGTTTACTCAAAACGTCACCACGCTTTGATGGGAGAACGTATCGGAGTAGATATTACCAATATGATTTACGACACTGTAGAGAGTATTGTGGAAAGCACCCGTAACAATGGCGACTACGAAGAACTGGAAGAAGAGTTACTCAAAGTGTTTGCTATGGATGTTCCTTTTAGTCAGGAAGAGTTTACCAACAACAAAGCCAACATCCTGAGTCAAAAGGTCACAGAAGCTGCGCTGGAAACTTTTAAACGCAAGATGGATAAACTGGCTTCTATTGCTTATCCTGTAATTAAAGACGTTTATGAACAAAAAGGGCAACAATATGAAAGCATCCTTATTCCAATTTCGGATGGAAAAAGGGTATTCAATATTACAACACACCTGAAAACTGCTTATAATACAGAAGCACGTGAAGTGGTAAAATCGTTTGAAAAACAAACGTTGCTTTACGTGATTGATGATGAGTGGAAAGAACACCTTCGCCAGTTGGATGAGTTGCGCAACTCGGTTCAGAATGCTAGTTACGAACAAAAAGATCCTCTTTTGATCTACAAGTTGGAATCGTTTGGGTTATTCAAAGAAATGATTGACTCAATGAACCGTAAAGTGCTCGCGATTCTTATGCGCGGTCAAATTCCGATGCGTGAGCCGGAACAAGTTCGCGAAGCCCGTCCAAGTCAACGTATGGATTTGAGCAAATACAAAACTCAAAAAGACGATGCTGACAGCCGTAGCGAGGATCCAACCAAACAGGATACACGCGAGCTTCAACACCATGAACCGATACGTGTAGAGAAAAAAGTGGGACGAAACGACCCTTGCCCTTGCGGAAGCGGAAAGAAATACAAAAATTGCCACGGCGCTAATTAATAAGCAACCCCTAACCCCTAAAGGGGGAATTGAAGTTACTATTGTATGTGAAATAATATATACGAAGTAATTATGTTCCCCTTTAGGGGCTAGGGGTTTAAATTTAATATTGATATCTATGTTATTAGACTACATTAACTGGACTGTTGATCCCGTATTATTTCATCTCGGACCATTGACCGTTCGCTGGTACGGATTTTTATGGGCTGTGGGTATTTACGCCACTTTGCTGATTGTGCAACGACTTTTTAAGCACGAGAAACTACCTTCGGAATGGCTGGACAAGCTTTTCATTTACACTGTAGTGGGTGCTATAGTTGGTGCTCGTCTGGGTCACTGCCTGTTCTACGAATGGCAGTTATTACCCGAACCGGCAACATTCCTGGGCATAACTTTCAAATACGGCAATCATTACCTTTCGCATCCGTGGGAGTTATTGTATATCTGGCGGGGCGGTTTGGCCAGTCATGGTGGTGCTATCGGAATTTTGATAGCCATGTATTTTTTCAATAAAAATGTTTCCAAAAAAGGATATGTCTGGATTTTCGACCGCTTGGTTATAGGTGTAGCTATCTGTGGAGCCGCTATTCGGTTGGGAAATCTGATGAATTCAGAAATTTATGGCAGTGCCACTTCCCTACCCTGGGGATTTATTTTCCTGCGCGATGGACAAACAGAGCCCATGCATCCTACTCAGATATATGAAATGATCTATTGTCTGCTAACTTTTGTGGTTACCTGGTGGTTATACTGGAAAAAAGAAGCGTATAAAAAGAACGGTTTGATCTTTGGCGTTTTTCTTATCGGTATTTTCGGTTCACGCTTTATTCTGGAATTTATTAAACTCGATCAGGAAAGTTTTGAATCGGGCATGATTCTTAATATGGGACAGATTCTTAGTATTCCATTTATCATTTGGGGAATTTGGTTGATAATAAAAAGCAATAAAACTCCGATTGCCGAAAAATAGTCATTCAGGAAAGCCTTACAGCAAAACTATATGAATAAAAAAAACGAAGTTGATTTTACGAAAGTAAAGCCATACAATCAGGATGAAGAAAAGACGGCTCAGCTAGCCCGAATGTTCAATACCATATCGGATAAATACGATAAGTTTAACGACATCATGACCTGGGGACTGGCCAGAATATGGCGTAAACAATCTCTGCTGGCGTTGAAAGCATACAATCCTCAATACATCCTAGATATTGCTGCCGGAACTGCCGACATGTGCATCAAATCCTATAAATATCTGAAACCAACGCATGTTACCGGTGTAGATATTTCGGAGAGAATGCTGGAAATGGGACGGGTGAAAGTGGCCAAAGTCAACTTAACGGATAAAATTGATTTAGAGGTTCAGGACGTTTCGGCAATGACCTTTGCCGATGCCAGTTTCGATGCGGCAACCATTGCTTTCGGCATACGTAACTTCGAGAAGCTCGATGCGAGCCTGCAACAAATACACCGGGTTTTGAAAACCGGCGGACACTTGTTGATACTGGAAATGAATGAGCCTCAAAAAGGATTGCTATTCAAAGGTTACAAGCTATACACCCGGGTTTTTGTGCGCCTAACCGCCAAATACCTGTCGAGCGACGAAAAGGCCTATGATTACCTTCAGGAATCGATGCACGCTTTCCCCAATGGTGAACGATTAATTGCTATTTTAGCAAACAATGGTTTTACTCTGAACAAGTACCACAAATTCAGTTTTGGAGTTTGCAGCATGTATTTGGTTCAGAAATAAATTTCGTGTAAAGAAACAACCCAAACTTTTCAAAAAACAAAGGCTTATCGAATCTTCGATAAGCCTTTGTCTATTTATGTCTGTTTTTACGGACACTCGGTTTTTAGTTGTCTGCTCCACGCAGTAGATTAATATCTCCTTTAAGTTTATATTCCCCTACTCTGAGTTTTGTTTTTGCATCAGCTTTTGAATTCGGATCATAATCGGACCCCAGGGCTTTGATAATATAAAAATAAGCCCCCGGAGCTGCTTTCTTACCTCCAATGTTTCCATCCCAACCTTTCATTGGGTCAGTCCACTCATATACTAACCTGCCCCAACGATTGTATATCCAGCAATGAAAACTTGTAATTGATTTGTATGCCACCCTGAATTCATCATTAAATCCATCTCCGTTGGGAGTAAATACATTGGGAGCTACAATTTGAGATTCGGAAACCGTAACTATAATAGAGTCAGTAAACGAACAAGATTTAGAATTACTTACAGCAACAGAAACTTTATAGACTCCTGCCTCTGTAAAGGTATTTCTGATGTCTTTGTCGTTTCGCGTCAATATCAATTTATCACCTTTAGAAATATCCCATTTATAAAACTTGGTTATCGGTTCATTGGCATTGCTCAGAAATTGCATATCTAATGGAGCCGATCCGCTGATTTGCTTCGCTGTGGTAGGTCTTTCAGCTTCATTTGTGGCATTACGGGTGGACACAATGGACGTCTCGTGACAGATTACCGCTATCGGAGTATAATCCGCACTTACAGCAGGTGCAACTTCTACTCCCAAATCCTTTGCATACTGATCGCCGCTAAGAGTGAATTGTGTGGTACGATAAGGTGCCTTCACGATCTTCTGCGTTGCCGGCAATGTAACTGTCACATTCGCTGTAGAGTCTTGCCATGCATTGCCCTGCCAACTAAGGGTAGTGTATGCGATATTAAAATCTCTGGTTATTGGTAAAGAAGTAGCGCTGGTGGGAGTTTGATAACTAAGCTGAGGAATAGCTGCATCGATCAACAAATTGACCGTTTTACATTCATTGGTTTGAGGAGATGCCACAATAATAGAACTTAACGTCGGAGCCTTATAGTCAATCACCCAGATATCAGCAATTTTATTACCATCAACGGTCAATCTATAACCTGTAGCATCTTCAGGGGAAATAAAGTTTTGTCCGATATTACTAGAACCAAAATTGCCATTTGTAAACTTTGTCCATGTAATACTGTTTTTGTCTAAAGAGAGACCATTATAAGTTATTTCTGTTATTGGATTTGTTATATCTTTAAACATAAACACATAATCAACACCGGGAAATATCTTTCGTACACCGTTAGAAGAACAAGTAATATCCGGGGAAGCAGAAACAGCTATAGTAGTCAGGCAAAGACAAACTAAAAATAAGATTTTTTTCATGAACGAATGGATAAAAATTGCTTAATTAAATTACTGTTTGCAAATGTACATCTTTCTTATCAATAACAAAAAAAACTTCTAATTATTAGCCTTATTTGCTTGATAAAGTATATTTTTAGTATTTTTGTCGTTGTAACTAAAAACAATTAGTAACAGTCGAAAAATGAAAAAACAATTAGCCAACTATATACTCGCGGGATTTCTTATTTTGACATTTTCTTTAGCCGGACAAAACCATAATTATCCTACAAAAAAAGTAAATGGTATAGAGTATTACGTCTATACTGTACAGGTAAGTGAAGGTCTTTTTGCGGTAGCCAGAAAATTCGACACCACGCCGGACGAAGTCAGTAAAGCCAATCCTTACATTAAAAACGGATTGAAAGCAGGGCAGGAAATTCTTGTGCCGGTGACTAACAAATCTGCCAAAAACTTCAAATCAGAAACGCCTGCTAAAACCACACTGCAATTTACCCAGCACAAAGTAGAAAAGAAACAAACGCTTTTTGCTATTAGTCAGAAGTACAATGTCAGCCAGGAAGAACTTATAAAATACAATCCGGAAATTGAGAAAGGATTCAAAGAGGGTTTGATACTACGAATTCCTGTTGCACATAAAGACGCAAAACCAACGGTAAAAGAAACTGTTTCGACTGTGGCTTCGGCACCTGCTATTGCAAAACCAATTTCCGCCCCTGCTGCAACAGCGAATAAAAGTCAGCAATTTACTACCCACACCGTAAAACAGGATGAAACTTTATTTTCAATCTGTAAGCGCTATAATGTTGACATTAAAGACGTAGTAAAAGCCAATCCGGGTTCGGAGATTAAAATAACTGTAGGTACTGATTTAAAAATCCCTGTCAAATCAGATTCTTCGAAAGTGAAAGAACTTAAAACCGAGACTGTAAAAGCAGAATCGAAAGCTGTAGTTGAAAAGCCGGTTACTCCAAAAGTTATTGAAAAGAAGATGATCCGAATTGCTTTTTTGCTTCCGTTTATGCTTGATCAGGCAACAAAAGAAGCTAAATTCGACCGCTTTATCAACTTCTATTCAGGTGCTCTAATAGCCATTGAACAAGCTAAAGATAAAGGCATTTCCTTCGAAATATACACATTCGATACCGATAATTCGGATGAGAAACTGACTGAAGCACTGACCAGCCCTGAACTCAAATCAGTGGACCTACTTATCGGTCCGGCTTTTACGAATCATGTGCCTATGGTAAGTAATTTTGCTAAAGAGAACAAAATAAACACCTTAATTCCATTTACAGGTAAAGTTTCCGACATCGAAGATAATCCTTATTTATTCCAGTTTAATCCGGGGGCTGACACCGAACTGTCATACTTAATGGAGTTACTGTCCGGAAAGTATAAAAACACACACGTTGTGTTTGCCGAGATACCGGGAGTTAATCCGTTGGATGATGGTAAATTAAAAGCCGATGCTCTACGCAAAGAACTCACGAAAGGAAGAAAGACATTCTCGACTTTAGAATTGTCGGGGTCAAACAGTGGAGATTTTGCAAGTGTTCTTAAAAAAGGAGAAAAAAACCTGATCGTCTTTAATACCGACAAATTCCAGAATGTAAGTTCATACATAAACTCTTTGAGTTTATACGCTCCTAACTTCGACGTTACTGTACTTAGTCAATACAGCTGGAGAAATCAGGCAGAAAAAACGCCCAAAAGCATCTATCTGTCACCTTTTATTTCTACAATGAATATAGGTCAGGAAGGTGAGTTTAATAAGAAATTTGACCAATACTACGGAAAAGACTTAACAAACGAATCTCCCCGTTATGATGTTTTGGGTTATGATTTGACGAATTATTTCATTACGCTGATTTCAAAATACGGAAGTAAGTTTGGCACCAAAATCAATAATACAACACCAATAACCGGTATCCAGTCGCAACCCCTCTTCGAACGCAATTCGCACGATGCAGGATTCATCAATCAACGTGTTTATCTGGGAGAAGATAAAGCACGCTAAAATCAGTACGCCAACAAGAAATGAAAAAAACGCTCATACTACTGTTCATTACAATAAGCTCTTCGCTGCTGGCGCAAGACCGGTTAATTCAACCCGAAATATATGTAGGAGCTAACTTTGGAGTTACTGAATCTATGGTTAGTTTTCATCCTAGCGTAGCTCAGAGTTTTTTGCAGGGCTACAACGGAGGATTGGTATTCAGATATATAGCCGAGAAAAACGTAGGAATGCAAGCCGAATTAAATTTATCTCAAAGAGGCTGGAAAGAATCTTCGGGACTTTATACCCGCCAGTTGAATTATCTGGAACTGCCATTTATGACACACATTTACATTGGCAAAAAGAACAGATTCTTCATTAACCTCGGGCCCAAAATTGCATACTTAATTTCAGAAAAAACTATTGTAGACAAGACTGTAAACTCTACCGAACCACAACAAACCACTGCCATCGAACATCCTTTTGATTATGGACTCTGTGGTGGAATAGGGATACTTTTCAATATTAAAGGAAGCATCTTTCAGCTCGACTCCAGGGCTGCTTACTCCTTTGGAGACATATACTCCAACAGCAAAAAAGATTATTTTGATAACTCGCACAATGTCACACTGTCAGTCAATTTAGGCTGGTTAATTCAGGTGAAATAAATTTCAAAAAAAACAATAAAATGTCTATCATTCTTCATATAGAAACATCTACAAATGTCTGTTCCGTAGCACTGAGCAAAAACGGCAGATGCTTATTTTCCAAATCAAATGCCGAAGGAATGAACCACGCTGCACTACTAAGCGTGTTTATAGCCGAGGCACTTGAAGTTCTAAAATCTGATGAAAAGAAACCTGACGCAGTGGCTGTAAGCAGTGGTCCTGGATCTTATACAGGCTTACGCATAGGTGTTTCTACAGCCAAAGGTTTGTGTTACGGATATGGCATTCCGTTAATCGCCGTGAGCACACTCGAAGTACTTACTGCCCAAGCATTACAATCTGTTTCTGATCACAATGCACTTTATTGTCCAATGATTGATGCGCGACGCATGGAAGTATATGCTGCTTTTTATAACGCCGATATGGAAATTAAGCGTGAAATATCGGCAGACATTATCGATTCAAACTCTTATACAACAATACTTGACCAACAACCGGTCTATTTCTTTGGAAACGGGGCTGAAAAATGTAAAACAACACTCTCCCACCCGAATGCCAGGTTTATTGACAATATGGTTCCACTGGCCGAAAATATGATATCGTTTGCCGAAAAAGCATTTGCTGACAACAACTTTGTGGATGTGGCTTATTTCGAACCGTTTTATTTGAAAGAGTTTCAGACAACAACGCCTAAAAAAATGTAGAGACACACATATTGTGCGCCTCTACAACTTCTTACAATGTAAATTCCTGTCCGGCTTCTGGTATTTCTATATTCTGAAAACCTGCTTTTTTCAATTCATCTGCATACGATAACTGTACCTGATACTCACCATGTACTAAAAAAGTCTTTTTAATTCCGGCAGGATTTTGACAACTCAAAAATGATTTCATCTCATTGTAGTCTCCATGACCGGAGAACGCCTCAATACGCGCAATACGTGCATTGATTTCGTGCATTTCGCCGAAAATGGAAATAAACCGTAAGCCAGGTTCTTGAATACGTGCCCCAAGCGATGTTGGTGAGCAGTAACCCACCATCAGGATGGTATTCCGCCAGTTTGAAATATTATTAGCCACATGATGTTTTATGCGACCGGCTTCCAACATGCCCGAAGAAGAAATTATGATGCAAGGTTCGTTATAATCGTTCAGCGATTTGGATTCGTCTACGTTTTTGATGTAGTGCAACGAATTAAACCCAAACGGATCATCGTCTGTTTTCATTACCTCTTTTACATCTACGTTCATGCATTCGGTATGCATCCTGAATACATCAGTGGCATTTACCGATAGAGGGCTATCCACAAACACCTCAATCTTTGGTAATAAACCTTTGTTGTACAAATTATTGAGTACAAACACAATTTCCTGAGTGCGCCCGATAGAAAACGATGGAATAATAAGCTTACCTCTGTTATCGACACAGGTTTCCTGCACTATTTTCAATAAATCTTCTTCACTTTCTTTTTCTTCTGCGTGCAATCTGTTTCCATATGTGGATTCGGTAATCAGGTAATCGCATTGCGGAAAAGCTGTAGGCGGATGTATGATACGATTATGAGGCCGACCAATATCGCCGGTATAAGCCAAATGAACCTTTTTACCATTTTCCAGTAATTCCAAATTTACTACAGCACTACCCAGCATATGTCCGGAGTTCGTGAATTTTACATTTATTTTGTCGTTAATCTGAAAACGACGATCATAAGCCACACCAATAAAAAGCTCCATACATTTCTCTGAATCTATTTGATTATAAATAGGTTCAACAGGTGGAAGTCCCTGCTTGTCGCGTTTTTTATTGAACCACTTATTATCCAGTTCCTGAATGTGTCCACTATCGGCTAACATAATGGCACAAAGGTCGCGAGTGGCATTGGTGCAAACCACAGAACCTCTGAAACCGAGATTGTACATATAGGGAATTAATCCCGAATGATCGATATGGGCATGACTCAGGATGAGGTAATCGATAGTAGCCGGGTCGAACATAAGGTTACGGTTCATCGAGTCGGTTTCCAGACCCTTACCCTGAAACATGCCGCAATCCAGTAAAATACGCTTGCCTTCGTTGGTTGTAATCAGATGCTTACTTCCGGTAACTTCGCGGGCAGCACCAATAAATTTGATTTTCATGGTATATGATTTTAAACGTTTAACAAAATATCTTTCAAATAAACCGATAGTTATACCGATTCTACTTTTCCACTCCAAAACTACACATTCCATTTTACAATTCCAATTTCTGGCGTTAATTATTTATTCTTATTTATCAGAATTTAATTTATTGTAAAAAAATTACAATTGTATAAACTTTAGTTTTTTTCGGTATTATTATACAGCTAATAAACCATAAAAAAGGCGTTTTGTATTGATTTCAATGAAAATATGCTAATTTTGCCATCTCTGCATTGCAAAATAGAAATTTATTCCTACATTTGTGTGCTAATAAATGCATATGGAAGCGTTTTATAAAACACATAAGTATTTAGTTGAACACGTACAATCGCCGGTCAGGCGCTTATTAATGGACGAAATCGACTGGACACATCGCCTGATTGGCATCAAAGGCAGTCGTGGTGTGGGAAAAACTACCTTTCTACTACAATATGCTAAAGAACAATTTGGTCTCGACCGAAGCTGTTTATACGTCAACTTCAACAACTTTTATTTTACAGAACATACTCTTG
>Ga0302271_10002122_pt1 | contig 18234 bp, 15 predicted proteins | sample III_Bog_N1_1_FD_198767 | JGI IMG/M metagenome (GOLD analysis project Ga0302271, IMG submission 198767) | Peat permafrost microbial communities from Stordalen Mire near Abisko, Sweden - III_Bog_N1_1 | ecosystem: Environmental > Terrestrial > Soil > Wetlands > Peat | place: Sweden: Abisko...
GTTGTGTAGTATTTGTCTGCTGAACTTGGCTCGGGTAATGAAACTTTTAGAGGATTTAGATTTCCAAAAAACATTATTCCTTTCTCGTTTTCTCTAGCGTAATTAACTCCAATGCTGTTCTTGAGGGGAGTTATTTTCAATATTTCTTTTTTCTCTTAATATCAATATTTCTTCGCTGGACAAATAACACAAAAATATTTGATAATACCATCAATATATTTATGCTCCTTCAAATCAAAAACATCACATAAAACCTCACAATATTCTCTCTTCTCTTGTTAATCTAAATCCCAAGAAATCACTTCATTAATCGTTATTATTATTATCCCAATGGGAGTTGCAAAACTATTATTTCCAAATATATCAGCAAAACCCAATAATATTTAAAAAAAAAGTAAATATCCACAAAAACAATCAACAAATAATTTATTTCTTGCTTTCAATATTCCTAGCTGCCATATTTCTCCATTCCCTGCAAAACGCAGCAAGCTTTCTGTTTATCAATGCGTCTTCTTGACCATTGCGCTTTTGTTCATTATTAGATGATAAATTATCACTTTTATTTTTATCATCATCCTCATTTATCCAAGTGATTTTCACATTGTCTGTCTTCTCATTCATTTTGTTTGACTCTACGGTCTCTTTTAATTAATAAAACCCTCTGAAAGAAGGCAACAGTTCTTCTTCGTGATCTTCTTTATTTGCTATTGATTTTACATCTATTTCTACTGGATTTCCAAATTACTAACTATCCTTTAAGCTGTTTTGTTTACTTAATTTACTCTTATTCGTAATAAACCTATCAGTCTCATTCATTTCGTTATGTTCTCTCATAGAAGGTGGAATACTTTTACTGATTTCATCTTCAAAATCAGCAAAATGTTTCAATGGAAGATTCGAGAAATTACTGTTATTATTATTCTCAATCAAGAATTGATTCTAGCTTGCCAGACTGTTCTATTCTTTGAGTCTAAATCGATCACTCTGTGTCTCCACAAAACGAGATGAATCTTTGTTATTCTCAAAATTATTCCTGTTTAGTTAATTCTTTTCATGAACTTCCTCACCGTCAGAAGTAAGCACACCCATATCCAATGAAGGTACAACAACTTGATTGGGAGTTTCAAGAAGCGGCGATTTGCATTATGATTGATTTGACAATAAGAAAGTCTTACTATTTCCGTTGTTAGTTGGTGTAATGAAGAATTTACTGTTATTATTGACATCGAAGAAACTATCTGGTTATGAAAATGAAAGTGTATTTTTCAAACCATTAATCGAGGTTAATCTCTTGAGGGTTTTCCTCTTTTATTCTTTTAAGAACAAGCTTTGGCTGTTAGAACTGACTCGTTTTTCAAAAGAATCCTCTATTTTCTCATCATCTTCGTTGTTTTATCTTGCCATTGCAAGATCTTCAACAATATCCTCATCGACTTCAGAAACAAGTTTCTCACTTCCAAAAAGGAAATCCAGATAGCCAGTCTGTGATTTTTTTATATCCACAAGGGTTGGTACGATTTTGCTTGGTTTCCTTACAGCATCTCGAGCTTTTTTCTTTGCTATCTCTATATTCCTTGGAGCAAAAAAGTAGTAATTTCAAAAAAGTTGAAAAAACAAACAATAACAAAGTAAAATGAATCATGTATCTCATAATTTACTTTGAATATTCTTCTGAAAGCTGAACATTACATCTAATGCATTCGGTTCTGAAACGGCAATTCTACTGGAAGTAATCCTACCAGGCATCTTTCTGCTTATCAGTGAAAATATTCTTCGAACCAATTTTGCGAAGAAACGATTAGTATAAATCTTCAACGTTTTTCTCAGGCTAGCAGATAAGTCCCCAACCTTGTCCGCAGAACATGCATTCCTTTTTGACATTCCTGTCAACAACACCACCTTGAAATTTCAGATAAAAATGAAGAGTTAATTTCTTTTAACCTACAGATCATTTTTGATAAATAATTTCTTACCAATTAATGTAGAAGCTTTTTTGAAATTTCTACTTCGATAAAGCCAATATTTTAGAATAATCCGAGTTACTGTAGGTATTTCCGTTGGTCTATTTGGTTTCATTTAAACTTCTATTTAGTCAAATGCTTCTCTTCTATTCGTTGCTCCTAGAATCTATTCATCTTCATCGTAATCATAGAAATCATCATAATCTGTGTCTTCGTTTTCGTCATTCAGTGCTTTGAGATTTTTCTTGGGATTTTTGAGCTGTGACTTTTTCGGACGGTCTTTTTCCTCGTTGCTATCATGTCCATCCTTGTCCATGAGAAAAGTACCTTTGTGAGCTTGTAATAGCTTTCTCATTAATAAATGTTTTTTCATGTTTCTTTTTTATTTCAGTTTTGAGTTGATGTTCTCCATTTCCTCCAAGATCAAATCCCTGTATCTATAAATGTCCCATACATATTCAGAATTAAGTAAACGCCACTCGTGATCACTAAAACAAAAATATAGATTAATTCTTACTGCTCTTTTGCTTCTTTGTTGAGAATCTTTGCTATGTTATTTCGCAACCATTGCTTGTTTGATAAAATAAAATTTTTCCTAAATGAAATATTTTCGAATTGTGTCTTCTCTAAATTCACAGCGACCATCTGAAAGTACTCGTGCTTTTCTATAAATATCATATTAATGTTCGAAAAGGCTCAGGAGAATAGCCTTAAAACAAGAAGATATGTTACCTTTTTGGCTTCAAAACAAAAAAAAATTTTGTATTATTATGTAAAATGAATATGAAGAAATTGAAGAAATCTAGTAAAATAATTCATTTTACATGTCAATCTTTGGATAGTTGTTCTACTTGCTATAAGTAGTCCTGCTGATGAGTGTGCCAGTTTCTAAATCAATTTCATTTTCATTAGTCTGCATTTTTAGATCAATATCTGGATTCATTTTATCCTCAGCAGCAGCAGTTGCTGCATTCTGTGGTTTGATTCTCCAGATGCCTATCTTAGATCCTGCAAACACACAGAATTTATGGACAAGTACGCATAGAAAGTACCAAGTTAAGAGTATTGGAAGTAGTAGATAATCCATAAAGAAATTATGTTATGTGCTAGTTATCCCATAGATCCCTATGACTACTTGCATCATTCCAAGAAGCATAAATGCTTGAACGAAGTAGTATTGAGATGAAAAACACCATTTATCAATGTCTTTAAAAATCTCTTTCTCTTCCTTTTCTTCTTCAGTTTTTTCTTTATGTTTTGGTTCGCTAGTAATCTCCTCTTCGCTTTCACTTGTAGTCTGATCGGCTTTCCATACTTTTCTTGAAATCAAATTGAAAAATAAAAAAATGAATTTCCTATTTAACAGAATGAGATTAAATACATTTTAATATTGAAACTAACTTCATTTTTACCTTCTATTCTCAAATCTTTTTTTGACTTTTGCAGCGTACAGTGAGATATCAACATCATGATAGACGATCCAAAGATGATAGTAAATAATATCAATTCCAATTCTAAATGGAATGATTACCACAGCAAACAAGAAATAATATGCATAGGAAGCTCTACTGATGCTATAATCATTCGCAAGAGAGTTTTAGTCGTAGAATACCCAACACTACAATACGATTACTGGCTAGAAGAACAAAAATAGATTTAAAAAATGAATAAACAATTCAGAAAATTATCAAGAATTTTTTAACCAAATAAAAGTTATTACTAATAAGAGAAATCCAATCATGCCATTGAGATATTCCGCATATCTTGAGACGCATTCGTTGGAAGTAGTATCTATTTCTTCCTTAGGTTCTTCGTAGCTTTTCAGTTTCATGAGGGCTTCTTTTTTGATTTTTTCATTCAGTTTTTTCATTTCAGAAGTGAGATTTTGCTTTCTTACAAGTTCTTTTTTGACAAGCTAAGCTTCAAGCCTACTCGAGAATCCAACTTCATACTAATCAAAGTCCTTGTCTTCATCAAACGATGATTCATGCTGGAGTTCTATTTTCTTTTGTTGCTGGATGAGTTTCGTGATTTAAAGTAAGTTGTTCTTCTTTCCATAGATGTTAAACTTGTTTTTTATTTTGTTTTTGATCTTTTTTGTTTGCTCGCTGAATATCTTTTCATCAGCAGAATCTTCGTTTTGTAAATCTGCAAGAAGGATTAAAAAGACAAGGGATTCATTAGAAAATTGCACAAAAAGATAAATTTTTAAAATAGGAGATTACATTCATCTGCAGGATGAGAATCGAAGCTATCTTAGAAATGTTCTGATAATACGATATTCGAGTTACTCATTGAGATTTCATCTAAAAATAGGAAACAAAAAGTTGCAAACATCAATTAGATTCAAGATTATTCTCAAAAACATAAGAATTATTTTTTGCACATCCAAATTTTGTTTAATATTTCTCTGAATTACTTCTCCTAGTTGACACAATATCAAGATTCGTTTCTTCTTAGTCTTCAATTTGATTCTTTTCCCATGCACTAAGGATAATCAAAATCGTAAGGTTTTAGCAAAAGAACTTTTAAAAACAAAAAAAAAGCAAATTTTTTTACGAGGCTAATATTTGCTAAAACTAGGTATATTTTTCCGATACGAATTCATCAATCTTATCCATTGTAACACTCACATATGCTCGTTCAATCATTTGTATCCCTTGCTCCCAGTAGAACGAAAGCATAAAATCAAAGAAGTCATTGGCACCAAGAGTTGCGACATCAAGTACACAATCTAACCCCGTTGCTATGGGTGCTAGTAAATGTTCCTTCTCAAAGAACCTCTCACCTAGACTCTCCGATATCATGCCAATAACTTTCAATGTGACGAGATAATACCAGACATTTGCACCGAAGTTATTAGACATTGACCAGTAGATTATCATCACCATAATGAGTATCATCGAAACGTAAAAGAACAAAAAATATGATTTCTCCCAGAGTTTCACAAACCAGATATTTCCATCAAAAGACACGTTTCCAAGAAATGTATCGACTTTTCGTTTGCTTTTTGAGATAAGCAGATCGGCGCACAGGTTCATCATGTATAAGCCTATTACTATTGTTGCTACACCACATCTTCCATTCCTTTTGTTAATCATGTCTTAACTAGTGAGGCTAAGGTCGTCCTGACAAAATAGGCAAAGTTAGGGGAGGAAAAAATAAAAATAGAGCTGGAACTTCACGGAGCAATATTAAAGTTGGAGGGAAATGATAAAAAAAGGACAAAAATACCCTGACTAAGTCGAAGATGGAGAGGATGCAATCTGATCCTGGGTTGCAGCCAAATAAGTTCAAAGATGTTCCCCACATTTCACCGCCCATTATGAAGAGCTTAAGAAAGAGAATTAATGCAGTGGGAATCACTGCTAAATACGTACCATAGAGTGCTTGAGGATAGATTAAAAAAATACATTCTTTGATTCGCAATGGAATCTTGCTTTTCTTCCTAAATCATGTGAAAACCACAACAAAAATGAAAATAATATGATAATCAAATTATTTTTGTTTACTTTCTGAGAATAGCATGATATGCTCCGAAGATGAGCACAGTGCAGAAACTCACGGATCCAATTATGAAATACATCAGCAGATAGACTTTGACACTAAGAGCGAATTATATTGTGAGTTCTGGCTAAGTCATGCTATGAAATGATACAAGGAGTTGATAAGTAAAGGGAGATGTGCCTTTAACTTCATCGTCAGAAGGAGATACAATTGATCCGAAATTCACGGATCCAGAGATTATCATCTTCTGTGTTTTGGATACCTATTTTTTTAATTCACAACAAAAATAAATAATTTATTCCATAATATTTCAAGGATTCATTTCAGCTTTTCTTTCATATTTTAGGCGTTTTTACTTGATAGTAATTAAAAGTTAGATAGACCTTCTTAGGAAGATAGCCACTTTTAACTGAATCTGTAGTCTTAATACCGATCAGACTATCAGCTGAATAATTCTGCCCATCAAGGTCATCTTTATTTAGCGATATTGGTGAAGGGGTTATGGAGAATAAAGCAGTTCCAGAATCTTATTAATACCAAGTAGACTGTGTGTATGTGAGCTACTCATACTCATCAATAACGCATTCAAATGGCACACTATGACAAGAATCACTGACAGGCACGTCTCCAAATGTAAATGGATTGATTGGTTTGACATCTTTATAAGCAACTAGATCGCAGTTATCTTCATCTTCCGTGATGACATAGAATACCCCTTGCGATCCAAATTATCTGCAGTTGCTGAAGAAAGGAATGTGCGGCATGAACACACCGTTGAGAGCACTGAAATAATTAGAAGGAAGAGAATTCGATGCTGTCTTCGAAAAATCGAAAAGTGTAAGATTATCAGAGTCGTAGAAGTGCTGCTTGTAGGAGACGAGATCGAGAGGGTATTTTGAATCCGTAGTTAAGGTCACAGAGTTAACTGGAATGTTTATGGATGTACTAGAGATGTAGAGCGCAAATGCTTCATCTTTACCGTAATTAGCTCGAGTTGGTCGAGATATGGAAACACTTACTGTATTCAAGAAATTCACTCTTTATCGAAAGAAAAAAAAAATGATGTATTCAAGAGGATTCAAGGTGGCTACAGATTATTTTGAGCAAGCAGTGTTTATTACCTAAAGCTAAAGAACTCAGGATTGAAGATTCGTATGAGAATAGCAAATTATTGATCAGAAGTGGAGTAAATTCCAAAACAATGTGTCTCAATATCTAAATTGACTTCCTTCGTAAACAGACTAGGCAAATCGATCCCTTATGTGCTGTTTATATCTCCATTTACAAGGCCATCTACAGTCAACGTCGTGCCAAGGATGAATGCAAGCTGTAATTCAAAATGAATAAAGTAGTTTTTTATTAGTGTTTTTATGATAAACAACTCATTATCAACTCAAATTTGATACTTAATGTGTTTATTGGAAAGAAGTAATAATATAGATTTGTTTCTGTAAAAAATATGCCAAAAAGAGCTTTTTGTTGTTGAATGATTTCATAAAAATGTGGTAGGTTAACAAAAATAGCCGCTTTAGTTCATTAAAGGACAAATGCTATTTATTTCCTAAATAATTGGAAGAATATGAAGAGAAGAGTTGTGAATTACATCCCAATCGACAGTATAGTTGAATGAGAATGTCGCATTGAAGTTGTACATTTGTCTGAAATCAATTGTCACATTTGCGTAGGCTTGTGCAGGCTGCATTTTTCATAATAATAAAGTGATCTTCACATTGCCAAACCTCAGCAAAGTAACATCTATTTTTCTTACAAATGTGAAGACCTTCGGTGGCAGATGAATTAGTCCATATGAAGTTTGCTAGAAGACAACAAAATAACATATTTTACAAGAATTAAAGCTAAGAATCTCAAATACGAACGTGTTTAGTTTAGAAATAAGGTTTTTAATATGAAAATGTAACGCGATAAGTATTCATTTGATGGAATATGATTTACCTCATCAAATGTGTATAGAGAGCTTTCTAGGGGATTCACAAGCATCAGTGAGCTACTTGAAGAAGCTCTACGCTATTATTGAGTGCAAAAAGCAGGAGAAAACAGCAAATTCAATAATACTGAAAAGGAGATCAACAGAAATCCTTTCATTTTGATTGTGTTTCACTAAGTATCTTGAGTTTCAAAGAAGAAATTAAGTAATTGGTAATCTCCACAAAGAAAGTCCAGTTCTCGAAGAGAAAAGGAAAACTCCTGTTTTTAAAAATTGTTCATTTGATTTTGCATTTTTTTTCAATTTGACAACTCCCAAGAGATTTTTAAACAAGCTAAAGTCAAGGAAATATTAAAATATGATTATTATAAAGTAAATATTTGTTTATGATCAGGAAATAGAGCTTATTTATTAAAAAATAGGAACACCTCTAGCGATTTTGTTAGGGTTCAAACACTAAAATATGCTTAAAATATTATTATTATTGGATTTTATAAGATAGGTACAAAAAGGGATAATATTTTCAAAGTAACTAAAAAAAGAACATAACATTCAAATAAGCAAGGTATTAATTCATTTTGACTTTAGTTTTTCATTTTATCTGATAGTTTAGATGATTTTATCTCTATTGATCAGATACTTTTTTCTTATTTTGAGTTCAATTTTGCACCACTTTTGCTATTATTTCATTTTGTCAAAAATAAATCATACTAAAAACCACTCAAATTCCTCTTTTTTGTTTGCTAACAAAGTAAAGAAAAGAAAAACTGCAATTAATTCTTCTTTAATCTGAAATATTATCAATTATTCAGCATTTGCTTTATCAGACATTTTATCCTATTGCTTCTTGAAATACATACAATTGCATCATTTGAAAATAGGTCAGGAACTATTTTTCTTAGACTTTATTAAAAAAGCTGTTGCTAGCAAGGAGTATGCTTATCAAGTAAATTGCTGCTAAAAAAATCACATAAATCAAGTAGAATTCAGAGAAAATTATAAAAAAAAAATTATAGAAAAAGAAGATTATTGTAGTGTGGGGGGAAGCTAGTTTGTCTTTATCTTCGGTTTTATCTTGTGGATTTGTTAAAAAATTCAAGAAAGCAAGTGAGAAAGATATGAAAAAGGGAGAGAAAAAACTAAATAACTCTCACATGATGGAGGTAAATACCTATTTGCTAGGTTTAATATTGTAATTTTGATACTGTGCAATCTTGAAGGGATTAATTGGATGCTTATCCAAATCAATTGGTGAGAGAGACATCGAAAAGTTAAAATAATTGTCTTCATTGGTGTTAAGAATATGTCCTTTATTTCAATAAATAAATCGAAATGGAAGGATTTCCATGAGATAAAATAACGAATAACTTGAAGAGGAAGAAATGGTTATGGTGAACTTATTAAACCATGCAACTCTTGAAACATTCTAGCCAAACAGTTCGCTTTTTCGAATAAGTAATCAGCCTAAAAATAAGAATGTAGCCATTTGATCTAGCAAATCGCATACATATTTTCAAACCATCCCTAAACTATTTCTTCAAATATTTTTTTTTAGAGGAGAAAAGTGACAGATTGCTGTTAGTATTGGAGGGTACAGTGGAACTTTAGTGTCCTCCAAAGGTATCCTCTACTATAAATGAGATGATTGTCTGCAAGACATTAGAAGTAGGAGCTATTCTTGGAGACTTAGATTTGTTTCTCAACACTGCTCGAACGAATACTGCGTTTGCAAGAAAAAAGACATTTGCACTAGCTCTTAAAAAAATACACTTTGATCATATCCTTAAACCGCATTACACTGATGCACTCACTGAAAATATGAATTATGTTTTTAACTTGAAAGTCTTTGAAGGCATTTCTAATAAATTTGGTTTTATAAAAGCATTTTTTGACACATTCACACTCCCTCTTAGTTTCTCACTCTAGCAGTATGTCTACAATGAGAAAGATTCTCCTGATTGTGTGTATTTCATTCTCTCAGGAGCGTTTCTAGTAGAGAATTATTTATTTTTTTTATTTCTTTCTTTAAACTTATTTTTCATTTTTTTTCAGATTTAGAAGGCACTCCCTAGCAAAATGTGTTAAACACCTTCTTAAGACAATAATGGAACTGTACCTCTTCCCAGCCTTGAAGAACTTAATCTCAATGATCATCGAGAACCACAGCATTATGCTAAAGTATTTTATTTTAAAAGATTATGCTTTTTCAGCTAAGTTTACTCCTTAGATTAATTGTTTGTTATTTTTTGTCCAAAAGATTTATGAATTACAGAAAGGTGATTTTTTCGGCGAAGAAGACATAATGGATAACAAATCTCATCGTTCTTCTTAAGCTCTTTGTGTGTCTCCTGGTGGTGGAGAGTTACTGTCTATCAAAAGAGAAATTTTTGAAAAAATATTTCTGAAACATTATTCAATCGAGTAGTTTTTCACTAAAAATCTTCCCATCAAAAGAGATTTTTTCGAATAAAAAATCCTTCAATACTCTAAATTCCTCTAAGAACATCAAGAAGCTAATAAATCTAGTTCTCGTTCACGACCTTAAAGAAATACAGACTCTGTTGTGCTTCCTTAAGGATTATCTTCTGTAATAACTCCATCAAGTTAGAAACAAATTTCAACAAGTTAGAGAAATATTTCTTCAATGTATCCTTCTTTTTCTTCTTACATCTCTGGTGGCAACTCAAAGTCGAAAATCAATAAAAGAAATCACTTAGGAGATAGCTCAGCAGAGGAGGAAACAACAATAAACTTAAAACAAGATTCTAAAAGTAGCAATCGTCGCAAATCCAAGAATCCAGGTTGGAATAGTAAAACCAACAGCAACCTCAACAGTTAAATTCGTATCAAAATAACCAACGAAGATGATAATGAATCGTTTAGTTAAGATGACGAAGAGGACAATAAAACTAACAATAATTCAAGAATCTACCCAGATGTAAACATTCAAGAAAGCAAAACACCATGCTCAGTAAATACCTTAACTAAAACAGAAGTTAAAATACGAAACCTTAGACCTTCTTCAGCAGTTTAATCGTAATTAGGGAGCGTGACAGATTTGCTAGAGTTTGTGCATTCTTCCCTTGAAATGAAACAAGGAGGTAATTCTCAAGAAGTTAAATAACAAATACGTATTTCATCTGAGGATATGTGTGCGTAAATGGAAGGAGAGAGTAATGACCTAGCAAGAAAAAAGCTAGCTTTAATGAATATTTAAAAGGAAATGAAGGACAATTTTGAGTTTGATATGAATAGCTATATTAGAAAGAAATCTTAGTAATCTAAAACAATTACATAACTTAAGAACTAAAATAATTATTCGTAGTCATTATCTCCTCAAAAGACTACTTAACCAACAATTTAATCTTAACAAACTGACAAAAACACATAGGTTATATCTTCCAAATGTCATATTATTGCTACTTCCTAAGAACTAAAGTCAGAAACCATAGGATAAATTCTCCACAAAGAAAAGAGATAATCAATCGATAACTATCCTAAATCAAAATAATAAATACCTCAAGAACAAACCTAAGAATAGCAAGCCTAACCTAAAAAGGATGAACCTTAAAACGAAGCATCTAGAAAATTTTAAAACAATTTACGAAAGATATGTGTGTAATACGGTCGGTAAGATTTTTTATCTCTGAAGAAAAGTTTGAAAAATCATGTTAAAGATCGCAGCTTCAAATAAATCATGAATGAGAACTTCAAGAGCTTGAAGGATATTCCAAGTATTCAATACATCGATAATTCAAAGGTTCAAGGTCGAATTGCAGATAAACTAAATTTTATTGCTTCATCATCATAAAACATCCAACCAATAATTACTGATGCTGCTAAAGACCAATAACAATTAGAAAAGTAGAATTCTGGTTCGCAATCCTAAAAGTACATCAATTACACCTGCAATACACTTACTTCTCCAGAGAAACTCAACACAGAATTTTAACTTTCATAAAATAAAATCACATCTTACACGAAAATACAAAATTCTTTAAAACAACAGCAATAGCAATAATAATCTAAATTAGTAACTCTAGCATCCTCTCCTTCATCATCTTCGATTGTTCTGAATAAAGGGTACATTGATGAAGCTTCTAACAACGGAAAAAATGATTATTTAAGTCTAAAAATACCTCCAACAAACGCATAAAATAACAATAACAATTAACTTACAAATAATCATTTCAATAATTCCAATAATACTCCTTCAAATAACACAGGTGAAGCTACTACTACCAAGAATAATAGAGAAACTGAAACCAAAGACCCTTATCATTACTCATAACTAATCGAAATGTGCTCATAAAAGAGTCTCGATTCAATAGAAACACATCAATCACCTCAAAGATTAATTCCAAAATATTACCCAGACAAACGAAATCCTCCAAGGCCTCAGACAAGCAGCCAAAAACGAATTCAAAGCTCCAAGAAACTTGCTTTTTCCTGTGCTCACATGCCTAATCACAGAAAAGTTCTTTCTGTTCCGACTTAACCAACCCTCAGTAATATCGAATGGCATGAATATATTATGACGTAAAATAATACCCCCAAAAATCAAAATCTTGAAGTTTCTGCTTAAGGAGAAAGCTAGTAGTTCTAAAGAAAATCATAAGATGCAGGCACAAACCTTTCTTCAAATTCGCACAGCTTTCAAATCTTATCACCAAGTCCTTAATCGATAAATCCATTTTTCCCATGGTCACCACTGAATTCTTCAACTCCTCAGCGAGAAAGAGAAACATAACTTACAACATAAGTATTTTCTAGTAATATTTTAGGAAATTAAGCAAATTAAGCCGGTACTTTCAGCTAAAACTATCTGACATCAAAATCATAACGAATCTTGAATTTCCAATAAAATTCTGCGATTTCAAGCTATTCAAGTCCCCAACAGATAAAAGGCTAAAACAACATTAATTAGCATCCAAATTTCAGTTACAACTCTTATCCTACTGTATCAGCACCTTAGAACATCAGTGTGTCTGAGGAAAACCAAAAAAATCCCAGTTCGTTTTTGAAGCTTCAAAGATCAAAGCAGATAAATTAACAAGAGCGATTTGAAAATTACAAGGAAAAAAAGTAAATTGGTGCATTAATGAATATGAAACGAGCGAATCACTAATAATAAAGTCTCCTTGTCTCTCCAAGAAACTCACATTCCCCTGGGGTATCATAGACAGCGATGATAAATGCTTTTCCACCTCCAATTCTTCACGGCTAAAAAAAAGTTTTCTCAGCAGAAAAAAAAGAATTGCAAAACACTGCGAATAAGTCTTCTACTGGTTAAGGCATTCGTAGTAGTAAAAATACTAAATTCAGGCATGATTTGTCTGAATAATTCCAGAGGAATCAAATGAACAGCATGGATGAAACTGCTTAAATCAAAAAATAATTTCATAAAAAACCTAATTCATTAAATCCTCCATAATCTCTCTCTTCAGATCAATCTTTAAGCGCTCTAGCTACCAACTTACATTAGTTCTAATCTTCTCACTCTTTTAAAACATAAAATAATTAAAATCACTAGCATTGCCTTAACTCTTCTTCAGGTTAAATAAATTTTTCTAAAACTCATGAGCAATTCCATCAAAACGCATAATCTAGATTACGGAAGTAACTTCAATTTGTCGCCACCAAGCAGCAATAATTTCAGTAAGAATATCAGCAATCATCATAACAATAAGTATCCAATAATAGCTCTCCAATATCTGGATCTAAACAACAATATCTAGCACAAATGTTATCATAGAAATTACAACAAGATAGTTCTTGTTTTACTAGAGAACAAAGCCCCCCAAAAATCAAAGAATCTACTCAAAATAATCTCCTATAGAATATAACAATTGATTCAGAATAATCTCTAGGAACAATCCCACCAGTTTCCGCTTTACCATCAAGTACATTGCATACTCCTTCTAACTTTTCTAGCAGCATTTAGAACTCACCACAAACTGGCAACAGTCATTTTTCAGCCTAACAAAATTTCAAAACAAACTTCTCAAGTTCTTTGCTCTTGCAGAAATAATACTCTGCAAACAGAAAACCCTTGAACTTACATCGCAATAGCAGTTTCTTCCATGAGCAATCTATGCAACCAGATTAGCCTCACCAGACCTAAGATTAGATTAATCAGTCTACAGACGAATTTCTGAGATTCCACTCTGACCATAAATCTGCCAGTGCATTGAAAATGGAATAATTTCTTTAAAGTCCATGTTCATCTCCGTCTGTACTCAAATCAACTCTTGCAGCATAAAATTATGCTCCTCTTCATAGAAAAGCTGTGTCTCTTTTCAAGTAGCAGTAGATTCAACAGCAGCAAAAAGGCTAAATAGAGCAAGATTCTAGACAAGATTTATGATTGGAACTATTACTATTCACTTTAATCCTGTTAATTTCAATGTTTTCTAAGATATTTAATATTTCAGGGGGGAAAAGAAGATCTAATTACTTTGATTGGATGATAAAATTTCCAAAATAATAATTATTTGCCTACAAAAGTTCTCTTTAACTTATTAATATTGAACTTGGAATCATTAAATCACATTAAAAATCAATCAAATTCAAACAGAAATTAACATGAGCGCTGCTTCAACCTTACAAAAGCCATAAGAGTAAACTATGACTGCAGCAAACCAAATGAAAACAACTAAAGATGTAAAGCTTTATCTTTAATTGTTATGAAAAACAAGAAGAAGATATTGTCGAGTTTTGTAAAACTTTCATAATAAAGACTTTTCTTAGAAATATGTAGGTGATAGAGATCCTGTAACGAAATAGCGAGAAGGAACTGGAGTCTATACGTACTCAAATAGCTTCTTCTAATATGAAGGATAATGGCAAGGAGGTGTAAAGTAAGGTTAAGGTATTCTTCGATTTAAGAATGGTACTTACTATGAGGTAATTTAAGAGAAAAAAACTCAAAACAGTTACATCTGATGTATGATTTTAACATTGAAAAATGAAACTTCAATTTGAGAGAATTTGTTTTATGATTGTAATTTGAAGGGTGAATTCAATGAAGGTGAGATCGAAGGATATGGAAAAATGGAATATGCAAATGGGAACCTCTACACTGGATACTTTAAACTAGGTGAACGCGAAGGACAAGGAGAATTCAGAGCCAAAATAGGAGAAGTTTATATTGGCGAATGGTCGCAGAACTATAGACATGGTTAGAATTATAAAATTTTGAGATTGATATCTGATAATATTTTTGATTTTGACAGGCAAAGGTGAGATGGATTCATAAACTCAGTGTTTTATTTCTCAAGAATTATAAAATGTATCGTTAATCTCGTTAAATAAATATTTTTAGGTGTGTTGAACATGTGCAATGGAGACACAATTGATGGAAGTTTTTTCAAAAATGAACCTCATGGATTCTGCAAGATTTCATTATTAGGAGACAACATTATCTACCATGGAAATATGGAACACGGGAAAAGATAAGGAAATGGTATGAATACATAAATGAACAAAAAACTAATATTTTGCTTGAGATATTCAGCTCTTTTGAACACAAAACTAAAAATTTAATAGGTTTGCTGATCGATAAGATACATAGATTCTAATATGAAGGCGAATTTGCAGGAGATAACATGCACGGACACGGCAAGTATACTTTCTTGAATCTACCGAAAGATAATGTCTTTGAAGGAAACTTTATCGAAGGAGAGGCAGAAGGTGAAAAAGAGCAAAATATTGCAAAAAATGATTATTTTCATAACAATAATATGTGTCAAATGATGATGCAACATAAAATAGCTAATTCGAGATTATTTTTGCTTTGCAGATAAAGAAGGCTTCAATAACATAAAGTTTCCAAGGGATTTAGAAAAAGAAGCTGCAGAATTACTTAAAAAATAGCAGGAAGAACAAGAAATGCTTTTGCTCATGGAGTAGCAGAAGAAGAAAGGCAAGAAGGGGAAAAAATGAAACAAATCTATTAATATTGTACTGTTGTAAAACAAAATTCTATGTAATACCTTGCTTTTTTTTTCCTATTAAATAATCTGGAATTTGTTTTAGTGGATTTAAACATCTTTTATTTTGAAGGAATCCATAAAATAAACTGAGTTTTTTCAAAAATGCAATCTTGCAAACTTTATTTGTTTACATTTCAAGCATGTAAACATAGAGAGGATTAATAAAAAAAACTTAATAGATCCTAGCCAACTAGCCAAGATTAAAAAAATACAAAATTCGATTTGTTAATCACCCCCAATCTGTAAATCCAAGCAACTTTTCATTAAAAAAATGTTTGCTCCTTCTCAGTATTCTTCAAGAATATTTGTCTATCGGAGGTATTAAATATCATCTTCTCCAAGCTTCACCATTTCTCCATCATCTCCTAAAATGTAATTACCATTTTCGTCCATCAAGAACCCATTGTCATCTAATTAATAGACAATCTCCTCTTCTTCGCTTTGTTCTTATTTGGGGACACTGCTAGAACTGGTATTTGAAACACTTAAACGCATATCTTAAGATTAAATCATATTCTACTGGGATTCAGTTAGATCCTTTTGTTTGTTCTCTTCACTTGTTGTTTCTGGATTAATCAAGGAGGATAATTCTTTATCTTCATTTTTCATTTCACTACCTTCCTGGATTACATTAGTTTCTTCAATTTTTTAAACTTCATTTTCACTATCTTTATTATTGCTATTTTCTGTGATTTCTGCTGGTATTATTTCAGCTGCTACTGGTGTATTTTAATTAATTGAAGCCCCTTGTTCCTTCTCTGCTTGCTTATCAGATACTGGCTGTTAGTTTCCATCAATATTGGAATTTATATCATGTGTTGTTTTTTCCTTTTCTGCAGAAATACCTTATTCTATATTTTCTACTTGATTTTTCTCTTATTTATAATCACACTTTTACCCTTCTTATTCTATTTCCTCATCTGACTCAGATTAGACATCTTAGTCTTCAGAATTGATCTTTTAAAGTTGTTACATTGCAATAGCCTTTTAGTAGATTCCACTATCATTAGGTTAATAGTTATCTCCTTTTTAACTTTAACTCATATTACTGTATTCTCCAGAGTTTTTGGTCATAAGATCATCCACAGGAGCATGCACTGATCCTTCAAATATCTCCTAAGTTTCTTCTGTTTCTAGGGAGAAGACACATAAAAATTCACATACAAATACCAATCTAAAAAATTTTTAAAATCCAAAAGTTTTATGTTTATTTTTTTCAAACTAACTTTGCATACTTGATTAAGTTAATTCTTCTAAAGGCTTTTGATTTTGGTTCTTATCAGAATCAGGTTCAGATGTCTGTTCTTTTCTATCAAGTACTTATGTTTCCTGGAATTAAATATTCTATTTGTTAAAATGCACCAATTATCTCAAAATACATTTATTTTGTAAAAAGCAAGAATTCTTACACTCTATTCATGTTCTTCCCAACTGACTTAGATTCCAGTAGTTGTTTCTATGTGACACTCATTTTTCTTATTTATAGCTTCATCAATTTAGGGAACAGGCGATTAAGAAGGAATCACCTAGTTAGCTTAATTTGCTTATTCGCTTTGATTATTTGAATTTTTTTATTTTTCAAGCACAGAATCAACAACTCCAACATCAATTAATTGTTTTCCCTAAATTATTTCTTCTGTTATTTGCTGGTTATCCTTGGTATTTGGTACTACTCCTCCTTCTGTCACAGGTTAGTTTTCTTCAGAATCTTAACCTTTCTCTTTTTCTTCTCCTTTTTCTTCATTCAGAGTTTCAGAATTATTATTTTCTTTATTCTCATCTAAACTTTCAGATATTTTTCCTTCTAGCTTATTTGAATCAGCAATAGTTGACTCAATATTCTTTTTCTCATCAGCTGTATTGATTTCTTGAGAAATCTCCACATTTCTTGTCAGATTTTTGATAAGAGTCTCATGAGAATTTGAAGTTTCATAATTTGCTCCAGACAATGTAATTAATTGGTTAATTTCGCTTGTATTTTGTTTGAGAAAGTCTTTTATCCCATCTTAGCTCACCCCAGTATCGTCTTGGCTAGTTTTCCCATTATTCTGCTCAAGAGCCTATTCAGATGTTTCCTTAGCATTATTCTTGTTGCCACTTAAAGACGTAGCAATTTCTGCTTCCTAGGCTTAAGCGGAAGTGTAAATATCATCATATTTACTGATTAAATTATTGATGCTGGAATAATGTTCCTCATATTTTGTGTGCCAATCTTCAGCTGACCCTCCTCTTTTGTTCTTGTCTCCAAATGAGATAGAACGAATCAAGTTTAATTTGTCTCTTTAAAACAAATAAATCAATAAATGCAGTTAATTAACCCTCTCATCTCATTCCTAGAATGAATATCAATACACTCATAGCTGTCTATTTCCCCCAAATTATTTAAAAATATCCCTTCTTTTTTTTTACACTGAATCAAGTTCTGCATTTGGGTTGAATCCTTCACTTCTCTTAGAATTCCCCATCGAGCCGAAGGTTGCAATCTCAACCAAATCCTATTAGCTGTTTTCATCTTTCTAGTATTCTCGTTATTTCGATAGATAACTTTCGTAAACATCCGATCCATTATTTGTGTCTTGATAAACATCATTAAATTCTGAAGGGATATCATCATACTAACCATAATTATTATTCTTAGCACTTGTGCTATTTCCAAATCCACTTCGACTCGCTTCCATCATAATCTAAGGATTAGAAAGCACCAATCTACGCATTTCCTCCATTTATCTACTTGTATCTCTTTGGAAGTTCGAAAGTCTTTCTTTCAATTCTCTATTCTCCTTTGCAACGTCTTCCACAGATGTCCGTTTCCCTTGAAGGTCTTAGA
>Ga0302271_10002123_pt1 | contig 18231 bp, 9 predicted proteins | sample III_Bog_N1_1_FD_198767 | JGI IMG/M metagenome (GOLD analysis project Ga0302271, IMG submission 198767) | Peat permafrost microbial communities from Stordalen Mire near Abisko, Sweden - III_Bog_N1_1 | ecosystem: Environmental > Terrestrial > Soil > Wetlands > Peat | place: Sweden: Abisko...
ATACAAGAATGTAGAATAGATTGTCCTTTTTTGCTGTAAATTATATTTATTTTTGAATCTATTAACTAAAATATTAGACAATTAGAACATAAAAAAGTAGTGTGGAAAGTGGGTTTCGATCCCACGACCTCAAGAGCCACAATCTTGCGCTCTTCCAACTGAGCTATATCCACTTACAAATTACTAGTTAAGCATCAAAGAGATGTAGAAACTGTTAAATTACAAATGTTAGCACAAAAAAGAAAATTTTGTTTTAAACTGAGAGCATCTCCTTGACATTTAAGGAATACATTTTCAATATAAACTCAAAATATTTGTCAGGCAAGAAACCAACCATTAGTCAATTAGTATGTTAATCTCTTTATCAAATATCAATTTTTTCTCTCTCACTCTTTGAATTTCAATAATCTCTTTTAGCTTTTTCCCCAGTTATCCGTAAGTGATTAAATCTCAAAAAAATAATCAAAAGGGCATTTCTCACAGCAAAAAGAAAACAAGCTAAACATTTTTAAAGGACTCAGTTTTTGAATAATTCCATCCCGATTTTTAAACAAAATCTTGCACAGTTACACACTCTCATGCGCCTAAAACGCTCAATATGTTGCTCAAAATCCTCATTACATTTAAGCACACTATTCGACTGTAAAAACAATGTCCAAAAAGCTTCCCCCTTCCTAGCTCTATGTTTTCACGCTAGATATGTCCTGTTCCATATCTCGTTTTTTTAAGTATTTTCAAAAATAATTCTCTTGTTTCTCTCTCTCCACGTTTTTTCAAAAATAATACACCCCCTCATAATATCGATACAAAAATGCATTCTAAATTCCTCATTTGTTCATAAAAAGATAAAGAATTAAAAGATAATTAAACAAAATAATAAACCAGAAAATAAAAAATATCTAAGAAATAAAATTAAGTTTGAATTGTAGATGATTAAGGAGGTGGGGTTCTTGTGAATTTATTATTTGAAATAATTTTTTGAAAAAAAATAACACAACGGTTTGTGATTACGCATGGTCTATTTTAGATGTTAAGAGTGGCAGTTCTTAGTCAAAACAAATCAAAAAAAATCAATTATTTTTTGAAGAAATTTAAATCTTATGAAAAGCCGAAAATATTATTAAAATACAGGAAGAATATTTCCTTCATTAGTTGTGTTATTTTTCTCTTATTGATGGGCTTTGATTTGAGGCTTATTGCTGTGTTATTTGGTTTAACATCTAACTAATTCACTATTTTAACAAGTTTCAAGTACTTTTAAGAACTCTTCTTTAAATTTGAATATTTCCTTTTGCAATCAACTCTTAACAAAACAATTATAAATCTGTTATTATTCTCCTCCTTATTTAGCAAGCATTTCTTGTATTTCATGGATTTAACCATGATAGTAACTAATAATTCCAATATGTAATGCAATTTACCTTTACAAACATACACTTCAAATTAGCTTTTTGGATTTAAAGAAACTCTTGAGATACACAATTTGGAAAGAAGTTAGAACACCCATGAGCAGCAAGGTGATGATTGAAAAGGCAACTAGTTTAAATCCAATCTCATCAGTGTTTCTTGAAAAATATTTGGATTTCCTTGTGAGCATCCTCTTTTCCTTGCCGATGTTATCAAGCATATCCTCCAATCTAGTGACTTGCAACTAGATAGGCTGGAAATCTTCTTTGCTAGTGAGACTTGAGTAATCATTCGCTTCAACTCCTGTTCTGTAGTCAAATTTGATACTAACAGGGAAGGATTCGAGACTCTAAAAGCAAAACTAATAATTTCCTTCTTTTAAAGTGACGAAAGATAATTAAGTAGTAGAGGGAATATCCTTTGGTTCCTCCTCTAAAGTAGTATCTGAGTTAGTAGAATTCAAGGCCTACTTTCCTTCTGGATCATAGACTCTGAAATAGTACTTTCCTTTTGTGATTTCGATATTCATTTGCACAGCAATCAGCATACCTATCATAAAAAAAGCCATGATTTCAGAGAAAATACTTAGTTATGATCATACCCAATGAATCTCCGAAACACTGAATCTTCTTGACAGGGAGCTCATAGGAGAATTTCATGGAATTAGCTATTGCAGCTAAGAAAGCCAAGGAGCAAATCCAAATCCAACTCATATTTTTGTTTATTTATTATCTTAATTTTCACTTTTTGTTAAAAACTGGAGATTCTAAGCTGCCCACGCGCAAAGCAACAAATTAAAGATACAAATAGGTATTAATTTACCAGCAAATATCCAATTATTTTTCTCATTATCTAATGTGCTAAGTAATTCAACTAACATACTAATGACTTCTTCCGTCTTCAAAGAAAACCAGTGTTAAAAAGATAATATTTTTCAAATTATTCTTTAACAATATTGCGAATCACAATTCTTTAATATCTTTGTTTAAGAAATTTCTTATTTGAAACCAATACTTGCAGATATTTCCATTGTTTACTGCATGTCGTTTAAGATTCATAACTTGTTTATTATTTTGAATAAAGACTAGATTAAATGATTATCTTTCTCATGCAATTCAATTTACTATCTATTATTAATATTTATGCCATTTTAACACCGTTTTTTATTAAAAAATCGTTTGAATATTTCTGGATATTATAATAAATCAAAGATTAAAATGAGGCGGGAAATTATGGTGAACATCCTGAATAATAGTTTCTTAAAAGTTGAGGGAATGGCAAGAGAAGATAATGCAGGAATGACATGAGTAAGATAGGAAAAGTGTGTTCATCTGAATAAATAAGCGTGACGAATGATCTTAGGAAAAGATCGAATTAAAGATATTTATGTGTGTTCCAGTCGAAGAATTCTGAGAGATTAAGCATTAAATAAGAGAGAACAAAGAAAGTTGATTCTGAAAGGATAGAATAGATATTGTTAAATTCAACAACATAGAAAATATCCAAGAATCAAAATATTCAATAAAGAAGACAATTCATAGAAAAGGAGATTGAGATACATAAAAGCAAACATGTCCAGCATCGAGATAGAAATTGGAAATGAAAGCACCTGCAAGACAAGTGTATGTTTAAGATATCTGCGCAGATTAAGAGAACAAAACGTTTGAGTAAAGCATATGTTTTTATGTATTTGATAGGAGAAGGAAGATGGAGAGAAAGCTAGAATGCACGAAGGGAAAGTTGATGAAGCAGACTACTAAGATGAAGATGAGAAAGGCAAGCATGAGAAAAAGTATGCTGATTTGGCTAAATAAATTGGCTTTTTGAAAAAGTTTGATTGGTTTGAAACCAATAATCCTCTCATCAAAGCGCCACCAAGTATACATCAACCCAAAATATGATCACTACATCAATTAGTCACTTTATTTCTCACACCCGCTAACTGTTTCATTTGAATTCAGTTAAGTTGCTGACGCCAATAGCTTTTTGGTTTATGTGCTGCTCTGAATATTTCCCAAGATCACTTTCGGCAGGATCTGATCCATTTCGAACTCTGACAGAAATTCTCTAGAAAATAGAAAGACAACCTGTGTCTCAAATCATTCGGATTAAGGATTTAGTAAGATAATGATCGATGAATTGAATTAGAAGATATTTATGATTTTTCATATCTAAATATTGTTGTTTTCACAAACAATTTAAGTCAAACTTCAGTGCAAAGAGTGAGAATGTGTCTGAATAAATCTAAGAAAAAATCACAAATATCCATGAATCCATCAGAAAACTAAGACCTGATAGATAATTAGGTAATCTGCGAAGTCTAGCAGAGCTCAAAGATGAGTATACTTTTGAGGATGATGCGTATATCATAAGTACGAGATAGGAATTACTGGAAATGTACAGCAAGTATATTTATCCTTAATCTGGTGAAAACAGGTAATGTGTTTGCAAAGAATCAAATCAAGAATGTAGCTGCCTTAAGGAAGAAGAATTAGCTGAAGATTGTGAACAAGATTCTGAGGAAGTCCTAGCAGCTATGAAAAAATAAGATATTGATTCACTTGTGAATCTGTATCATCATTATCTGGAAGAAGAGCAGAAAGCCTAGAGTGTTAGAATAGATGATTTGAAATCACGGATCTCAGAGTAGCTTCGTTCTGAGAGAATCATCTATCCTTCAGCAGATGAAATTGATTTCTAAGATATTCTTGTTGACATTCATTCTTTCAACTAAGTGGAGCTTGAATACTTGAACCGTCTAGAGAACAAATAGCAAGTTTCGGATGCTTTAATCTCAATTAATTCTGCAGAATTACCTGGAAAATCGACAGGAAAGAAACAAACCTTCTCAAAACGCACTGAAACGGCATAAGTTACAGAAGACTTAGCTTGCTAAATATGCAATGATGGAGACTACAATGACGATGATCTCATTGTTTTTTGCTCAGTAAAATTGAGAAAGTTGATTTAAGTAGTTTTTTTGTGAGCTGATAATTGCTTATTTTGAACTTAGAAATGCAATGTCTCAGTGCATTAGAGATGCTATGGGATTCCTAGAATTCCAACTGATGACTGGGTGTGTGAGTTATGCTTGAGCTTTGGACCTGATGGAAGATACTTGCAATGTGCCTTGTGTACATAAAGAGGAGGAGCAATGAAACCAAGTAAACTCAGCACGAATTCATAAGCGCTAGCTCAATGCAATGTAGCTTTCTCAGAGTACTGCAAAACTTGCCCAGTAGGACCACCAAATAAGAAACAACGATACTGTATCATAGTTTTTACTTCTTGAGATTCTTTAATAATATTTTTTAAATTCACTATTTTTGTTCAAAAAATTAACATTATATTCATTAAGTTTTTGATTGAATCTGTCTAAAAATAAAGAGGAAACTGAGGAAGCTATTTAGAAGCCATAAGTTCATGATGAAGACGGCGAAAAAGAGAATCATTTATATTATGATTTCCATACTTTGAGTACGTTTAGCGAGGAGGAACTGAAAAACGAACCGAAGCCTTGTGTCATGTGGTGCCATGTGAGTTGTGCATTGTGGACACCTGAATGCTTCTTTGATGATAAGAATTTGTACTCAAATGTTAAAGGAATTGAGAATATTGATAAATAGAGATTTAAATTAGAGTGCTCAGTCTGCCATCAAAAAAGTAACAGATTTGAATTATTTTAATGACTCCAAATATAAATCTTACAACAATATTTGATCGTCTTTAACAGAAGCTGGATCTTGTATTCAATGTGCTAAGACAAAGTGCATGGAGGCATTTCATCCTGAATGTGCAAGAAGAGCAAATGTTTTTATGGAAATACGAAACACAGATAAACTTGCTTACTTGATATACTGTGATAGGCACACTCCATTAAAGCTTAAGAGGACTCTTGATTAAAAGGAGAAGAAATATAAAGTGAGATTGATTATTTAAATAAGATGGCAAGTATTGATTAGATTTGTTTGTCTTATTTTGATAGGAGGAAATAGTGAAATTCTGCAAAAGTATCGAGAAATCAAGAGAAAATAGAAATAAAGAGCGGTTAACAAAGAAAGAGAAAGATAAAACATCTCAAAAGGATATTAATAACAAAGAAGGTAGTAAGAAGAAAAAGATATTCGTGAGTGCTAAGAAAATTAGACTGCAGATATCAAAGAACGAAGAAGATATTAGAAAAGATGAATTGCAATTTCAAAACATTCTTGCAGTTAAAATTATTGAATTCCTAGATGCGCATCCTGAGAGAGCAAACAAAGTGAAAAGCAAGGAAGTTGATGACAAGAATGGAAAGCAAATAGCAGGTACAAGCAAGCAAGATTCACAGAAATCACTGAATAAATTAAAAAAGAAAAAAGAAACTGTCATTTCAAATAATAACTCATTAGCTAGATGGCAGTAAGGGCTTTTTCTCAAGAAAGATGAAGAAATATGGAAAGAAGTTGAATTCAAGTAACTGAGTCCTTCTTAGATTTTCAAGAGATACAAGCGTATCATTAGAGATAAAGACAAAAGAAAATCATTTAAGGCACTGTATTATCAAATGGTAACTTCGATTAAAGGTATTAGGATTCTATCGAAAGAAGAACGACTTAAAGAGAAAGAAAAGAAAATATTAGAGAAAAATTTAAAGAAATAGCAAAGATTACATGAAATCTAGCTCAAAGCAAAGTAAGCAGCAGCATAAGCGAATAAGAATAAGTAGACAAAACAAAAGAAGAAAGAAACAACTAAAAAAGGAGCAGCACAACATCAAGAAGAGGAAGAAGAATAAGTAGATGGTAAATAATATTTTATTTATTTTGTGGTTAGATGGATGGAATATTTGCAGAAATTTTGAAAAAAGTGTTAATTGATTTAATTTGAATTATTTATTAGAGGACTCTGAAACGCTTTACTGTATCTGTCAGAAGAAATACAAAGAAGGAGATCCTATGATGGGTATGATATATTGTTATTTGGAAATAGGATTTATAGATATTTATTTTGATAATACTAGCTTGTGAACGATGCAATGAGTGGTATCATATAGATTGTGTAGGTTACATTGGTACTATGTAGTTGGCTGAATAAATCGAATTTATCTGCAAGTTCTGTGATAACAAAGATGAAGATTCAGAAGCGAGAAAGATGAGAAAGGAATAATATGGAGATAAATTTCTTGATTATGACACTCCAGACTATTAAGCATCGAAATAGCTGTGGATTTAAAGAAAAAAGACTATTGCTGCAAATAAGAAAGCACTTAAGAATAAAGTTTTAATGGAAAAAAGAAATGAGATTAATAAGAATAATGATGGTAAAGAAATTAATTAGGAATCGATTTTGGAAGAGAATCTATTGAAGACATAATAAGAGACACTATCAACAGGAACAATTATGGGAGGAGATGATTAGTAGCAATAGATTAGTGAAAGAAATGTTTAGATGGATTCGAATAAGAGGAAAAATTCACAAAATGGAGATGATATGCCTAGAAAATAGATTAAGACATTAGACTCATTAAGAGATAAATCAACGGAAGGAATACCAAACAATGAAATATCGCAGTAATATGAAGGAGGAAGTTGTAATGATTGCATTGAGGAAGAAGAGGAAAATAAATAATCTGATTCGATTGAAACATACACAAATTTGAATCAAATCACGAATAGCAATCTGGATGAGTTAGACAATAAAGAAAAATTAGGTTAGTTACAAACTTAAAATATCTTGTAAAATAACTCCTCAGAACATTAGCTAGCAAGTGCTGAAGATAATAAGGATTGTGTGTCTTGAGATATAAGAGATAATTGAATTCAAAATATCACTAAATTAGATGGAGTTTGTTAAGGAAAAGTATAAAATAATGATGCTGTAATAATCGAAAATATGTAAAAAATATCTTAAATTAAAATAGTACTAACAATAAGAACAGTAAATGAATAGTCATACTATCCTATTGCAGACTCAAGAGTCTCTGTGAAGGAAAGTTTAATATTAAAAAACATAAATTATTTCTTTTTTGGAAAGAAGCAGGCCTAAATTAATAATGTAATTCCTTTTATATCTCTATTTATAATGGAATTGTTTGTTAAAGTTGACACCCTTTATGTATTTGAAAATGGTTAATTTAGTAATATTTAGTAATACGAATAGTCCTGAGAGGGATTATCTTCAAAACCAATTTGATTTGAGAGTAACATAAGTTGAAAAATATGCAAACAAGTTGAATTATGTGGTGGCTTTTTATTGCTTTGTTCAGTCAAAAATTATTGATGATGTTTTGTCTCAATTTTCTTCTTCTCGATCATCAAGAAATTTAAGCATCATATCCTTAAATTCCTAGTATGATATTTCACCGTCTCCGTTTTTGTCAACCTCTGAAATGACTCCTTTCCAAACTTCTTCGGAAACACCTGCTCCTCCAAAGATTTCCTTAAACTCGCTGATTTGCAAAGACCCGCTGCCGTCTTTGTCGAAGATACTAAATGCCATTTCTAGTCTTTGTTTAGACAATAACTGCTCTCTTGAGATTGTAGCTGCAACCCATTCGGAATAATCAATGTCTCCGTTAGCATTTCGATCAATAACTTTCATAATTTTATCAACTTCTTTCAGAGCAGATTCCATAGGTAGAATCTTAGCATAACCTGCAACTAATTCTTCTCTGCTGAGTTTGCCATCACCGTTAACATCAAGCTATTAAAATGTCTTCATGAGTTCATTTTTTTCGTCTTTAGAAGACAAGTAATTCACAATGAACATCCAAGTTGCTTCTTGTAATTTTTTCCCTGCTCTAAATGTCTTCATGTTGTTTAAAGATCGAATCAAATTAGGCATATCTACTTCTTATTGACTCCTGAATTTCTAAATCCAAGGATCTTATATTGCTTCCTCAGCTGAGTATCTCTTTTGAGGGTCAGTCGTGAGCATCTTTGAAATAAGAGCTTAAGCCTAGAAAAATATCACAAAATGAATTTCTTAACATTATTGTAAATGCAAGTTTACTATCTTATAATGAAAATAACAAGTTTATTTACTTCAAGGCTGATATCCTTCCAGTCTTCTTTAGGGAAAGAGAATACTCCCTTTTCAACTTTCCTCATAATATCTTCATCCTTATGCCCATTGAAAGGTGGATATCCACAGAGCAAGATGTACATTATCACACCGCAACTCCAAATATCACATTTTTCGTTATACTTTTATTTAATAACTTCTGGTGCAATGTAGTAAGGTGTACCTAATTTCTAACTCATTTTCTTCGACGGATCAAACTTTGTGGATGTACCAAAATCTACTACTTTCAGCACAGAATCTTTAGTTCCTTTCGTATCAAACAGGAGATTCTCAGGCTTGAGATCTCTGTGCACCATTTTGTTCTTGTGCAGATAGTTGATTGCGTTAAGAACTTAGTACATAACTTATGATGCTTCCTTCTCGCCAAAATGATTAGATTCAACGATTCTATCGAATAACTCTCCTCCAGTGCACAACTCAGTCACGATATACAAGTAATCTTAATCCGAAAATACTTCAAACACCTTAATAATGTTCGGATGATCCTTTTCATAATAAAATAAAAGTTATTTCTCTAAATGTTTCCATTTTTTCAGCATAAAATGTAAGACATCAATCGCATTATCTGGCTTACCAAACTTTTGAGGATATTAAACTCTTCGAGAAGTTGCTTTTGCTCTTCTGGATCACATTTTTTCTTGCTGATAATCTTGACTGCTCGTTGCTATCCAGTCTTTTTGTGAACTCCCTTGCGAACTTCTCCATACGAACCCGATCCAAGAGGGACATTCATGAGAGTATATTCCTGCTGAACCCTTCCATATTTCTCGAAAATCAATTCTTAATTAGATATCTTGAAGTTCGATATGTCCACCTTTTCTTCTTTTAGTGTTTTCTCAATAAGTTTTTCTTTTTCCTTGCTAACTTTTGATTTGTTCTAACCCATTTTCGTTATCTCTCTCCCTCGAATCAACAAACAACCTCCTTCTCTCTGATGTCTCTGGACTAATTTTTATTCAGTATTTTGAAAGCTTAACTTAAACTTTTCTTTCCCCATGTTCATCACCTGCTAATCATGCTTACAGGACTTTGAGTTTCTCTCCCCACAGTATTTATTTGGATAATTAATTTATTGATTTTTATCTTAAATCCCATTCATTTCTTTCCCTATGGGATTGTCAAATACTCTTTTGGCAGTTAACTAAAGTTTAATTAATTTCATATTTCCCATGCAAAAAATCAAATTTTACTTCAAATCCCCCATAAATAATTCGAATTGGCCGTTAACAACCCTCTGAACAATAATTTGAATGTAATTTGAATAACCCTCTTGATTTGATTGTATTTAAATCTTGAATTGTTTTATTTTTTTTTCATTTATGGTTTATGCTCTTTTTTTGTTGTTGTTGTTTTCTTATTTCTTTTTGCCATATTTATTCGATTATTTAAGCATTATTGCTATTAATTCTTTCTTCTTTTATCTTTTTCTTGTTGATAATCATCATCATATTTTATTTGTATGAGATTTTATCAAACTAGTAGCTTTTCAAAAGCATTTTAAAAGATCTATTAAAGTTTAGATCATTTTTGAGAAACTCTGCGCTGCTAGAATAAATGACTGCCTTCCTCGAAGATGTGTTGATTGATTAATTGATGTGGCGTTTTCGTAAAATATTGGACTTGTTCTTAGCAAAATTTGGCCCATTTATTAGCTTTTCTCGATTGGTTGGGGATATACTATGCACGTTTTTCGGGTTGTTTAAAAACTTGTTCTTGAAAAACACGAGATATAATGAAGCTAACAAGGGTAATTTTGTGGCGGGACAGCTGCATTGCTTAAGGGGCATTTTCAGCTGGGAGGAACTGCTGCTAATGAACTGGAGAGCTGGTTCATTCAAGTTTATTTATTTTTTTGCTTGTGTGATCTTATATTTTTTTCTTAATTATTTTCCTCCTTTTCAAAAAGAAAAACTTCTTGTTAAATAAGATAACAAGAATCAATTAAATTAAACCTTTATTTTGAATTACTTGTCTAACGAACATTTCGGAAACTATGAATTTAACAAAGGGAATTTAACTTAGTCTTTCAATATTCACAAGAGACATACATTTTCATACAAAAGTTAAATTGACATCAAATAATAGTACTATATGATATGAAGGTCGCTTTTGACGATCCTTCTAGAATTATATTATCAATAGAACACATAAGCATGACAGTAGTTCCTTTATGAGGAGAAATTTGTCTAATTGCTAAATATTCTTATTGGGATTATGATTTCATTCAAAAATGAAGGCCTTATGAGAGAAAAAAGGATAATTGCTTTGTAAATATTGATATGGAAATTTTGATTAAATGAGCGGGAAGGAGAGTGAGTGCAACTCATGGAATTATCAAAGTCAATAAATTATAATAATAAATATTTCCATATGAGGTTTTAATTAATAATAATAATTAATCAAAATGGGAGGGATTGCTTTCATTCAGATGTTAATTAATATCCAATCGAATCTAACTGAATAAATTAATTCCTGAAGACTCAATTATCAGTAGAAGTTAATAGAAATACAGATCTAAAAAAGAAATGGACCCAACTCTTCTTGAATTAAAGGACAACAGTTTTTGACATAAATTATTTTTTAAACTTCGGAAAAATGAGTATTAATTCGTTTGTCCGGTTGTCTTTGTTCATGAAATCTGGAATAATCTGACTTTTTTAGATCAGTTATTATGCTTTAACTCTTATGCCTGCATATTATCGACTTCACACTCACTCCTCTAAGATTATGCAAACGATGAATTCTCCCCAAAGCTGCTCAAACAAGTAAGATGATATTTATAAATGTTACAAAGACCTATTGAAGGAAGTTTATGTTTTTAGAAGCCGTCTATGTTAGTCAGTAAAATACCTCAGCTGTTTGAGCTGATTTTTATGTGTCCGCGGATCTGATATCTACATTAATTGTTTTTATACCACCTTGCTATAAATTAGCATATTTGTATGGTTGATATTCCCAATAGTTTTTAACCCAAACCCAAATGGAAATTCAGATAAACCTACTTTGAAATGGATAGAATTGTTTTCAAAATGTCGAACTCATAAATGTGTTGTGAAATGAATCCAGATTATCTCTCTTTATTAAACAAAAAGAATGAATAAATTAAATAAAATGACTTCCATATAAATCATATAAATCAATGAGATTACAAGCATAATCTTATCTTTTCTCTGTTTAAATCTTGAATTCAAGAAAACATCAAATAATATGGCCAATTTGAATTAAGGTTCATGCAAACTACTATGAATTTGATTGCTTTCTGCTTTCAAAGTTATTTCCTCAAGTAAACACATAAAGAAAAAGTGAATTCAAGTTATTCTTTAAAATCCTTTTATTGTGTAAATACTTTGAGATTATTTGTATCTTTTCCTCATTCAAATAGAACAATTCTTATTTGTTTATGGAGACATTTTCATGTTTTAAAGTAAAAAATAAATACTAAATAGCCTTAATCTAATTAGTCAAATCAGTCTTTAACCCTGAAGTTACTGTGATTTTTTAAAATTCTTAAGTGTGATTATTACCATTATAAACACGTGAAAACATTATAAAATCTTAGTTCGTAATCCGTTAGGAACACAATCTAATTTTCAAGTTCATTTATGTGAGGGTGAATAACTTGCTCCACGGTAAAATATATTGCCCTGAGAATCCTTTTGCTGTTTCGGCTTAACTCTTTGTAAATCTAGAAACAATTCCTTATTTCTTTGTCTTTCTGTGTCTGGTATTGATACAGATTTTGGCTATTGACTCCTACAATCACAAAAAAGCAACCAAATATGTCAAAAATAATGAATTCAGTAGATGGTTTTAAGCATTAAATCAGTGAAAAATCTATGGTTAGCATGGTTTGAAATCAATCTAAAAAGGACAATAAATGGTATTTGCTTACAGATACCGTTCTCTTCTTCCATAAAATCTGTCAGTAAGCTGTTAATTGATTTAGTCTCTTGAGATCTATTCATTCAAGCTGTTAATATATTTTATATCTTTCTTTAAAAATCTATCTGGATTAGCTATCACTTTCGGCTTAGGAATTGCAAGAGAAATATGATTAAAGCGGTAATTTTAGTCTTTTTTTAGCAATGGTCTTTGTTTTTGCTTTGTGGCTTGGAATTCAATCTCAGTTTGTCTTTTCTTAAGTAGTTCTTGATATTCCCAGTCACTTAACCCTTCTTCTTCTTTTTTTGAGTTTTCTTTGAACCTATTGTACATTCAGAACAATTAGCTTTTTACTTAAAAATTAGACTGAATAAAAATACGAAGAGCTATTGAATGGGGTGAGAGGAGACATTTCCGAAGGGTTAGTGGGAACATTACGAGAAGAATTCATAGGGCTTGACGTTTTCCATTGAGAGTTTTAAGTACGTAAGAATGAAGTTTTTTCTCTTGGACTTAGACTCCTTTCACTTGGTGTATTAAAGCTACTCTTTGTTAGCAGTCTGCCGATCTTTCTCTTGCGGACTTCGCTTTCGTCAATTGAAAAGTTTTTTGTCTATGAAAAAGTAAATAAAGAAGTTGTTGAGGGGCTTTTTAGGAGTAATGAACGCGTAAATAATCTTTTCAAATGAATGATTACTTCCAAAAACTTCCCTTGAGGTCTCTCTCTCTGTGAAATTGGCGCGTAGACTTGCTAGTTATCGTTTTTTTCAACAAACTCAGAGAACATCTCTGAAATAATTGTGTTAAGCAAAGTTAAGTGATTTTCATGGCTTTAATCTAAACTTTTAGCATACCTCTTTTGATGTGAAATCCTCTGCTCTGAGGAGTTTACTAGCTCGCTTTATCGTAGATTTCACTAAAAAGTGGCTTTTCAATAATCTAAAGTACAAAATCCTTGTGATTCTTCTGTGTGTGAGTTACAATACTTAGCAAAATAATTAATAACTTTTCAGCGAATCATCATAGTTTTCTTCCCTCTTACTCATAAACGGAGCTAGCAGATACGGTTTTCTTAAAAAAACACTTATCTTCGCTGTTCGAAGGAGTGAAAATATCGTATGTCTATTGACTCTTAAAGTTATGTCCTGGACTTGGTAGATCCTATTTTTCTTTAGGTTATTGCTTGCTTTGTTCACTTCCATTCTTATTGTTTTAACCATTGTGAGCTTACTGATTTGCCTTCTCTTTTTCTTGCTATTATTAAATCATCTTCCCAAGATCTTGCAGTTTAGGAATGTAAGGATTTCTGTAAGAATTCTGATAGAATTAGCTGTAGTTTGTGATGAAATATGATGGAACTTCTGAGGACATACCCATTTTGAATCCTGGTTCAATCTTTCTCTAATGCTGAGGGAAGAATGGCTGCGTGGATGTTTTTGAAAAAGTTCCCAACATGTACGAAGGGAATTCAGTAGATTCCTTATTTTTCTCTCCAGTTTATCTCCCTTTTGAGGATTTGGAGCTCCTACTTCTCTCACTCAGATATCCACCACTCATTCACAAGATTGTAGAGTTGTTATGTTGTTTGTATTTTCTTTGATTAAAATAATAGATTCTTTGTTTTTTTCTCTTCATTGAAAATATAATTTATTAATCATTGCGGACAATGGTTGGAGGAAATTGGATAATACTCAAAAGCAAACGAGATAAAACCTTAACCACTAGAATAAATTGTTTGATTTATTGATACATTTATTATCGCAAAAACATCCAGTCTGCAATTTGGGTTCTCGAGAACATAAATTTTCCCTTTTTTGTTACAATTCAACTCATTTTATTGCCATATTCTTGGCTTATTTTAATAAACTTACAGAGTAATCATTATTTAAGCGAAATCTCCTTTTGCATTAAAAATAAAATTCTACTCTAAATTTGTGTTTAGATTATTTATTTAATCAATTTTTTAAACAGAGGGTCAGCTAGATTTTGTTTTCATTTTTGCTTTTGGCGACAATAGAATAAAGATAAGTAATGATTTTTCATTTTTTAATAAAATTTGATTTTATTTGCTCAAAGATAGTGCGGAGAGATCTCCTATTAGCCCATGTAATGATACCTAATACTCCTGTAATGCTACAACTGATTAGAATAAGTCCAAAATGTTTTCTGAAGAATCCATCTTGTTCCTTCATTCTTTCAATGTAATCCTTGTGAAGTCCCTTTGTTCTAAGCAAATCACAAACAGGTTATCTCTGCTATTTTAATTGTTAAACTGCTTTTAGGCTTACGGGTTTTCGATGAGATTAAGAATTGATAAATTCAGTTTATCTTCATTAAATGTTTCTGGGCCTTAGAATACTACCTTTTGTTTTGTGAATTCTCTTAATCTCGCAGCTAGAGCTAGATCTTCTTGTTCTTTCCTGAATTAAATGAGGAACTTCGGACAAGCAAAGAATTCTTCAATGGCGGAGTTTTCTTCGAGGAACTTCTCAAGATCACTTGAGTCTCGATAGATAATACCCATCTAATCAAACCTAGAAAGCATTTGGAATGAAGAACAACACATACTTTGAAGCAATAAAAACAGCTAAAATTAATCAAAATACTTTCTGAAAGTTGATCCATTATTATCATCTTGATTTTCTAATGGAAGAGCAAGTAGTTCTGATAGGTAAAAGCTATGCACGAATGTAAATAGAAGTATCTTTTTCCTTCCATTTTATAAGCGAACTTGAGTTGCTAGATCAAGGAATTTCGTTACCTAAACTGGCTACCTATCAATCTTTCTTTAATATGATTAGATGATTCTTTACTGTTAAAATAGAGTTAAAAAAAGATAAATTAACAAAAAAAACAATAATAAATGTACCATTTCTGTTTAAGTGTCTTATATTCCAATGATACAGATACTGTACACATGACGAGAAGGCATTTTAAGGAGCTAACTGTAGCAGTTAGTTGAGTTTGTTATCAAAAAGGTTTCATCTAAAGAACCTTAATAACCTAGATATACTAGGAGTTTATAAGCTTCAAGATAGTTCTCTCGAGTCTTATATGCCCATAGACTCATCCATTCTTCTTAATAGATAAATTCCCTATCGTTAGTGCCTAGAACATGCATAATATTGCTGAAAGAATGGGAGTTAGCATCTGATTCTCTTTGGATTTCTTTGGAGTATGGGAAAAATACAGTTTAAATATCTTTTTTGTTAAGCACTATTTCAGTTCCTTCAGAAGCACTATTGATTTATCTTTCACAACTAAATCGCCTGAAACACTACTGCACAAGGAATTAGTTTGCCTTACCACTTAACTCAACTGTCTATCCTTGTTCAACATTCACAAGAAGTCTAGCAAATATTAATATTTTTGGTTTAAAACTAAAAACACATTAAAGTTGATAAATGTACTGATCTTTAAATAGTTTTCTATCCAAATCAAGCCTGTCATCATAGCCAAAGTGTCTCAAAATAGCCTTCAAATGAGAACATTTAGTATTAGCTTTAATTCAATATGGAAAGAATAAATAATGATGAATACCCAGCAAATTTGCATTTTCATAAGTTCGACACACTTTTTTTGCAAGATCTTGAATCCTTCATATGTAATTTCTTAAGCCATGCTGTTGCTCCTATCAAGATTGCGTCTATCTTGATTAATAACTTCCTCATCTCTAATTAGTTACTTGATTCCTTAAATATCGCTAATCGTCAATTCTCCTTGAAAAACTTCAAGTTAAAAATCTCTAAGTTCTTCATCACTCCACTTGAGATCATTATCCTTATCGCAAATCCTAAAAATTCTAGCTAGGGCTTTTTCGAATTTCAAAGTAATAGCCTTTTAGCTAATATCATAAAGAGGTGATAAGGGGAAGAGCACTGCAATATGTGCTCCATAAATCACATCTGAGATATACTGTGACAACAAGGCAGAACATTCAAAGCCCATTTGCACTTGCTTGAAGTTCTTTATCAGTGGCACAATGACTTTTTCTATCTAATTGAATAAAGCATGATTTAAATTTCATATTTCCTCCATTTTCAAATAGATTTTACTCTATTTTCTTCGGGTATCTTATCTGAATTCTAAATCTCTTCAAGAATATCCCTCTTGTTTCCAATAATGATAACTGGAACCTTTTACAAAAATTAATTTGCTAGAAAAAGAAGATGATTGTCTAGTTGATTCACTTACATTTGAGTTTTCTTTTTCTATCCTTGGCATCCACAGATTTTTTAGTGATTCTACTGATTGAGAATTCGTTAGATCGTAGAGAAGTAAAATCACTTAAGCTGACTTGACTTCATCCTGAAATACTTCAGGCTAGCTGAGTATATTGCCTGTTAGAATTTTAAAAAAATGAAAGTAATATCACTTGGAGCCCTGTGATTTTTTTTCAAGATGAAAAAGTACTTGCAGAATCAATTAAGACTGTGGATACTTAGAAAGTGTGCACAAACATCTCTGTGAATACTACTGGATCGATCACAGCTGGTATCTATTTTTAAAGAAAATAATAGGAAATAATTGCCATGTAACGGGAAACACAGTTAAGATAACATCAATCGGAGGATAGGATTGCAGGAATATTGTAGAATACAATTAGCATCCTAAAAAGCACTTTATTTACTTACCTTATCGGGTTGGTTGTCTGAAACAAGCGAAGTGATCCATGAAGTCTTTCCGACTTATGCTGAATTCATGCGTAAAACGAGTAAGATGAAGTAATGTTTGTAAAAGGTTTACCGTCACCCAGTACAAGGATGCGAATCTTTCTATTCTTCATACCAAGCTAGTGTTTGTGCTTTGAAATAGTTTAGTAATGGAGAGTACAAATAATTATTTGTTTATTTATTTTATCGCAGAAAAATCGCAATATTCTTAAGGGAGGGTAAATCTTTAACTCTTTTCGCAAAATACTGATTATTCCCTTCCAAAGAGGATTTTGATCGTCAGGAAAACCTCTCTTGTTTCTTCTTGAATTTTCTTAAATTCTTTGTATTTTTCTTTGAAATTATTACATGGTTTAATCTGTCAATTTGTTGATATTTTAACTATTAAAATAGTTGTGTTCTCTGCAATTTGAATAATCCTTTCAAGTTAAATAACAGATATTCCAACATTGGGTAAAGCATTTGATACCTTTGAAGAATGAACAGGAAGATTTAAAGTTATCCATGAAATTAAACATTATTAAGAAACCTTTTTTGTGATTAAACCATTAATCTCATACATATACCAGTACCTCAAACATGTTAGCATCAATAGGGTAAATAAGCAAAGGGAAAAATGCAATCTAAGAAATTTGAAAAAAAACTATGAAGAATTTAAACTATTTTTCAATAAAGAACAGAGACACTTAGCGATGCTAATTAATTTGAAAGGGATTTGTTTTTGTGAGAACTATTGAGAGTAAATACAGCTTAAAGAAGGATAACCAAGCCTAAGAGAGATGGGTGGTTACCCCCCCTAATTTTAAAAGCGAGCTCGAGAGAAAGAAAAAACTAAGATCAAAATAAAAGTGACAACTTATTCTTGATTGATAAGAATATACATAACTCCCAGAACTTTTATGGCTAGCTTTTAAGAACGCTTTAAGGGCAAGACTTCTACGGTATCAAAGGATGGCGTGATTCCCTCTCTTGATAAGCCACCTCTTAAGAGCTACATTGAGAAATCTCCGACAAACAATGGTCAACACAAAGGGACGCAAAAGCAAGGATAGAACATAAACAACCAGAATAACCCATACACTATGAATAGTAATGATACTGCTTATTGCTGAGAAGAAAGATAAGCGCAAGGGAGGGACATTGAGCTATTCAAGAAAGAATTAATAATTTGTTTTTATTTTGTAGGCCTCTAAGATGGTGGGGT
>Ga0302271_10002126_pt1 | contig 18221 bp, 8 predicted proteins | sample III_Bog_N1_1_FD_198767 | JGI IMG/M metagenome (GOLD analysis project Ga0302271, IMG submission 198767) | Peat permafrost microbial communities from Stordalen Mire near Abisko, Sweden - III_Bog_N1_1 | ecosystem: Environmental > Terrestrial > Soil > Wetlands > Peat | place: Sweden: Abisko...
CTATTATTGGGATTGCTTAATAGAGATGTGCGAAATGGAGCCCAGTGAATTCATCGAAGACTCTTAAGTCAAATTCCTACTCATCAACCATATGGTCTTACATTGCTTCCAAGCATTCAAAGTACTGCTTTTTGAAGGCAAATACTTCATACATATACTTGTCTATATCGTCTCTCACGGAGTTATTTATTGCTGCCTAGAGTTTCTTTGCAGGGAAATACGTCCTATCGATCATGCAGAAGTCTGATTGTCCCTTTAAAATTAGGGCATGCCTTGAGAATTCTTTCTTGAATTCAGGAGTCATTTTGTTGTCTTCAGCGTAGAACTACTTGTAGCATCTATGTAGAGCATCACACTGCATCTTCCCTTCGACAATAGCTATGCTTAAAGATTCTCGAAGGATGGTTTCCATGGTCTCAATGAAACCCTCATTATCAATCTCAAACTTCTTTCGATCAAAAAATTTCACTCTTTCCTCTTTCGTTGTCATCAGATTTTTAGATTTATGTTATCCATCCAGTTATTACCTCTACGAATCAAAGAAATTTATTTCCTTTTGCCTTAAAAATAATTAAGTGAGTACTGAAGGGGGAGATAGAAGAGATCTGAGTACTTTAGAAATAAGTTAACAATACAACTTTAAGCAGCAAATGATTGTTTATTTTGGAAATATTAACACCCAAAATGAAAATAAACTGTATTTATTTTTGGCTTGCATAAACAAGCTCATTAGAAGTAGTCGTTTACAAAAGAAACAATAATTTGGATATTAGTTCTTTTTTCTGAATAAACAGATTCGTTTTGAGTGAAATCTTAAAAAAATATTCTAAATCATACAATATATTCTCACAAATATGAACAGCTTTGAACACAATAAAAGTCATGTTGCTGCAAAAGCAAGTTTTTTCATTTCTTCTTCTGATTCCTTCCCTTGCTCTCTCACTAGCTTCAATAGATAACCTGATAAATCATCCCAACAAAATCAGATTAGAATAACATACAATATTTGTTGCATGATAAATATCCCTTGTATTATTTGTATTGTTCTGCTTACTGTTCTCGTTAGCTAACATTGTCTTGGGTGAATCGAATTCTTTGATTTCTCCATCAGAAAGAACCAATATTTTATCATATTAAATGATTGTCTTGAGTCTATGCGCAATCGTAATGATTGTGGTATCCGTGAAATATGTCCTAATCATATTCTGAATAATCCAATCTGTCTTCTCATCGATACTTGCCGTTGCCTCATCCATCAATAGCAATTTACAGTTTCTCTAAACATTTTACAAGATAATTGTAAACAAATTTAATGATTATTTTAAATTGAGTTTACGACAATAACTCTGGAGAGCGCAATGAGTTGTTTTTCACCTTGTGAGAAGTTTGCACCACCAGTGTCGACGATAAGATCCAAAACACCTGTGATAAAAGTTCATTTTCTTTAAACAATTCCAGGACAAAATATTAATAATATTCTTTACTTTTATCAGCATTATCAGCAGTGTCTTGATTCAATAGCTTAATTGGTGAAGACTCATTGGCTTAATTTTCATTTGTAAATAGAGAAGTTGTTATTCCTCCAACCTGCCCTTGCGTATTTGTCTAGTTATTATTGACATTATTTTTATTAAGATCTTTAGCTCTTTGAAGAAGCGGTTTCCATAACTAAACCTTCATCAATGCATCGATCACTTATGTATCAGAGTAACTCACAAAAGGATCCACATTTGATCGGATTGTTCCTTGGAAAAGTACAGGATCTTGAGGTATCATGGAGATATTGCTTCGAAGTTCTTTCAATCCAAGACTACTTATTTTACGATTGTCTAATACGATACTGCCTTTTTCCTAGATAAAATAAGGTTAGCATAATTCTAATAAACTGGTAAAAAATATTACTTCATCGACTAACTCAAGGATTCGGAGTAGACCAAGGGTTAAAGTTGATTTTCCACTGCCAGTTCTGCCAATTACACCAATCTTGATAAAGAATAAATGTTTGATTAATATACCCAAGAAATATTGATCTTTTTAACCCAAAAAAAGTTGTAAATTTACCTTCTGTTTAGCAGCAATAGAAAACGAGATGCTCTTAAGGATAATAGGAGTGTCTTCTCTATATTGGTAGGAGACATTATTGATGGATATTGATGCATTAGCTGGCCATTATGTGAAGGATTATTTTGCACCGCTAGTCGAAGATTTATGATGCTAGGTTGGCAAAACAAATGGACGTTCTTGAGGAGTTTCTTAGATGTAGTTAAGAATTCTATGTACAGAGTTCATTTGTAGTTCAGTTTCAGCTATCCAATTAACAGTTGTGGGTAACGAATTACTGATCTTCAATGCCCAACTTACACTCAAACCTGTTACAAAATAAGTTAATTAGATTCCAATTCGTTTTTCCAAATAAATCTCTCTATTTTGTGAAATGTACCAATTAGTGCAGCGTAATGGTAGTCACTTGATCCTGATTCTGTTTAAGCAAGCCCGAGATAAGCCGATGCAGCGATGATAAACGATGAAAAGACATCTGTAATAAGCCCTCTCCATCGATCACAAAAGAACGTATTAAACGTTGCTCGTGTATGGGCGTTAACACATTTCTCAAACGTTGAAAAGAAATATTTCTCCTTGCTCAAACTGCGGATCTGTATCAAACCTAAAAATCAAAGTAATTCAATAAATATTTATTGTCAAGTCATTTTGTTGATCTCTCTTCCCTTACCTTAGTTTAATTCTGTGTAAACACCAATGAGCGGTGCTCTTATTAAATCCACAATTCTCTTGATTTCTCGGGAACTTCGAAGCTCATAGCGCAACACGAAATAATAGATAATCACAAGCCCCCCGCAGACAGCTATGAATATCGGTGTGATTAAACTGATCATCACGAAACTACCAATCAATGTCATCAAACCACCTACTAATTGCTAGAGTACCGTCTGCAAGCTAAGCAAATAAAAAATAGGAATAAGAAGCTTTTTATTGGAAAACCCAAAGGATAATCTAATTTATTTATTACTAATAGTCTATGGAATCAAGATCTTTGGAGAATCTGGAAACGATTCTTCCTAGCGGTGTTGTATCAAAGAAACTCATCGGACTGTGCAAGAGTCTCACAAGTAGAGATCTGAAAATATTCTTGGAGACTTGCATTGAGAACAGAAGGAAAGATAAATATCTCAGCAGATACAGCAATCCACCAGATAGACTTAACCCTGCATAAATACCAGCATATTGTGTGTTGTTTAAGTCAGGATATGCTACTGAACTCCACTAACCCAACCACCAATCGGACATCCTTTGATATTTGAACAAAGTACAATCTTAGAATAAATTGAAGAATATAAAAAGTTTAATTTACATTAATGCCGTCTGAGCTACTGAGAAAACCAGAAGAGCTAGCATGATATAACTGTATCCACCGATTTAGAAATATTAATGATACACCTTCAAAGGCACAGATCCTACAGCTTTTTCTTCATTTTCAATTAGAGCTCCTTTCTATTTCTTATCTTTATTATCTGTGTTGCTATTGTCAACACCCTCTTCATTGTATTCAGAATCGTCATCGCGATCAAGATTATCATAGCCTGATTAACTTTTTGCTTTATGACTAAGATTCATACTTATTCCTCTCATTTTTCTAACTGATTTATTAATAATATCAGCATCATCAGACTATTTCACAAATTCTTATTGTTTTTCTTCATTCTCATTATTGGCTTGAGCCTCAGGTTCTTTCGCCTATGGAACGTGATCCCGCAGGAATGCAAGTGCAGGTGATTCCTTAGTAACTAAATCACTGTAAGTTCCATGATCAGCGATCTTCCCACTTTAGACAATAGTCACAGTGTCAAATTTATTCATCAAATGCATATGATGAGTGACAAACACAATAGTTTTGCCTTTCAAATATTTCATAAACACAGTATTGAATATTTGCTTTCCAACATGTGAATCTAAGGCACTTAAGCAGTCATCAACGATCATAATATCTCGATTGGAATACACAGCTCTGGCGATACTTATTCGCTGTTTTTATCCACCACTTAAGTTCACCCCAAGCTCACCGATTTCAGTTAGATCTCCTCCAGCTAACTGAGCAATATCATCAGTTAACTCACAGATCTTTAAGATTTTCTTATATCGTTTTGAGTCAAAACTCTCACCGAAGATTATGTTATCCCGTAGACTGCAAGAACGTAGCCAAGGCTATTGTGAACAAAATATAAAAATAAACATGACAAAACTCAATAAAAGTAAAGCAGAAAATAATTTTGTGTGAAATCTCTTTTTCTTACAGTTTATGGTATGTATGCGATGCTTCCGTTGACAGCAACTCTTCCAGAGTTTTTATGAAGTTCGTTAACTAAAGCATGAACTAGTGTTGTTTTACCACTTGAAAACACACCGTAAACACCATTAAATGTCCCTGGAGCTAGTCTTAAATTTATCTCAGTAAGAATCGAAGCGCCCCATTGCTCTTAAGCAGGTTTTCCAGTCATTTCTTGTAACTAAGTTACTAACTTAGTAATATCCTCTCCTTTGAGCTCTTTCTCTTTGATTTCAGCAGATAGTTTGTCTCTTTTCACTTGATTTATCAAAACTGTATCAGGATTCTACATATTATGATTTTCATTCTCTGTGCTTTCCCAACTAAAATTTCCATCGATTACTTGAATCTCTCCTAGTTGTAGCCTCTCTGAGAGCTCTTTATCATAGTAATTCACAGCTTTTTCTTCTGCTGATAAGAAGTGCAAGATTCTAGCGTAAGATATTTTCGTTTGATAATATTTTCCCCAACCAGAAATCAACTGAATAATCGGACTCTGTAGCAGATTAATCAAGGAAAGAACAGTGAAAGCTGTCGAAGCAGTTAGCTAGCTTCCGTTGGCGATATAGATAACGAACACAATAACGGCAATGAGTGATGGTGCAATATTACTGACACACTCAACTTATCCGATATTGAATAGATAATCAAAAATTATTTTTATCTCTTTAGAACGAATTTTCTCCAGAGTCTTTTACACCCAATCTTCCCAGGCGTAGTATTTGATGATCTTTATGCCTTTAGGGAAATGGTTATCACAAAACAAGAGGATATTTTATGAAAAAAAGGCTGTTAAAGAAATTGATTTATTAGGTATTCGGATTATTTGTGTACCTTAGAAGAATTCAGTGATTTGCTTGCACCTTTGGTCGATAATGACAAACACAGATCTTCTCAAGCGAACTTATTTGTTTTGAATGGAGTACACGAAGATCGAGGAAAGTGTCAGCATAGCTGGTGCAATCAGACCAATTATTCCTAGCTCATAGATTATATAAGCAGAAGCACCTACAACGATGAGTGGAGCAGATATGGACATAAATGCAAATAGAAAGAAGTTAATAACTTCTAACGTATTCATAATAACTAAATTAGTCATCTTTCCAGGATCCATGTATTTCTTCGCTGTATTGCTGAGACGCAGAAGCTTCTCGTACATCAAACCCATCATTTAGTTTGCCATCTACGAAAATGCAGAAATTAATCAAAACCTCATTAAAATTATGGAAATTCTTAACAATTTATTGCTTTTTTAATCTTTTAAGTTAAAGTATCGTAAAGAGAACTAAAAATAAGATAACAAACAGAGAAAGGGTTGTAATTCTTCTGGTTTACTTTGTAGGTGATCCTGTTGGTGATATGAGTAGAATGTTGAGAAAAGAACGCTTTGATAAAAAAGCAACCAAATAGCACTGAAGCATAGATGTATCCGTCTCTTTTGTCACTTTCTGGGTCAGCGATGTTAGAGATGATTTTACTCAAGAATATTGGACCAGAAAACTTGATTTCAAAATTACCAATAATAAGGATAAGTTAAATGAATTTCTACATAATATTTATAATTCAAATTATAATTTTGGCATTTATTAACATAAAAACCTCTTATTCTTGTAAAAATTTAACAGAAAAGCAAATATTTTTGATAAATTATAAATAATCTGTTGAGTATATTTAAATAAAAATCATATTTTTTCAATTAAAGTTACAGTAAGACCAGCAACGATGACAGAATACAATGTAGAAAGCAAGAAATCGGGTATTCCGGTCATGAAGATATGGAAAGTAAGACCACTCTGTTTTGGTAAAAAAAAAACAAACAAAATTAATTAATCTATTGAATAAGAAGCATCTTTTTGTTAACTATCATTAAATCTTAATTAAAAGATAAATACAAGTTTTTCTCACAAGGTTTTAACTTACACATCGATCTGTTATTTCGATTGATACCCACCCAAAGACTTCAAAAAATAATCCCTTTAAAATAATAGTAAAAACCTTCATACCTTTGGATATTTATTCTATTGGAATTTGACTTAATCTAGAATGAAGGTGAGTTTGTCTTCTTTTTTAATATCGATGAGGTCACATTCTGAAAAAAATAAGCAAACAAATACATAGTCAGTCAGGTTATTAGACAGTCAGAAATTGACTGCGGGGGGAATAATAAATCAAAGCACAAGTTCAAAAAATAAAACTAGACTCTTTTAAAAAATTTTTATGTCTTAGATACCTTTGAGATTAGGTTTTTAGGCATTTACAATGACTTGGTTTGTCCAAACGAAGAGCATTTTGCTGATAAACGAAGCCTTGCTCTCAAGATTAGGAGGATAAGTAGACTCCTCACTGTTTACTTTGGCCTTAATAGGTCCCATTTTGAAGAAAAATCTGAAGGAGGGATTTCAAATTTTCTTTTTGTTTATTATATCTTTAGCTGTGAAAATATTACCAAAATTTAAGAACTACTCCCAATCACTAATGTTTAAATTGCCTAAATTGAATAGAGCATTAATTCTGACCGATCATACCCGAGCTAAAGTCTTTTATAAGAAATAAAATTGTAATCTCAATAATTAAGGGCAGTGAAAATCCGGACTTATCTTAAAAAAGTTGATTAGTGCTAAAGGGGAAAAAAATATTCAAAAATAAAGCTGTTTTAGATGGAAAAAATGGGCTAAAAATCTTTCAATCAATGAGGATAAGGTATTTTTAGTGAAATCTCTTATGCTATGTGGTAATTTGTTGAAATTTCTAAGATTCTGAGAGTCTATTGCTTTTGAACACCTCATCAGAAATGAAAAGAAGTTAATCAACACATTACCTGCATCTCCTTTAATTTAGGCTTAATTTATCCCCTCTAATGGAATAGATAATTATCTATTGATTTGATCCGTATCCTGATCAAGCTCTCGATTTATTATTAATTCTTTTTCACTTATTGATAATTCATAATGAGGGATAGAGGTGGGGGAAGGGGAGGAATGGCTTTTTTAAGGCCTCTAGAGTAAATGATTATCTTCTTTAGAATAAGTTACGCCTTGTTTAAGCATTTCTTTTTGAAAATTCCTTAAGTTAGGGTTGTTATGGCTTTCATCCTTATTCTGACGAATTTGGATCTAATTTATAAAGGGATTTATTTCTAAACAACTTCATTTGGGTGAGTAACAACGCATCGGAGAATCGAGAAAGAGCCAATCGAGTCTTTTTTTATCCCTTAATCGAAGAGTGCTTTAAGATTAGCAGGAATTATTAGAGGATTTCACACATTTACCCCTATTTTAGCCAAAATAGTTTAAATAAATGACAATAACACAAGTGTATTGTTATTGTTTGGATCCTTAAGTTCAAGCATTGTATATCTTAATGATAGAAATAAAAAGAATTTTTAGAGTTTCATCTCCAAAATAACCGATTGCCTTTATGCACAGTTGAACTTAATATCATCAAATATGCTTAATTTTCACAGATTTCATGATTATCAACTATGGGTATCATATTTTCATGATCTTTTCAGGAATATAGAGACTTTAATGAGTATTCTTTTAAAGAAAAACCCCTAGCAGATAACTTTTTTCTGCTAGCTTTTGTAGAAAACAAACATAATATGAAGAAGCCTAGTATTCTTCTCTCAGCAAAAAGATGATTGTCTATCTCTAACAGAGCAGATATTTAATGAAGAATAAGAAGTTAAGCTATATCTCGATTCTCCAATTATAATAGAATGAGTATAGCCTTTAGAAAGAAGAAAAAGAGCAATAATTCTTTTGATAAGTACTTAGAAAAAACAAACAAACTTCAACTTAAAACTTTTTAATTCTCTCTCTCCCTTTCTCATAGCCTTTTTTCAAGGCCACAATTATCATTGTTCTTCATTTTTATCATCGAAGAACAGATGATCTTGTTGCTATTTAGGTTTCTTCTTTTTCTTCCTGTTGGAGTTGCGCTTGTCAGCTTATTCTTCACCTTCCAAGTTGAACACATTGGAGTAGGTGGTGTCGTCTGACTCGTAATCGAGGTGAATCGAATCCATTATTTTATTGTGATTCTTCTCTTCGTCTTCTCCATCGATACTGAAAATACCGTTCCGCACTGAAGTTTCTTTCATAAAAAAAGGTTTAGAGAATTACAGATAAAAATCGACAGGAGTACAACATAAAAGGGATTTCCAAAATTTTCTCCTGGATCTTAGCTATCTTACCGTGCGGTTTGTCTTTCGAATGAGTAACAGGATTCGTAGCTGAGGAGACGGCCATGAGAATCTCATTATTCGTGATTCCTTCTGGTTTTTCTACCACTGATGTGTTGCTTACAAGTACCTTATTACTGTGGATATTACTGTTGTTGTTATTGTTGTTATTCTTTGGATTCAAGTTGTTCCTTCCTGAGATGTTCTCAATGCCATTCCCCTTGCTTTCCTAGTTCGTCAGATGCAATTGCTACTTATAATTCGGTGTATTCTTCCTTGAATCATCTGAGAACTGATCATTCAGAGGAATCACATTATTCTCAAGTTTGAGCTGAATTCCACTGTGATTCTCAGCAGATTCCTTTACTCTGTTGTTATTCACTTCCATCTTAGCAGCAGCAGAATTTATCCCTCCCTTTGTGTTGCTCGCTCTCTTGCTGAACTTCTTTTAGCTATTCCCATTAGACTCTGATTGCTGCGCAGAAGGATTAATGCTGTTCTTCTCATTGCTACTGAGAACATTCTAAGTTTATTTTGACTTTAATGAATTATTCTATGGATCTTCTTCGTCTTGCTAGATCACATGGTTTACACCTTTGACAGAATTAGCATTACTTCCTAGACTCATGACATGCCCATTTGTCTAAATCATTCGTTGCTTGTCACTTTCTAGATTCGCTTTTAAACTTGCAAACCCAACATCTGAATTGTTGCGATGTCTGCACCAAGCAATAAACAGCACGCAGCAACCAACACCGCAGAGAACACAAATCAGAATTATCATATTCGATTTCCAATCTGAATTATCAACGGTTTAAGATGTATTATTCTCAGCTGAATTAGTGCTGTTTCCCTTATCGTTGTTAGCTTCGTTAGCAGTTGTTGGAGTTTTATCTTTATCTTTTTCATTGGTGCTATTATTTTCATCTTTGTTTTCTGTTGTGTTATCCTTATCCTTTCCTTGATTCTCATCGTTATTATTTGCATCGTCATTAGTACCAGAACCACTCCCGTCTTTATCACTTCCATTTTCATCAAGGTTTTCCTCAGAAGTTGTTGAAGTATCTTCATCTAGAATTCTGCTTTACTTAGGATATTTAAATGTCTCCTCATTAGATGTCCAACAGCGATTAATTAACTTTTATCTAGATTACAAAACGAATCTAGCTATTCCTTTGGATAACTTGCTATTGCTTCCATTAAAAGTATCAACGTTTGCAGTGACATAGTTTTAAATTGTTTTCCAATATGATTGGCAATAAACTAAAGAGCCTTCTCTAAAACACTCCTCCATATCAATATTGCTTTGTCCATAGCATACACCATCAAGTGATACAAGAGAAGCACAATGGATGTCTATTATTAATCTCATGGAGGATTTAACAAAAGGGAAAAGAGTAAAAGGTGTTAATGGAGGAGAAGAAGAGGTAATAACATCGTCAAGACCAGAGAAGTTAGCTAGATTCATAATTGCTTCTTCTTCATTTTGTTCTTTTGTAGGCACTCTTGATCCATCAGTCAATGACATCCAATCTTTACACTCATTGCAATATTAGAATTGCTTGCTAGGATCACATCCTGGAATCATTTCATTGCTACCATTGCTATTCTCTCCTTACTACTATTTTTCTTCTTTAACTACCTATTCCTAAAAGTAATGCTGCTACTAATCCTTTACCTCATGTTATTCCTGGGGTAGAAATCCTTAAAACGTCTCAAAAAGACTTTCTAATTCACATACTGCTCTTGTAATATCTCCGCATTAGTTAATTTTTACTACTAAAGTGCTGAATGAATCATCATTTTACTCATCAACGCAACGATTCTTAATCTAACCATCCCAATTACTGCTTTGATTTTCTTAGCATTAATACACAACGCTTAGTTTGCTCTTAGAAGCATAATCAGTAGCAGCATTGACATGAGTGCTCACCAAACAGACTAAAAATATCCTTGCTAGATATTACATTCCCCGTTAGTTGTGTTCTTCTTGGTTGAAACAGTGGCGAGGACTGTGACGCATCTCTTTTGAAGCTATTCAAGATTAAATTATCTTTTTCTAGTAAAATTTAAACTAAACAAAAAAAAATCACACTTATCTCTCTTCCCTCAAGAGATACAATCGCTTCATTGGAGAATCGGCTCTTAATTAATGAAAAAAAGTCAATTGTTGGAGACACCAAACACGTGAGAAAGAGACTAAGAAACAAAAAAAGCCCATGCTGAGTCATCAATTAACTAAGTTCCTTTGAAGGAGATTAAAAACTGTTAGTCCTCCCCTTTTTTTTTTGGTTATCTTGTGAATATCAAATTCAAATTGCAAATGATTTAGACATCAATTAGCCAATTCTGTAATACTATTCTGTCTTTTGTTCATTTTTAATTAATTAATTAATTAATTGAAAAGAATAAAAATATGATAATATTCCTCTTATCCTTTAGACATAAGTTTTGAATCATGATTTGTTATCACAAATAGAAATAGAGAAAAGTTCTTTCCTCTACTTGAAATATTGTATTAAATGTGTTATGGACATTATCCAATAATTCCTTAAATGAATATTAAAATATGAACCTCTTTGATAACATGCACATAACAACAAAATGTTCTAATTCTTCATGCAAAGATAAATTATCTTCTATTTCAAATTGACCCAAATCCATGCAGAACTATTATTATCTTTTGGTATTTCTCAAAATATATTATTCTCTTTTAGGCTTTTACTCTTCCAAAATCAGCTTAATATCTCAAATTATTTGCATAGTCAGCTCACTCCAAAAGTGTAGAAAGAACATCTAAATGCAAGTTATTTAACCCATCGGATGATTTTCTACTCTCGATAGCCTTATGTTTCTGTTCAAATAAAAGAAACAAAGATTTGAATGCCATTTAACCAGATACTTATTCATGATGAATTATTTATTTACTTCAAGGAAGCATTTGATTCCATAATAGGAGAATTGTTTGTTGAAAGTCACAATAGGACTCTTGAACTCTTCTTCATTTGTCTCTTCATTTTGCACCAGCCTTCTTGGTTAGATCAGGTTCAATTAAGGGATTTTAGTGAAGTCCATGTTCTTGATCTCATTGAAATGTTTAGAGCAGTTCACCAACATAAAGTCACATTGGCTAACAAAAAAAGAATATGTTTTTTAATTTTATGGCTGCTAAAACCTAGTACATTATGGACTTAAATAGTATTGAAAAATAAAAATATTTGGTATCTTTATTCTACTTCAATAATTATCGTTTTACTCATGATAATCTGCAGCTGCTTGGAGAAAATACTATCGAATCCAAATGTAGAATCTATCAGCTGGAGTGAAGTAGCAAATGAAGATTGGTTTCTGTGTACTCTCAACCTTCTTCTGCAACCAATCTTCCCCTTGGTATTCCACTAAGTACTTCTCGTAATTTTCTCTATTCAGTTAATAAACACAATCAGCAAGAATATCAATCAAGTTTTGATGTTATTATGTAGTCCATTAATCATATTTTATAATAATAATATCCTAAGTTTTTTGTACCTTTGTGAGTTGAAATATCCGAATTTCATTCCAGCTACTCCTCCGACGAACAGCGAAAGCAAGAATTTACTTCTCAATTTCCATCTCTATTATGATGCCTTAACAGGATCATAAATCATGTAGACTATGCGTTTCCCAAACATTTTTCGTGTGTGTGTGAGTGAGTGAGAAGGCTCTAGGATCAGGCACACTAGTTAGTAAAAATTAAAAAAAGATTGAAAGCTTTTTAACCTTCCCAGAAATTTCCTTAATTCTTTTGCTCTTCTCATTTATGTTCACATGATATATATAAAGGGGGGATAATTAAATGGTTTATTGAAAAAGAATCAACTAATTAAATAAGATATGTTATGCTATTATGAGCAGCATTATGAATTAATGCAATGATCAATAAATATTCATTGACTCATCACAGTCTTAAACAATGCTAATATTATTTATTTTAAAAGTGATTGTCTTAAAAATATTACAGAAAAATAAAGTCTTCTACGCCTCTTATTCATTAGTATTTTTTCCTCAGAACATATTTCGATTCCCCTTCATAATTGATAGCTTTTTTGAAGCTATTTTTGATATGGGTAAAGAACATTTTTTAAAGTGGCGATCACCGAAAAAACTAATATTACAACATTTAATCAATTTTTCCGCTGTTTTTCAAATAATAATACGAACTTTCAGTTCATTATCAATTATTCGCATCTCTCTAATTCTTAATATGCAATAAAACTGAAATAAATGTAAGATTACAATATTATCCTTGCGTAATAATTGATTCCACTAGCTTGAATATCAAATACAACCTTCTCCCCATTCTCCACAAATTATCTTCTTTTTATTACTAATTCTCTTCATTCTATTCTTTGTAAGTTGAAACGTCATCGTCCTTGGTTTTGATTATAAAAACAACGAAATAGAAAGAGGAGAAGAAACAAAATAATAATAATCAAAAAACATATTTCAACAATAATTATCTGACCACATTGATCAAAAAAAAAGAAAATCTTTTTCTAAGTTGCTAAAGTTATCTCCAAGTAATTTCACGACTCCAACAAAATAGATGATTTCAGAGTAAACAATCCTTGATTCTTAGATATTTTAGGCTACTCCAGAGACAATATAAGTCCTTGAGTTTTCTGTGACAGACTTGAAGAAAATTGTTGAAAGTTTGAGAGGAAAGATCGTTCAGTTTGTGATGAAAGATTACAAGAATAAGTACTACATAAATAATGTCATCAATTTGATCTCGAAAGAAGGAGCTAATTGGATTGGCCTTGAAATGAATTTCCTTTATCAGCAGAAGGTCATGACATCAGAACAATTGTAAAAACTTTCTGAGTCCCTAAAGAACCTTAAGAACTTAAAATCTCTGATACTTTCGTTTGGCAGCTTGAGAGTAAGTATTCTACATGCATTGAATAGCAAATTAGCTGCGGACGAATTGATCAATGTACTCCCTAGAGATATGTTTTAGATTCAAGAGTTTACAGCCATTGTTCAAGCTATCACTGAGGTCTTGAAAAACAGCAGTACCTCACTGAAAATTTTCGGATTTGACTTCCAGTCTCAAAAGCTTGTTATGGAAGTTCTTCCTGAGTTAACAAAGATGAATAATAAACTAGCAGCATGTGATCAGCTGGAAGTCTACGAGTTTAGCATGAATCACACTCACATGAAAAATGTGGACTCAGGTCTTAATGATTTTTTTGAGTCTTTCAAGCTATTGGAGGGCAAAAAAAAACTAAAAGTATTCACCTTAAACATAAGCAATTGGTATTTAGAAGATGATCATTACTTCTAACTGGGCAAGGTTTTCGGTGATCTTCTTGGAGAGAACACTCCTTGTCTGGAGAAATTCTCATTTGACCACTCACACTATGCTAAAGGTCTTTAAGTTGAGCCTTGTCCAATCTAAGAAATAATTGAAGGGATATGTAAAATGATAAAATCTCACAAAGCAACTCTAAAAGAACTCCATGTATGCTTTAATTCATACAAGAATTAACCTGGATAGCTTTCTTAAATACCTAAGCTATTCTTTCCGCTATCTCTTTGCTAGGAATTGTAAATTTTCACACTGAGAATTACCAGCTGGGAAGCAAAAAATAAAGAAGAATAGATTTAATTCCTCTAAAATATGCTTCATTTACTAAGAGTAAAGAAGCTATCTTACTTTCACTTTTAATTCAATTTCGAAACAGAAAACTACATCACGAAATGGATTAAAGAAATTATTGGGTATCTTCAAAAAAGATATGAGACCAGAATTAAATAAAAACTAACTAAACCTGTGCAAGGATAGTTCCTATTCAACAGAACCGAGAAAGCAAGAGACATTTCCGATTTTTTATTCAATATTACCCCATTAGTCTCCAAAAATTTTCATTATTCTGCATGAAAATAGAAACCAATTTGAAAATAGAAGAGCCATTTTCTTGTTCACTTTGTCAGTATATTTTTTTATGTTTTTAAATGGCTCTAAATAATATTTGTTTTTTATCTTCAAGTAGTTCATTTCAAATTAATTGCTTTTATTGAAAGTTTTTTTATCATTTAGTTCAAATGAACTCTAAATGTTTTTCATCTTGAGGCATTTCCTTCCTCTGGAGATTACATATTCGAACCTAGTTCGTATTATTATCATAAAAGCTTATACTTTTATTAATTAATCTCAAAATATAGTAAAATACATAATAATAAACCATATTAATATAAAATAGGGAGATAAATCAAGAATAATATTTCATTCTAACTCTATGAAATCAGCTATCATGTCTTAAATCTTCTCCAATGCTATATAAAACTCTCCTTCCTGAGGTATCACACCCTAAATCAAATAAAGAAAAACATTACAAGCTACTTAATTCGCCATAAAAAGATTACAAACCACTTTTATCATTAAAAAATCCCTTAAAAAACTAACAATTTTCCTTGTTTACTTGATGGTGTTTGTGATCATATCCGAGCCCATAATTGAGTAGATATGAATGTATATATGCCACGTCTATGTGCTAGGTAAATATCGGCCTAGTGAGAACATTAAGAATGATAGCTAGGAATATGTCAACTAGAGATATCCTAAAATCCATTTTGGCGTTGAAATCTTATCTCAGAATCGAACACCCCATGGCTATTTTCGTCAGTGAATCAACATTCGAAAGAGAATAGCTACTGCTAGTTGTTTACAAAGCTCGAGCCTTCGATACAAACGCATGCATCAACTCATATGCTTCTTTTGATTCTTATATTTGAGCTCTTGATGCAGATCCAGGAAAATCTTTAGCAGAAGACTAATAGCGTATCCCAGCACTGCCTATCTAATCAGTTGTCTTTGATCGGATATTAGCAAAGTCCGGCGACTCCTCTTCGCTTTGTTGTTAACATTCCACGAGAAGATTTTGAAGATGGTTTTTAGTTTTTCTCTTTTTTGCTGTTGAAAATACCTGTTTTTCGATGAAACCCTCTGAACTTCCAGGTAAAACAGCTTCTTGATCTGTTTTACCAGCTTTATTTCCACTTGAAACTTTCGAAACTTGTTTCTTTCCTTTCCTATAGTTAGCCTACAAAATATCCTCCTAATTTCTTCCATGATTGACTTCCCGTTGAATCAATTCCCAAGCAGCAATATCTAAATATTTCATGAAATCATTCTCTACCGTATTCGTTTGATCAACTTCCAGCGCAATATCAAAGAAATTCGCATTGAGAGACAACTACTACCCATGAAAATGCTTTCTTCCTGGCACAGTAACTCCAATAGCCCAAACTGTAATGGGAATAGCAATTGATTGCGATATCTTCGGTAACAAAATAGGTTAATTATTCAACAACTTCTACACTGTATGGATATGTTCTTATTTTAACAACTCAGAATGAACTATCAATAGAACTCCACCAGCTGCTTGAGTTATAGCATTGAGTAAATTACTGTGAGATGCTTACCCAGATGATGCATCAAAAACGGTTAAAAATGACAATTACTTTGAGTATGTTCTGATTATTAGATTTTTTACTGACAGAAACAAACTAGAGTCACAGTTAAAAAGTACGTTCAAAGAATTATTTTTGGAAATTATTGACTCAGTGTTAGTAATGTTATTAAGGTTATTACTATGAGATTTGCTGAGATTAGATGAGTGATTTGAGACCAAGAAGCTCAGCAACAAAGAAGTCTTCAAACCTAATAACCAAAAACTATTTTCTTCTGCTGAGTTGGAGAGATTAAAATAAGGCATTTGGACTTTGGAAAATAAAGTTTTAAGTGTAAAATGCAACTCTTCTTCGGAATTGGAGTTGTTAGAATTTGAATGATAGGCGATCTTATGCAATACATTTTAATTGTTTTCCATGATTTATTTGAGCCATAATTAATAGTTTTGGATAAAAGCGGTTTCGTTATTTTGTGATATTCCAATGCAAAATAGCCTCTCCAGTAAAGACACCTTGCTGAATCCAGCTATTATGCTGTTCTATTGCTATTAAGATTGATTTTGAAAAGATGGAGTTACATTCCAATAAGCTAAGAATGTCGCATGTTGACCTTGAATCAATTTATTACATTTATCACCCCACAAGTATAACTCCATGACTTTAACAGATCGAACTCGATGACTTAAGGGCGATGCTGATAAAGGAACCTAAACATTTGCATTTCCTGAGATTTTATTTTAGTTTGGCATCTTGAAATAAACAGATTATTGCTTGTTCTCTTGGTTATTTTTTTAATCTATTGGGATATTGCAGTTATCGCCCTCAAAAGTATCAACAAGTAAGAGTACTTTCTAGCATAGATCAACCGAACCGAGCTATGAATCCTCAACCATTTTATCTCCACATCTGCAAAACGGTGTTTACACGCTATTCATATTGTTATCATTGTTTTTGAATTATTTTCCTCTTTGCACAACTGAGCAACCAATCCCAAAGGCATTGGGGTTTCCATGGTATGAAAGAATAGTCGGTGTGAGTATCTCATTGATAAGTGTCGTTGGTTTGAAGATGACTGAGCTGAAATGATTCTTCTGATCGTTTAAATTATTTTCATTGTCTCTGCAGCCCATGCATGTGTACGCTCTGATTGTTGAGTATATTTCTGGATCTGAGATTTTCAATACCAATGCATTTTAGATACTCACTAACTCTCCACTGAATTATTCATTTTATCCTTGAGCCTTTATCAACGCTGATTTCGCTCTCTGCATGCTCATACCTGAAATAATTGGATAGTTTATGATGTCTATCTCGATCATCATAAATTCACTGCGAAGAACAATAGACTTGTCTTCTTCAAGAGACTTTATTCTTTTCACTACTGCAGTATCATTTTGACTTTAACTTTTATCAGAAAGTAATTTCTACTGGTATTCTTCAATGACACCTTTAGCGTGTTCTCTGATCATATCAGGTAAACGACAGAAAGAAGTAGATACGAATTGCACAAGCCCTGGATCGATATCACCAAGTTAGATCATATCGATTTTAACTTTGCATGGAGGAATTCCTGAGATTTTAAATGGACGAATTCTCTTGGCTGTTTATATCCAGTTGTAGATCTCTACATTAATCTCTGTATCAGAGAGTAAGTATTCGAGGAAGAGCTATTTAGACATTGAAGGTAATTGCAGTAGCTTAGTTGTAGCTCAAAAAAGGATTTGTTTGATTCTGATATTATTCTGGGCAGGAATGAAAGATTATTGATTGCTAGAGAGATAATTTTATAAAAAAGCCTCAAATACTTCTACCCAGAAGAAGTTCTAGCCTAGCTAAGAATAGAAGAAATAAGTCTTTGATTAATTTTATGGAAAAATATCTTAGACTTAAAAAGTAGCTGGATATTCATAAATATCAAATCAAAGTGGTTTTGACTAAGATTAGATTTATTTTATGTATTTTCCTTCCAATCCTTAACAAATAATTCATTGATTTTAGACTATATTATTGCCAATGCACAAATGGTGATTTCTTTTATTATCAAAAAATATTTTTAATTTACTAAACTAGTAGCATTATTCATAAAAGAAACTACTTTGGAATTTAGAAAAATGTATCGACATAGCTGGAGAGAGGAGGAGATTGTTAATGAAAAATATCTACAGAATAAATTGGAATAAATCAATTCATTCTTGTTTGGGGGTGGAGGGGAATGGGACATTAGGTTCTTCAATTTTTAGA
>Ga0302271_10002127_pt1 | contig 18220 bp, 14 predicted proteins | sample III_Bog_N1_1_FD_198767 | JGI IMG/M metagenome (GOLD analysis project Ga0302271, IMG submission 198767) | Peat permafrost microbial communities from Stordalen Mire near Abisko, Sweden - III_Bog_N1_1 | ecosystem: Environmental > Terrestrial > Soil > Wetlands > Peat | place: Sweden: Abisko...
CAACCCCAACCCCAACCCCAACCCCAACCCCAACCCCAACCCCTTTTGGATTACAAAAATATTGTTTATTTATTGGTTTCATAGTTTTAATTACATTAGAATTATCAATTTATTTATTTTTTTATGTTATTTTTTGCTTGGTAAAGTAAGCACATTTAATTTAAAAAGACTTTTTGTTATTTCAGTAGCCCTTTAAGTGAAATTATTTGATGATTTGAGTATGAACATGTGCTACCATATGATTTGTAAAAAGAAAGAATTTCATTTTTTTTCTCTTCTAATTGGAGTGATAAATTATTAAAATAGTCTATTGTTGCTTTCAATCTTGCAAAATATGCTTTAAACTCAAGTGCTTTTATGTTCTTATTATGACAAATCCAAATGTTGAAATTACGATTATTTGAAGAACGAAAATAAACTTTTATTTTGATTAATAAAAAGCATTTAAAACATTGTAGAAGTAGCTAATGATATTGGAAAAGAGCATTTAAATCCATATGGTAGTGTTAACTCCAATAATTATGAAGAGTTACGCTTTTAAAAGAATGTGATTTCAAGAGAGAAATAGATGAATTGGCGGATAGAGGGAGTTAATAAATTTTAAGATTTATTTATTGCTTTGCAAAAAATTAACGACTTAAAAGTAAGAACAAAAGTAGATCAAAGATAGAAGAACTAAAGAAGAAGAAAGCTAAAAAATGGGCAACGATAGTAGCTCTTCTGTTTCCGAAGGCAGCGGATTCATCGGCAAGTTAAATAAGGGTTATGATTTCATGACAGAAGTGAGTGATCCTCGATTTGGAGATATTTGCGTTTACAGACACAGAACAGAGAAAAAATATATCGCTAAGAGAGGTAAGTTTAAATAATTTTGTGATGCAGACTGCAGACAACATGAGACTTTGTCAGAGCAAATAGCCTTCATTGGTTCATTTAATTATTATTATGATTCCAAAAGGTTAGATGTGCAATTCTGAAGAAGAACAACTCGCTTTGATTCGATCTTGCAGGAACAGGCAGCATCTCAAACACAAATATGTGCTTCAACTCCTTAATTTCTGTGAAGCAGGCGAAGACAATATTTGCGGAGAGTTCAACAAAATCACTATTTACTTTGAGTACTACTTCCATGATTTGTAAAAAGAATTACAAAGACGCAGAGATAACGGGCAGGTAAATCATTTCAAGACAATACTCATCCTTATTCGACTTTGTAGTGAAACACAAACCAAAACAATTTATTTATTTGTTTGTTTAGGAGTATTTCAGTGAATCTGAATTATGGTATTTGCTGGATTCGATGGTGCAAGCATGCAGCTTCTTCGAGAAACAACAGTTATACCATGGAGATATACGTCCGAGCAATATCTTGCTGACCAACGATGGATAAGTAAAAGTAGGAGAACATGGGATTCTACTTTTAGATCAATCTGGATATTATAAGATGCTCTCCAGACGAGAAAAGTCTTATCTGACTCCTTCTTTGCTTCGGTCGTTAAGTGTTGGAGAGCTCAAGCCTTTCCATAGCAACCAAAAAACTGATGTGTAAATAGCATAAAACAGCATAGAAGATATCAATGAAGGTTTTTTGAAAAAAGAAACTTTATTTTTGAAAATATTTGTTTGTTTCTGTGAAAAAGGTATTCTCTAGGGATGAGCCTTCTTGAAACAGCTTCGTTATGCGAGCCAATGAGTGCATATGACATGGAAAACTATTCTGTAAATAAACAAGCATTAGATCATTTGTTTGCACAATGCAGAGGAAGATACAGCGATTTTTTCTTGAATGTGCTGCGAGAAATGCTGATTGAAGAAGAAAATGATCGACCTTCATTTTAGACTCTAACAGCTTTACTGCAGCCTTTCCAGAACAGTATTCATACATCCACTAGCAATAATGGTCAAGTTAATAATTAGAGCTTTCAATAAAACATTGGAAATAACAACAATACGAGGATAGTTCAAAACAACAACAACAGCAATTTGGTGTTCACTCCTTAGCCAGTATAGCAATCGCAATCTCCCCTTCTTCAGTAGAGCTATGTGTACGTACCTCCATTCGTTTCACCCTAAGCTCAATTCTAACTTCAAAACAATGTAAAAATACAATTTCTTATTTTTTGGGAGATTCTCAAATTATGTTAGTATTTTGACATTTATTTTTGCTATTTCACTCAGGCTTAACCTTTCCAATAGCCTCTCCCTTAGCAAGGAACCAATGCTACATCTGTGACAGCATTTTAGCCGACACTAGAGACTGCTGGAAATGCTCAAACTATTTCGTTTTCACCTTAATAAATCTAAGGTTTTGCATCTCAACAGTAATCACAAATAATAGTCAATTCGTAATAGGGATAATAGGTACCATAATAACTAGTTTCTTAGGCTTATTTAGCTCCAAATGGTTAAGCTTTAACATCTCAACAATAACAGCAACAACAGCAACTTTAGCAACAAATACAATAACTTCAACTTCAATAGTTGTATCTACAATAGCAACAGCTACTCAAAGATTAACAATTCCAACAAGATTAGCCAAAAAATATCTAATAATCTCTTGTCGGTTAGCCATCTTTCCAAGTGTAATAAGTGTCTGCGTCTCCTTTGTAGCCTTCTCAACTGCAACAATAATAGTATCTAAGTCCTATTTAGTAGGTTCCTCCTCGTTAAGCATACTAATAAGTACCTAAATAGAATTCATAATTAAGTTTTTAAAACCTTCCTTAGTAGACAACAGTTCTTCCGTAATCACAGCTGATTCAATCCTTCAATGCACTTCAGCAATCGAATTCAGGTAGTGAAACAAATCAACCAGTGTCTTTTTAACCTTCTCAGCAGTAGAACCAAAGTACACTGCAGCCTACTAGCTTCCAGCAGCAGCAGTAAAAATTAATTTTATTTACTATTTTTCTTTCTTTAATGTGTTTAGTTTTCTGATTAATGGTTTGGTTAATTCTCCTCATAGACACCGAAATAATGAAGAAGCTGAGTCAGAATTCTTAAAGCAAGTCAGCGATGGCCTTGTTAAGTCAAATTTAACTCCTCTTATGAATCAAGACAGTTAATCGACTGCTTCATAACAAAAATAACCTAACATTTCATAACAATTCGACACTAATCCCTAACCTTGGCAAAGTATTTCCAGCTAATTAGGTAATTAACAGTAATAATCGCAACAACAATAATTGAACCGCCAATTAGCTAGTCTCCAATAAATCTAGCAGTAATCGTCATTACAAGGGTTACCATAGCAGACATAGTTTGGAAGTGCTCCTTAAATTCAAGGTAAAATTGAGATTAATTTCTGAATTCAAAAATTTATTTTTTGGTTTTATATATTTTTCTGTTTTTTCTTCTAGGTTATACAGCTCCACTAATTCAAAATAATGGATTTTACCAGAGTTTCACTCATCTCTAGTAGCCTTAAACAGCTAACTACCTTCAATAGTGATAACCTCAACGATTTCCTTCTATCTTTTATCAGAATTTGTACATTTATATTTTAAAATCCTTCTTTTATTCAAGCCAAAAGAATAAAAATATTTCAGCTGTCTGAAGGTAAATCTATGCTTTTATTTCAGCATCAAAGCTAGATTCATTATAAAAATTCACAATGCCTTGTCTATAAAAATGTTATTATTATTGTATTTTGTTTATTTCTTCTAAAAATTGGAATAATTTTGTTTTAAAAAAAAACAATACAATTTCTTAGCAACATTTCATTTAAATTTAAAAATAACATATTTTTTGCATTCTTAACAATCAAAATACAGACAAATAAAGCAAACACCTTTGCGATGTAAATGCCTAAATAATCTAATTAACCAACATATGAAAAGCGAGGTCAGTTTTAAGATTTATTTGATTAATTTAATCTCCACATAGGAAATATATTTTTTATTGTATTTTATTTCAAGCTAATAATAATTTATTTCAGTCAGCCAGTTAGGAAAAGATACGTGGGGGAGAGGGAGGGTGATTATATTAAATTAGGCTGAAAAATAGCCCATAAAAGGATGACCAATCCTTTTGAAAAGAGTGGGTAAAAATTAAAATTAAAATTGTTTGATAGCCACACTAAGCAAATAAAAAAATAAAACTGGACCAATCTTTTTAAATTAACAAGGGAAGGTATTAATCTATTGCTTTGACTCACAAAAGAGTTCTTTTGGGTTAGGTTGTGGTTTTTATTAGTATGTTAAATGAGAAAGAAGGTGTTTTGCTACTTTTGAAGATTAAAAACAATAGATATTTTTGGAAGGAATACATTGAAATATGAAGATGATAAACTTGAGATTTTTGGTGTTTTTTGAGGCATCCTGAGAATTAGAATAAGTCTCATGATTCGGGGCTAACTGTATGTGATCAGTGAGGATGAGAGAGGATGCTGCCTATGATAGAGTTACAATGAATTGGTTTTAGAAGATACTACTATGAAGTAGTTTTGAAGATTGGAGAAGAACAAGAGAGTTTAAAGATTTGTTTTTTCTTTGATATTCTGCTCTTGATTTTATCCATAGATTCTGGCTTGAGACTGACAGAGAAATTAGAAGAAGCTGCACAAGTTAGCTCACAAGAACTTACCGATTACGCTAGGGTTTCATCTTGAATTCGTTTATCAGCATATTATGCCTGTTATTGCTTTAGAGTTTAAACTGATTCAGGACAATCAGATCCATCATTCATGTTTGGGACACACTATTAGTCCTTGGTGTTATGCTAATCAACAATATCTCTTGCCTGTTGATTATTCTCTTAAGTTAGAAATGAAGATTCATCTGATATTTTTATCTTCTAGGTGTCTTTTTTGGAAATAAACCTTCCTTTAACTCGAAGTCTCGAGTCGGCTACGCGCTTTCTGCAGTCGTAAGAGATCTTTCTGATCCAGTTTCTGCGCTTGTTTTTGTATCTCTCGATCTTGTAAGCTCGTTCTTATCGTTTCTGTTCTTGTAACCTCAACAGATCGGCGGCTTCTAAAGCTGCTACGGCGGCCATTGTAAATTCACCTTATTATGATAAGAGAGCTGAGAGACTTAATACGGTACAAGGATCTATAAAACTCAAGAAGTTATCTTATGTTAGAAGATGAGATTGGCTTGGAGTAGAGATTTAAGCGCAGGTGTTCTATCCTTCGTAGGTGATGATTCTAGGAATAAAAGAAGTAGAAAAAGAAGAGTTTTGATGTCTAGCGAAGCCCTTTTTGTGTGTTGAGAGCATTGCAGAAGTGTCAAAAGACTCATTTAAGTTAGAAGCAATGCTTTGATTTGCACTGAGGATGGGGTTCTGTGAAACTGTTGAGATATTTGGTGATTTGCTGTTACTTCCTCCGGAGATTTTGTCTAAGTTTGAGGGAGTTGAAAGCAAATGAAAATGCTGCTTCTCAGGCTTGCCATTTTCATCTGAGCTATCTTAACCTTAAGACTATTCTCCTTGATGACCCCCCATGCCTTGAATGAAAGGAGTCGTCTGTGAAGAGTTTTAGGGAACTTACATGAGTTACTACTCCAATGTGAGGTAATATTGAATAAAACTGAATAAATCAGCTTCACTACTTAAATCTTAAGGAAGAGATGGACTCCGATTCTCATGGAGAGTTGTGGTAATACTCGATTGAGAATTAGAGATAGCTGTGTCCAACATGGAGCTTTGTGATGCTGTCGAAGAAGCAATGGAGGAATCTTTCGGAGATGACGATTTCAAATTCTAAACTGGTTTCTCAGAGATAGTTTTTTAGAATTGACTTTGTATTTCTCCAAGAGGGTTGGAATGGTCAGATTCTTAAACTATTTGGGTTGAATTCTACTGAAACTAATGGACTGCTTGGAGGAGCGTATCTTAGAAGAGAGAGTTCATAGAAGGCTATTATAGAGATGGCTGCTGGAGACACTGAAGTAATTAAAGCAATGCTACTGCATCAGAGTCATCCTACTAGACAGTAAATGGTTGTGAAGAAGATGGATTTGCCATATGAAATGATTAAGCTAAGAATGGTTTGGATATACGAATCTTTGATATATTGTTTTCTTTTTCTTTTAAATTATTAAATAAGTGTGTGTGCGTTTCTAAGCACACTATCCTCCTTTGATTTTTTATTGCCCTTTCACAGATTATTATCGCAATCTCTCGTCCAAGCAATTATAATTCCTCCCCGCTCTCCTGCCCACAAACTTCATTTGCATGATAATTATAATATATTTTTGATGGGGGCAGGATAACTCTTCCAGAATTAATATCTTTTTTAAATTAATTTGCAGGTTGCCATAATTTCATTCTTCCTTAATGCATATTTAACCTTTCCTTCAACTCAAGGGAGCAAGCAGGCTAAGCAAATATACAACAAAAAAAGTCCCTTTTTAAGATCTTTTATGATAAATAACTATAGATATTCTCTATTTTTATGGTATCAATCCACAGACAACAACAAAATAAACTTTTTATTTAAAATTGAACTTGTAAAATGAATTTTCTGAATCTCACTCATTTCCTTTCGTTCAAAGGCTTGGATAATAAAAACTGAAACAAATTAATTTGCTCACAACATTCTCAATTTATAATTGGAAAAAAATAAACAAAAATAACTACTAAAATATGTTTTTTCTTAGCTTCTAAGCAAAGGATACAACTTTTTACTCGAGAGGAGACAAAGGAGAAGTGCTTGCAATAAAAGCAATTTTAATTAACTTCTCCCAAAGAATAAACTCAGAAACAGAAACTACGGGGGGGAGAAGAGCTTCTATATTTATCTACACTCAACGCTCAAAGAAAAGACAAGGATGTGAATGATCTTAGATTATTTAGGCTATTGGGATGCTTCGAAACAAATTAGTTTTTTCTTTTTTTGACTTCTGTGTTTGGCATTTATTTCACAGTTGTAGATTTAGAAATTTTAAAAAAGCAATCAAGTTAGTAGGAACAGCTAGTTAGATAGGTATCAAAACGTAAAATGGGAAATTGCTGCTCAAATCCTGACAAACCATTTGAGAAGGAGATAATTGTAAGTGTTTTGCTCTATTTTAGGTTTGAAATTAGAATAGGTTTTTTTAAATTCTCTTAGTAGCCTTCAGCGAATGAAACGCAGCAACAAAAGAAGTCCAAATCACTGCAGTCTCAAAATAAAAGTGACATTCAGAGTCACATTACATCAGGCAATACAACAGAAATGAAACTTGATGAATAACGCAATTTCGAAGTTCAATAATTAGAGACAGTTAATAATACTCTTAATATGTCAGCTGGGAAAATGAATAATACTATTAATAACAATGTAAGTATTCTGAACAATCCAGCCTCGCCATTGCCATCACAGAACTAATTGCCACAGAACAAACACTTGAGTCTGATAAATACTGTGAATTCAGGAGCTGCTCTTCCAGGATCAGCACCAACTATTGCATTAGCTAACCATAATAGTAATATTAACAACCCTTCGGTTAATGAAAGTGGGTCTCTCAATGGATACTCCACAGCTAAGTATAACTCTCCAAGAGGAAATAACAATAAAGGTAGGTTTAAAAAGACATAGGATTTTAAAAACTAAGTAAAAATTGATGAATTTAAAAGCGTTGTTTTTGGTTTTATTCGATTTGTGAAGAGAGTGTGAACGATTCGATGAAGAACACGGATGATTTAATGTTACAAAAAGGTATATCATAGTACCAAAACGTTGATACTTAAGAGCGAGAATTGCAGAATTAGATAAGTTAATAGACTTAGGTGACATAGCAGTAATAGTTCACCCATTAATCTCTTCTCTCTCCTTCTCATAATGCTCCATAAAGCGATTCTGTTGTTCGTACGAAGGAGCAGCTTTAGAACTCTGAGAACCAAAAATATGTCTTTTTGTGTAAATCTGACACTGCCAAATCTTTCATTTTGCAGCTGCCGCACGTGCAAGCTTCATAACAAGCCTCCATGAAAACCCTTTTTGAACTAGCTAATAACTACGTCAAAGATACATATGGCACTGAAGCAGTCGGATTAGAGCTGATGTTCGGCATGTAGAATCTCTAAAAACCAGCAGTTTATTATGCTGATTGTTTTCCTGGTTACTTTAAAACTCGCGAAGTATTCGAGGAACTTTATTCGGTCTCCGTGCAGCTACCTTCGAAAGCGCCTAGTTGGTTTACTCAAAATATCTTCCCTTCAATGACTGTGGAGGATGCGAAAAAAGAGCTCTGCAAAGTCGATACAACTCTGAATATAAACTCCTGTTCCATGTTTAGAATTCTTGGTGCAGAAGAAAATACTTCGATTCTAAACATTAACGTCAATAGCACAGCTTCCCCGTAAATATCTAAGCTCCAAGAGCGTATTTCCAAAGGAAACGGAGTCGCCTCACCTTAGAATTGGATCCCTCTGCTGGATGAAGAAAAATTTGGAATCAACGTGCATGATGCTCACTATGCCATTTGCAATATGGAAGATGACACAGCATACGCTCCATCTGGAATTATCCCAAATGAAGTGTATTGGATGCTTGGTAGTGAAGCTTCAGGGGCTGATGTTACACTTGCGAAAAAGGGGGAAGCCTACAGGAGAGTTACAATAGGAATCAATATCGAATTTGAGTGCAAGAATTCCTCCTGCAAGCTAAAAGGCAAAAAGGCAGTTAAAAATCTTGGAGTTGGGCTTTTCGATATGCAAGCAGAGACTTCAAAGTTCGCATGTTCTCAGTGTTCACAAGCATCTTAAGTACACTAAGTGGCATTCTACTAATGCAGGTATGTGTTTTCTGGTGTATAAGATTTTAAAAAGCGCTCCTCTAGTAAATGGAAAATAACTTTTTAGCCTTTGACATTGAATTTGCTGGAGTAAAAAGACATTTTGAATAAACCAACTCATCTCCATAAACCATGGGGAACGTTCCTGGATGCAAATTAATGGACGAAATTTAAAATATTTGCGAAGAGAATAGCAAATTACAATCATTTAGAGTAAAATGAGGAGTTTATTCATTCACTCCAAATGGAATAAAGTTCTTCCAGCAAAATGTGTGGAGTCTGCATGCAGAATGTAATCGATTAAATGCAGCATACGCTTGACTGCGGACATGCTTTCCATAAAATATGTCTGAATCTTCTTCCTTCAATTTTTGCTTCGATTCGCTGCCCGCTTTGTGTAAAATACTATGAGTTATTAATTATTTTTGAAATGAAAAGTAACATGAATTTGTTTGGTTTTTGAAATAGAAATGAGTAAACACAAAAGAGAGTCCACGTATCTGGTCATAAAATACACTTTAGTTTTCTGAATTAAATTTAGCAATGCGTTGCTCATAAATCCCCCCAGTTATCTCCTGATTTTTATCTCTTCCTTCTTCCTTTTTCTATCCTTATTCATCAGAAATGAAGCATCAGAATCTCATTTGCAATCTGCCAAATTGTTTCTTTATCTTTAGCTTCAGATCATCATACTATTTTATACAGTTAGTCCCTCCTAAATGCATTAATGTTGTAGATTATTTGTTTAATTTAAGCTGATAACAAATCTGTAAGCAATTCTAATTATATTTTCATTTTTGTCGCAGGATTTAAATTTGGGGAGATTTGAAAGGCTAAATTATATAGAATGAACGTAGACAATAAAAATACAACTAAATTAGGCCTTTATTCTGTTAAGAGAATAACAAAATAGAAGAACTGTTAAAAGAATTTCAGATGGCTCGCGGAAATTAATCTTAATTTAGTAGAATAGGGTGAAGAAGAATCAGAAAGTAATTAAAAGAAATCATTTAATATGTTAGATAATCTATGGGAGCTTTGCGTGAACACTGAGCTTTTACTTCCGCAGATCAATATTAGGAGAGACTGTATTCGATCACATTAACCGTATTTGTCAGCAACAAAACAGCAAATATTAATTTGTTTCCTTTTGGAAAGAGAGAGAGATACTACTGACAGTATCAGTTGATCATCTCCTTCAGAGAGCAAACACAGCAAGACAAGTTCATTTGGTGAGTCTTGATTTATCCTATTCAAGTTTTTAGCTCTTCGTGAACACTCAAAGACCCTCCATAACACACCCAAGAGCTAAAAGAAGTAAGAGTTTTAGATGGTAAACTAGTTTAAAATTAATGGAATTTCATTTTTAAAAGACAAAAAAAGGGGGAAAGTTTAACATAAAAAGTAGATTTTATGCATCATGTCGAAGACTCCTCTGGAGTAGCTTTAGGTTCTATAATTAGCTAGAAATTTCGCTTGGATGAGAAACTCGGCTAAGGCTCCTTTGGGATGATATTCAGGTGCACTAATTTGGAGAATGCAGAAACTTACGCGATGAAAATGGAGAAGCGAAATCAAAAGCATTCAAGTATGCTGATGCGGGAGATAAAAGTCATGATGGAACTCAAAAATGAGTTCGGGTATGCTCGTATGATTTCTTTCGGGAAAGAGGAGGATTACAACTACATAGTAATGACAAATTTAGGGAAGAATCTCGATCATATTCTCAAGAAATGTGGTTAGCATTTCTCCATAGCGACATGCATGAACATTGCAGACTAGATTCTTCTTCGCTTGGAAATTCTTCATAATCATAATCTCATCCATAGGGACATCAAACCAGAGAATTTCGTGATCGGACCAGATCGCTAGTTCAATATGATTTATCTCATCGATTTTGGTCTCGCAAAATATTACCAGTAAGACGATTTCTGTAAATATATTGGGAGATTTATAAAGAAGTTGTGGGAAGAACTCAAGCTTCAAATAGATTGCTTTAATCATACGCAGAGTATTTTTCTTTTTATTTTATGTAAGACTTTTGGTCTCTTTTGAAATGATTAGCTAAGTATTTACATTTTCAATAAGTAGCTTGAATATTTTTCTAAAGTTAATTTGTGATTTGTTGTTGGATTTAGAGATAACAGCGGCAATCATATTCCAGTTGTCGAAAAGAAGGGCATGATAGGGACAGCTCGATTTGCTAGTATCAATGCTCATTTGGGCAAGGAACAATCAAGAAGAGATGATTTAGAAGCACTCGGTTACGTTTTGCTGTACTTTATCAGAGGGAAACTTCCTTGGTACAATATTTAAAGTGAAACAAAAGAAGAAAAATACGAAAAAATCAAGAATATGAAGGTGAATAGTCCTCTCGAGTAGCTTTGTGAGGGTTGCCCAAATGAGCTTGTGTAGTACTTGCGAATTGTGAGAAAATTAGAATTCACTGAGCAGCCAAATTACGCCTTGCTTAGAGGGTTGTTCAAGAAAGTTATCACTGATAGGAAGCTAGAATCATAAGCTCAAAACGTTGATTGGGAGAGTTTACCTGATTACAAACATCGTAAGAAGCTACCGCATGTCCCCATAGAACTTCCTCCTGTGCCAACATAAAGAGAAATAATTCTAAGATAGTAATAGCATAGAGAATATGAGCTGGCACATTCAGGACCTGTTACATCTAGCACAGCGGGAAAAGCTAATGGTACAAAAGAACCTGATGGGATTAACTTTCAGAAAACAAAAAGCGATCAAGTAGGAAATAATAACAATAACAGTAGTAGCAGCAATAATAACAAAAATACATAGAAGATTGACACAGCTGCTTTAAAGTTACCATTGAATATAACAATTCCAGCACCAAAGGTTTAATCCCCAGAAAAAACTGTCTTAGATGGAATTAATCTGAATAATCCACCAGCTGAGCATATTAATCAGTAAATTATCGATCCAAATGGGAAGACAAATGTAGTGGAAGGGAATAATATTAATAAACAGATAAGTATTAATGATCCAATCAATACGAACAATGGAGTGATTGCTCAAGCTAAGAGCTTATAAAATGTACCTAAAAATAACATATCAGATCCTCTTCCTCTGTTGCCAATGAATTAAGCACACAATAATGAATAAAAACACCTTAATGGAATCGAAAACAACAATAACAATATGGAATCAAATATGCTCGTTAACTTGAATACTTCAAGACAATCAGCTGCTGCAAATCCAGGTACACCTGTACACCAAGCGATGTAAATATCACCTAGAGGATTACTCACAATGATGCCACTTCAAACCATGGCTTCGTCACCTGATCCTGATAACATGGAGAAGCTCAAACCAGAAAAATTATAAAAAGGCTAACAAAGCATGCCAGCTGGATTTAACTCTCAATTAAACCCAATGCAATTGTCAACAATGAGAGAAATCAGCCCTAGCATTCTGAACAACCACCCAGTTTAATAGTAGAGCTCATTAAATGCTGGATAAAATCAAAATAGCACCAGCCCCGTGAACAATTAAATCACCAACAGCAGCACAGTATTCTTTGGGTTCAACTAAGAGAAGCGGAATAGCTCAGGAGCGCTACTTGGGCAGTTGCAGACTCACAGCAATAATCTGTTGAACGTCCCTAGCAATCAGGGATCAGTTTCTCAAGCTTCTTTAACGGCTACGAGTAAAATAAACAACTACTCTGCTTCCGACAGTGATTCTGTTCTCGAAGAAGGAGGGATCTAAATGTCAGCTACTATGATGATGATTGACAGAAATGCGAGTCCACCGAATACATCTGATATTCGAAGAGACATCCATACAAGGAGTCTCATCATCAGACAGAGTTAGCTTGAATTAAATGACTTAGATTTCTATAAATTCCATCATAACAACACCACCAACCCAAATCTCAGCTTTCTCACCAACAACAACCCTCTAAACAATAATCACTACAACTTAAATCAGAACAATAGCTTCCAAATAGGAGCAAATAACCCGAATTACAATAGGTAAATACAATCGGCGAGTAGTCTCCACTAAATATCGCTATTGAAATTCGACTCCAATCTTGCAACAGTCGCTGCAGCTGGACCTTAATAATTATCCTAAGCGATTAAAGAAGCTGCAGCGAAACCGTACATTGCACCGATTCCTGAGAACGAACAAGAAAACAACCCTTAGTAGAGTGGAGCACCTAAGAGTTCTAACGGATCAAATGGAAGAATGAGTAACCCATATAAATCTTCGTCTTCTTCAGCAACTGAAGAAATCAAAGAGCACTAGGAAGATGATTATAATAATAACACTAATCCTCGCACATTAAAGCAATACAAGACATAAATCACTCCGATAACTGAAGTCAAGGAATCATCTAAGAATTCAGCTAAAACTAGAACTTCTCGCACATCTTTTTTCGGTGAGAATATCACCGAATCAATGAACGAGAGACACCCTATCATGATCAATGTTATCCCTATAAAGAGGGCTTTTGTTAAATACTTATGAGAGCTGAGTAGCATACCTACCCTATTTGTAGATAATTCATAAAAAATCCTTTTTTCTGTTTTGATTTGTTAATTTTAGCAATTTTCTTTCAAAAAAAAAATAAATCTTCATGCAAAACGAACATTTACATTAATAAAAAATAACAATTTTCATTTCCTATCCTTCGATCGCCTTTAAGTTTCTCAGACGCTAGACCAAATCGCCTAGTTTATTTATTCTTCACGATTACTACTATGGAGTGACATTATATTCCTTGCATAGATTCATATAGCAGCACTAATAGTAGTCTCGTTCGCAGGATACTTCTGCAAAATTCATTTTAGCATCAACTGCAGCAGATTCAGCGTAATCCAGTTCAGCTTAGATTTATGCTTTTTCTTACATGAAAAGCTCATCGCAGCTGGCTATTTTGAGTTTAAGTTGCTTGAGTTCAACATTCAATGCGTTGATTTATTTATTCAGTTCATAAATTCTCTCTTCCGTTGCTCTCTTCTCAGTCTCAATGCTATCTTCGAGTTCTCTATGGGATGCTTGCAATTTCAAGAATTCTTCATTTGTATTAGTTGTGCTGTCGTGATTGCTGTTGTCGACCAGTGCAGAATGTAATTTCTCCTACAGTTATGCATTCTCACTATCTTTCGCTGCTAATTTTGATTTCAGTGTCTGCTAGTCTTACTCAAGTTAATTGAGTGTTGCTTCCTTCTTCGCAAGGTTAGATTAGACTGTTTGAAGTTATTTCTGTAGACCTTGTTTGGCAGCTTCTAGTTCATCCAAGTGAGTCTGTTATTACTTGGTACTGTCTTCCTTATCTTTACCGAGTTTCTTCAACTAAACCTTGACTCCACTTAATTCACTTCGAGTAGCTTCTAATTCACTAGCTTATTCTTTTTTCTCAGCTTTGAGTTTCTCCAATTATTCTGTTTTTTTATTCGAACTTTCCTCGAGTTAACTAACTTTAGCCACTTTCACTCTCAAATCTTTCAGTTCTTCTGCATTGTGGAGATCTTTCTCAACTAAAACCTTAATTTTTCCATCAAGGTCTTTGATTTTAGCATCTTTCTCAGTATTTTCACCTAGTTTTTCAAAAAATAATATTAGAAAATTTTCTTTTTCTGTTGAAATAAAAATCCTGATACTCAGCCTCAACAACATTTCTTACGTTAGCTTGTAGTCAACTGATCGGATATCTGAGTAAACCCTGATTCTTTAGCTAGTAACTGTGATTTTAGATTAGCTAGATTGCTTCTTTCGTTGTTAAGTTGGTTTTCTTTTTCCTACCATTGAATGTGCGCTTAGTCTACTTGCTGTTTAAGGTTCTCAATAAGGTCTTTTTGATTGGTAATATTTTTCTCTTTTTACTCAGTCGATGCTTAACTTTCAGCTAATTCTCTTTTCGTTTCCTCAAATGCACTTAAGTTCTACTTTAATTCCTTTAACTCTGCCTCACTAGAAGATAAACTTGCAGTTAAAGCGTTTACCTTTTGAGTTTGCTCTTCTTTTAGTTTTTTTTCACTTTCTTCTAGCATATTTTACTGCTTTTTTGTCGATTCTTCGTGATCTATGTTGATCTTTTGAATCTCGCTGTCTTTTTCTTGAAGTGCGGTTTTGACTTCATTCAACTCCTTTGTCAGCTCCTCTATTCTTAGATCCTTAGCTAGGGATTCTTGAATCTTCGCACTTAACTTTTTCTCCGTTTCATGAATAAGTCCTTAGCCTATTTCGATGCTGGTGTTTTTCTGCTCGATATCGAGCTCATATTTCTGATTTAATTCTTCGACTTACTGGAATTCGGCACTGATTCGAGCCATTTCTTTCTTCAAATCTAACTTTTCTTCGCTTTCTTGTGAAAATGTGGAGCTGCTTCGGCGATCTCTTATCATCTTCTTCAATTCATCTGTCAGATTGTCAGCGCTCTACTGCTTTTCGTGCTAGAAAATGTTTATAAATTAATTGTAAATGGTTTTTTGTTTTGAATATGAATTGAAGCAAAAACATTCCATTTTATTCAATAATTTCAACCCAAACAAATCATCAAACTGTATGTAATTTCTTACGAATTTCTCTTCATAAACCTTGAGTCTTTCAACTTCAGAGTTAAGTTTCGTCGTTTCTTCTTTGAAATTTCTTGCTTATTCTGCTAGATGCACTTCACTTTCTTTGATTTATCCTTCTGAATCTACTTTTATTTACTGAAACTATTAATTAAGACTTGCAATAGTTTGCTCGTTTTCAGCGATTCTCTGCTAAGCTTGTTTCAGCATTTCGACATTAGTCTCCGCCTATTTGTTCAACGAATCTATTTGAGCATACAATGACTCAATTTATTTTGCAGAAGAGTGCTACAATTCTAGAAATTCTGATTCCGCTCTTGATTTAGCAGATTGAAGTGCTGCAGAATGAGCAGCTTTTTCATCCTGAAGAACTTAATTCATTTCTGCAAGTTTCTACTGCCACTTTCTTTCTAATTGCTCATTTTTTTCTTTTTATGCAGCAGAAATCGCTTAATTTTCTTCTTGCAATCGATCACATTTTAGCTCGGCTTCTTTGAGTTTATCTTCTACTGTTCGCATATCGCTAATTAGTTGCTTCTCTAGAGATTTAAATTAAGTTTCTGCTTGTTAAAGTCGCTCTGATCCAACAGCTGATGCTTCTTAAACTCGCGCGTTCAGTGTTTCTTCTTAAGCACTCTCTTAACTACTTAAATTATTTCTCATTTCTTCGATTTATCTTTGCAACTCTTATCGTTCCTTTTCAACCTCCTCTTCCCTTGCAGCCACAGCTTCCTTGTAAGTTTTTAACTCCTCTTCAAGACTAGTCACTTTAGCATTTAACTCCCCACTTTCGGCATCGTTCTAAGGTTGATTTTCAGATTTTTCTTTCAAGGCTTTCTCAAGATTTTCAATTCTTGCCTCGGCCTCTATTTTAGCAGATGTTTCAGCTTACAAAGCGCCTTCTTTCTCAACAATAGCATCAATTGCACCTTTTTTAACTTTCTCTAGCTCTTCCGTTAGTTCACTTGCCTCTTTCTTAGCTGATTGCCAATTCCTAAACACATCCTACAAAAATCAACATTTTAACCTCTCTCGCAAAACTCCAGAAAATTTCCTTATCATTTTTTATGACTGTTGTTACCATATAAGGAGGTGGTTCTTCAAGCTTTAACTCAGCTAATTACTCCGCTGTTGGTTTTAGAATCTACATTTTTTCCATTTCTTTTTTGATCGCTCCGTTTCCTGTAGAATCATCTCCTTTTTTGTCTTTGTCTTTCTTTGCTAACTCAAAATTTAGCTTTTTCACCTTGTCTTCAAGCTCACTACGCTCCTTGAGAAGTGATTCCTTTTCGATTTTTTCCTTTTCTGCATCCATTTTGTATTTCGACACATCTTTTTATTATTTTTTCTCATTGATAATGTTCTTTCTGTCTTGATCTGCTATTTACTTCTCCAATGCTCTCACCTGTTTCTTCAGCTGTTGAGGTTTACAAAAATAATTTTCATTTACTGACATAATTCACAGGTCATGCTCACAATATGCTCTAATCATCTCTTGGTTTCTTGTTAAAATATTTGAAAATAACTTACAGCATCTACGTTGTCCTCCTTTCCTATCATCGTTAGCAATTACTTCGACTCCTTTATCTCAATTTTCTAAATCTCTTTAGGTAATTAAAGAACTTCACCTGTGGATTTTGAGAAGCCAACAGCGAGAAACTGAGACGCTTATTCGATATTCTTAGAGATATTTTCTAAAATAATAAATTAATCAAAATCACACTAATTTCATCCATTTAAATCCGGCGAATTTGGTTCAAGTCATGGAAATTACACTCTATTCAAAGGAAATGAAGATTTTTAGAATTTATAAAAGAAAAAAACAAACTTTTTTGTGGATATTTCTTGGGTGCAATTACTCATAAAATCAAGTCAAAAACAAGAATCAACAATTTTTTTAAAATAAAAGTAAGATAGATTAGCTCAAACAATCAATCACAAGTTTAAATGATTCTATTGCTTAGAAAAATAGAGTTTTCATTTATTTTTATGTATTCATGTGATTTATTAAATAGTCCCATTTGGAAATACAACAACTAAGAATTTAAAATGATTTATAATAGCACAAGGAAGCACTCCAGATAGAAAGCGGTTGTCAATCGTAAATCTATTATTGAGATTACTGTTTGAAGGAAGATCAGTTAGAAATGAGATTTGTGCGTTTGTAGAAGGAAATATTGATTAAATTTGATTATTACTTTAATTATTCATCATCTGGTGGAACTCTTAAAAAAGTGGTCTGCTTGGAAGAGAAACCTATTGAACTTAGGCAGGTGAGAAACCTGAATGAATTGGTTAGGATTAAATATCTTGTTCACTTTATGAAACCATTGAATACTCATGACTAAGCGAAGAAGATGATGTAAAGTTGTTTAATTAGTCACAAATGTTGGCATGAGCCATTGAGTTGGAGCTTTGCGAAGAGATTATTGGCTGCTGTCTTTATTATCTTTGAAGGAATGAAGAATTCAACTGGAATTGCATATTTGGTGCTGAATTGATTGATTTCTCAGTGAAACTTGACTCATTTGAAGATTAACCCGTTTCAAAAGAAGATGAAGATTATTATTATTAACAGATAATTTGCATGCCAATGGATGAGGAATCTGAATTGGTTGACTATTATCTTGAAGACAAGAAAGATCTAGAATCAGATGAGGAGGAGGAAGGAGATTGATGGGGTTGATTCATGCTGGCTAATGAAACAGACGAATTAATCCTAGACTGAGAAACAAAAGAAGAATTTTAGCTAGAAGCCGAAGATTCAGATTATTCATACGATTCTTAAACCTCTAAGTCCAATACATTATGATCATAACTAAATTTCTGCTTGGGGAAATTATTTTAATCAGATATTGTCGTAAAGTTAGTGTTGAGAGAGAGCGTCTTCACAGAATGAGAGTTCAAAACATCAAAAAAGTTGATTTCATTTTGATTATAAAACGGAAC
>Ga0302271_10002129_pt1 | contig 18206 bp, 11 predicted proteins | sample III_Bog_N1_1_FD_198767 | JGI IMG/M metagenome (GOLD analysis project Ga0302271, IMG submission 198767) | Peat permafrost microbial communities from Stordalen Mire near Abisko, Sweden - III_Bog_N1_1 | ecosystem: Environmental > Terrestrial > Soil > Wetlands > Peat | place: Sweden: Abisko...
GCTTATTTCGATGCTCGAAGAAACTGCAGGCACTGCTCTTTACAATGAGAAAAAGAGAGAAAGTGAAAAAATCATCAAAAAGAAAGAAGAAAAGGTAACAATATTTCAAATTCATTAACAATTTATTCTGAATCTTGATTTAATTACAAGGTAAAAGAGATCAATGATCTGATTGACACTGATATTCAGCCTAAGATGAGAAAGCTAAAAGAAGAAAAAGAACAATACCTTATCTGGAAAAGCAGTGAGTTGGAGATTAATAAAATGGATAGGAAACTTAAAGCGTTTGAATATTTTAATAAGAATACTCTTCTGCGTGAAAGAGTCAGAGAAATCGAAGGGAAATCAAAGATATTGTAACAAGCATAAGGAGAACTTGCAAGGATAGTCAATGAATATCAAACAGTTAATGAAGAGATGAAAAGATTTGGGAGAAAATAAGATGCAGAAAAAGACTAAAAGCTGTCGGGGATAGAAGAAGCATTTAAGAAATTAGAACAAGGGGTTTCTAATTAAGAAAAGGAGAGAGACATTATTAAGAAGCACTAGACACAGGCTATCTAGGAGCAGAAGAGACAGGAAAACAAAGCGAAATTGTGTGAAGAGAATATTTCAAAGTTTGAAAAAGATTATGAATTCTCCAAGCAACAACTTCAAGATCTAGAAGCGGAGTACGAACAAAAGAAAGAAAACCTTAATGAAGTTAATCGTCTGTCGAAGAATGACACTGGGAATGTTGAGGCTGCCAAAGAATAAGTAGAGGAGTAAATTAACCTTGCAAAGAATAAGCAAAGAAACCTTAGAAATGATATCGCTAAGCTAGAATATTCAATTAAATAAAAATAAAACATCATCAAAAATCAGAAAGATAATCTTGAAAATGCACTGAGAGACAGAGAACAACTCAGCAAGAAGATTGACATCTTAGAAAAAGAAATCAGATCAATCGAAGAAGAAATTGATGGTAAATATTATGATATTTATTAATTACAGATAATCTAATTCTTTTTCTTGAATCTTTTGTAGCTAGTTCATTCAATCCTAACGAATTGAGAACACGTGAGACAGAGCGTTCCAACTTAGATTAGCAAATAATGTCACTCAATCATAAGCTTGAGAGTGTCTTCAACCAAAATGGAAACTGGATATTCAGACTTTAAGTAAGATAAATATTCGATTATTCAAAATGAAAATGATTTTTTTTAATAGTTCAGAGACCCCGAACCTAATTTTGATAGATCAAAAGTTAAAGGTAGAATTGTTACTCTTTTCAAGAGTTAATCGCCAGATTACTTCGAAGCTCTTGAAGCAGGAGCAGGTAACTTCAAAAATTTTTTTAGTGTTTCTTCTCATTTCTTTTTGTTTAAGGTGGCAAGCTCCTAAATATAGTGACTGAAGATGAGCAAACATCTAAGCTAATGCTTAAAAAGAACAGTTTTTCTTTTAATGTGAGATTCATTCCAAATAACAAAATTGTTGGACGTGCTATGGATGATTAAGTTGTCGAGGAAGCTAGAAGAGTTGCTAAAGAAGTTGGTGGATGGGCTGCACCTGCATATGAACTTATAAAATATGATAGATACTTAGAGAAAAGTATGCTGTTTGTCTTCGGCAATTTCATTGTCTGCTCTAATTCCAATGTGGCTAAAGCCATTGCTTTCCATCGTAATGTCCGCATGAGAATGAAATGTGTCACTCTTGAAGGAGATATTCTAGATCCACAAGGTACACTTCAAGGTGGTTATCAAGACAGTAGAAATCTAACTTTAGCAAGATATGCTACTTTCAACTAAATTCAAGAAGAACTCTAAGAACTCATTTTCACTCGAGGACAGCTCTAAGAAGTAATCTCAAAGCTAAAGAAAGAAGAAAATTACTTTAATGGACTTAGAGAAGATCTTCAATCGAAGAAGTTCAAGTTTGAGAAGCTTGCTGAACAGTCTAGGAATATGTCAGGAAGAGGAGTGCAAGATTAGCAAGACAAATTAGAAAGAGAAATAGAAGATGATATAGAAATGCTTGGTCGTGTTAAAGAGCAAGAAACCAAGGCTTCTGCTTAGATTGAAGAACTCAATCTTGAGAGAACTACCTTATCTAAAACTAAAGACCACAAAGATATTTGGAAGAAGAAAATTGTGAAGCTGAAATCTGAAATTGAAGAGTGCGACAAGGAAGTGTAAAATCTTAGAAAGCACATAGCAGATTGCGAAGTCAATATTGAACATAACAAGAAGGATTTGATAAAATCTCGTGATAGAATTGAGAAAGAATCGAAGAATATTGAAGAACTTAAAGGAAGATTAGAGAAGAATGACTCAGAACTTGTGTTCAAGAAAAAAGAGCTAGTCAAGCTAAAGGTAAAATGAATAAAAATGTAAGAAAATTCTAAAAAATAATTGATTTATCGATAGGACGAGAAAGAGAGAATTGAGCATCAAATCTAGCAACTCTAGGGAAGGAAAGTAGAATTGCAGGAGAAAGAAGCCAATCTTAAATAACGCAAGGAAGAAGTTGAAACGGAAGTCAAAAAGATCGAAGATTCAAATAAGAAAGTGGAATCAGAAGTGTCAGATCTCCGTCTTTATCTCAATAACCTCGAAAAAGAAAATGAAGTAGAATAATAATTAACCTCATCTTCTATTTATTAAACTGCATTTGATTTTTGTTAGTTTATCAGAAACGACAAAGACCAATTCGGATAAGCAGGAAGCGAAGATTATGATTTCTCTAAATTCAATGTCAATGAGATGAAGAGACGCTTCCACAACACAGTGCAAGAGCAACAAATTAGACAAAAATAGGTTAATTTCAAGGTAGAAGCGATGAGCGAGAAGGTAGAAAAGGACTACATTCAACTTAATGAAAAGCGTCAAATTCTTGAGAACGATAAAATCCTTCTCTTCAAGAATATGGACGAATTAGACAAAAAGAAGAAAGAAACTCTTGAGAAATGTTATCTTCAGGTTAACTAAACATTTGGATAAATCTTCTCAGATCTCCTTCCAGGAGCAGCTGCTAGAATATAACCACCCGAAGGAGAAGATGTCTCTGCTGGACTTGAGCTTGGAGTTGCATTCAATAGTGTGTGGAAGAACTCATTGTCTGAATTATCTGGAGGTAAATATTGATTTATTTAGTTAATAGCAGTAAAAGTTATTATTATTGTTATTTCTAGGACAAAGATCTTTACTCGCTTTGTCATTTGTTCTTGCTCTTCTCAAGTACAAGCCAGCACCATTCTATATCTTAGATGAAGTAGATTCCGCACTGGATCTTTCTCATACAGAGAATATTGGTAAGATGTCAAAAAAAGGAAAGAATATTTTGTAAAACTAATTTTTGTCTTTCAGGTTTTATGATTGCTTAGAGATTCCAAAACTCTCAATTTATGTTGATCTCTCTTAAAGATGGAATGTACCAGGTAAGAATTATTAATGTCTGTAATTATTTAGCTAATTATTTTTATTTTAGAACGCCAATGTCCTCTTTAAGACTTCCTTCGTCGACGGAGTTTCTAAAGTTGATAGAATTCCTCTCAAAAAGAAATTCCACAACAACAACAACAAAGATAAAAAGAGAAAAATGGAAATTGAAGATGAAAAAGATGCATGAAAAACTATGTGTCTCATGTGAGTGTGTATTTGGATTTAGAGTTAGAAAGGGATAAAAATCATGCTTCTTAAGATATTAATTTAGTTTTGGAATACGTATTAGATGTTGAGAATGTTTGTGTTGATTTTGGAAGAATGAAACACTATGGATGAATGATGGGATGATCATGTATTATCTTTTTTTCTTTTCGTGATATTTTGTCAGCGTATCTTGTGCTTCAAAAGTTGTTTCTAAAATATGTTAAAATATACCCAAACAACTTAAAGCAGATAACTAGATTTTTTAATAAAGTGTTAGATATCATTAGCAAGAGATAATGTAGAAATATGCAAATTAAAGAAGGCAAAGATATTTATTTTGCCAAAACAACATATCTACGATCAAATAGAGAGGAGATAATTATCATGCATATCAAGCTGTTGATTCTATTTTCTGAGCATCATCTCCTCACTAAAATGCTGCTCTGTAATTATTTTAATTTCTATTCAAAGCTTGGCAGCCTGAACATTGTTATTTATAATCGCAATATGTCTTCCCACTTATGTTGCATCCACATTAGAAACAATTATTCTTAAAAATAGATGTTGCTCCAAATTTATTGACTAGATATCCTTTTGGTAAATTGCGAGATTTAACATCTAAAATCATGCAGGGAAGGCAATTGTCTCCATTTGTAGGGCCACATCCATTACAGCAGCCGCATTTAAAACCTAAATCTTTGCCGCAATAATACTTAGATGTTGCTCCTTTTTTCGAGAGAACATTAGCTGAATTCATGAGCTGTAAAGTTGGATCCCATACAACGTCAGCTGGTTTATTGACTTAAACTTAGCTATCAAACTATCGAATCATTATTTCGGTGTGGTTTGAATTAATGTGACAAAGAAATTCATCTTTTGCAGAACTAAAGTTGCATAATTTGCATTTATGTTATCCCCTTTTACACTCGATTTCATGCTTCTTCATTTCCTGAATATTTCCAGAAAATCCACATCCGTTGATGCAAGTTAAGGCAGCTTAGTTTGCTAATTTTCTTACAAACGAATTTGTGAGAATCTGATAATTGTTATTTCCACATGATGCGCAAGTACCTGATAAGCAACTAGCTTTACAATCTTGACACACTACAGTGTCACAGCAGCTCATGACATATGGTTCACTTGCAAGTCGTTAGCAGATTATGCATCTGAAATTGTCTGAGATATTCTTTTTTTCCATTTTGATATGTGTCTTTCTTAGCTTAAATCTCTTATTTCTTTTTATTCTTTTTCAATCAGATTATCACAAAATTCTAAAATATTCCATACAATACTGATAGACATGAAACTTAATTGACTCACCAACATTGTTATTTCTCATTCAAAAGAGGTGCTGCCAGGAAATAAAAGAAAATACTTAAGGGCTAAATTGTGAAAGATATTACTTGTGCTTCAGGTAATAGCCATCCATCTTACATATTGAGGAGAACATAAAGCCATTTCAACAAATCTCTTTCATTAAACTTATAAACAATTTAAACTATTTCTTAGCTTGGATATTGTACTTTCCAAAAAAGTTAATCTTCAGTCAGATTATTATGAATGGAACTAAAAACAAATACATAAACAGCAATCACATAAAAATATGTTTACGCTATTATTATTTCTAAGAATTTCAATTTTCAAGAGCGATGCAAAATCCAAGTTGCTGCATGTTTCATATATTCATCAATCTCAGGCTCCAGGGGAATTCCATGCCACATTTCAGGATTAAATACAATTTCTTTATCCAACGATGGAGATTATTCAAGCATTCTATCAGCAATTTCTGGATCTACAAGTCTATCCTTACCCCCTTGAAACAGAAGGAAAGGCACTTGAAACTCTTTGTAAAGAACTTCAGCATCCATCATAGTCTCACAAATTGTCCTAAGCGTTCCAGCTCGTAATCCTTATTTGTAATACAGCTCGTCCATAGAAAAGAATTCATCAATTACACTATTCCTCTAAGAAGCACTTCGAGCACCTTTCGGGCGAGTTACCCTCAATCTTGGGAATACACGGGCAATAATGCGGCCTAAGATCTTAGGATAACGCTGATAATGAGGGTGATCTTTAAGCGCTGGAGCAAAGAATATTATGCCCTTATATTCTGTAGGGTTAGAGAGACCAAGGTGAAAAGCTGTGAGCCCTCCTAGAGAAAAACCACATAAGAAAAGTGGAATCTGCTAACCATAAATTGACTTAATATTATCAACAAAGAACTGAGCATCATCGAGATGAGGTTCAAATGATGGAAGATATCCTTAAAGCCCTTCGCTTTTACCAAACCCTTTGAAATCATAAGCACAGACTTCAATCCCTTATGATGAAAAGTGATCTGCAATATGTGCCAGCAGATTGGAGTGCCAATTCATGCCATGCATGATAATGCAAACAGCCTTTGGAGGTGAACAATTAGCCTTGAATCGATAGGTGTGAAGGCTATAGAGTTTAGAATCACCGTCTGTTTCTTTTTAAATACTGAAAAATCCATTTTTTATGAAACCTTCTTCTGGAAATATCTTGCCCTCCAAAGGATTTGGAGAAGATATTTTCTATTTGTTAGTACTTTTCATGGAGCTATGATGTGTATCCTTTAGTTTATTATTGTACAGATGATAGAAAAGCTATTCAGAAGGTTTCTTCTTCTATTTTAGTGTTTGAATCTTCATCCATGATGGCTACTTATGTTAGTAAAATTAAAGCAATTTAGTTAGAAATTGCATGTTTATTCTTTCTCAATCAATTTCTGTCCCAAATATCTTGATCTCTGAAAGTTTGATGGAGTATCTGAAGACTTTGAATTGCTTTAATCAAATTATGAATATTAAGTCGTCAAGAGTATTTAGTAAGGTTCCGTTTATCATTCCCCCAATTGCATTAGGAATGCTAATAGGTAGTGAATGCTTTGTCGGTAAATCAATTATCTTTGAAGAATCACATTCTTTTAATTCTTTGTTTTGATTAAGACAATCAAAATAAAATAACAAATTATTTGTGTTCTTTTACCCATTTCAATTCCCATCCAATGCAGAGTCAAACAAGCAAGTTTTATCTAAATCAGCATCTAGCAAACCACAAATTACTAAATAAAAGTGTGATAACCAAATTAAAACACATACGAACACAATCTCCTTCACAAATTAATAAATAATCAAGCTTCCAACTGTTCGCAAAATGAGAGGCTAGACTTAAAGCGTTCTTTAGCAATCTGCTTTTCCAGCCCCTCCAGCATAGCTGTACAATGTCGTTTAAGTAAGAAATATATTCTACCAAGCGAGTAATGAAGAGATCTTAGAATACATGGAAGCAGCTGGAACTGTAATAGATTACTCCATAAAAAAAGAAGACCATCGTGTGATAGGATAGTTCACGTATGCTGATAATGAGAGTGCACTGTGTGCTGCGAAGATGCTGGATAGCTTGAAGATATGCGGAAGTAATCGAGAACTTAAAGTTAAACTCTGCGGGAGCAACGAAGAAGGTAACACTATCGAAGAAGAAAATCGCATGATCGAAGAGTTAGATGTCACTGAGCAAATATCCCAAGGCAGGAACTTAGAAGATTCGCTACTTTCTTTAGACGAAAACAGCGTGAACTAGTTGCTGGGAGTGTTTAAGATGCTCGCAGAATAAGACGAAGACAAATTAACGAACTTGCTTGCAGGAAAGCCTTATTTAGGGGAGATCTTGATGAAACTGCTCTAGAACCAGCAGCGCTTGTTTGGAAATCCTCAGCCTCCTGCTTCTTTTCCTTCTTCCAATAAATACGATGATTTGAAACTCAAGAAAATAGGAGAGAATCCTATGAGAGGGCAGTAAATACCTATCCGTCCTGAATATGGGCATTAGCAATACGTTTAAGGGACTAGTATTGCTTAAAACAGCAACCCATAATATATTCCACATTAGCTTACGACTTAAAATGACAATTTGCCTTACATGCCATAGCAAAATAGGTAATACTACAGCAACAATAACAACAATTAATACATCATGGAAACTCCTTAATCTTAGAGAGGAGCGAGGGAATAATATCCTCCTTCAAATCACATGAATTATCCTCAGTAGCCTTATCCAAATATGCAATATTAGCAGCCTCAATAGTATGGTATCAATCCTCAAAACAATCAAAATCACAACAGAGGAATTCGACCATAACAATAGTTACAATAACCATAATAATAGTAATAGTAATAATAATAATAATATCTTCCTCCTCCACCTTAGGGAAGCATGGCCATGCGCTATGGAGGAAAGCCTTATTGAAATTGTATTGAAATGCGCGTGTGTGTGTGTGTTATGTAAGTATTTTGATAAAAATGATTAATTTTTGAATTTGGATTGGGAGAATCGTTTTTTGAATTTGATAATGACCTTTCAAACAGCTTTTGATTTGAGCGAACATACAAACAACTTTCATTCGATATTTCCTTTGAACAAAGCAGAAGAGAGCATTGCAATTAAAAGCTGCTACTGACAATTAAGAGGATATTATTAAGAACCACAAATCATACTTTAGCACTTTAATACAGACACACATATGGGATTCGAAGCGATGGAATACGCCTACCTATTCGATAAGGACTTCTTGAGCATTCAAAACTACATTCAATAATTCAATGATGGAATTGCGACATTAGATATCAATGAAATCAAAGTAAAATACCAATTTTGATATGTGATATTCACGTTGATAATGCTTTGTCCAGAGCGACAAGGACTTAGTGCAATAGTTGACTCTGTAAATCAAGATGTATGGCACCAAAATCATCGAGTTATATGAAGCTCTTGATTAATGTTCGTCAACTTAAATCCCGAACTCAGAGAGAGAACATGAGATGCACAGATTGGAACAAGAAAAGAAAGAGCTTGAGGAGAAAATTCAAGAGCTACAAGAATAGAAAGACAATGAGATTGTTATCATGACACAGGAAGATAATAATTGGGCAGAAATAGAAGGAGCACTCCAAGAAGCATTTGCAACTGAATCAAACATGCAGGAAGGTTTCGAATTGCTTTAAACTCTAGACTACAAGATCAACACAAGAAATATATATTAGCTGTGCGTCTGGCTTGGTGCTTCGAACAGAAAGAAGGATAACACGGTGGAGAACATATGGAAGCAATTACAGAAAGAAATAAATGAACTTAGAGAATTGAAACCAGCATCAAGTTTCTTCGATGTGACGCAAGAAATATCTTTGTATTTGAAAGACACTAGAGAGTAATTAGTTGAATAACATTAGTAAATGATCGAGCTTAAGCAATAGCCTTAGATATTGCTCAACAAAATAGAGTATTTGAATCAATAAATTGCAGAAGCATAAAGCATCTGTCATGGAGAAGAGTCATCTATTATGGAGCTCTAAGGATTGCTGAAGAAAGAAAGAACAGAAAAGGAAAAGTACATGCGGGATTTAGAAATAGTATGCACAGAATATGATGCATTACGAGCTCAAGGTGACTCCTTTTCGACTGGATTTCAATAGGGAACAATCAAAGATCAGCTAGAAGATATTGTAATTTTTTGTTATGGATTTATTTTTGATAATAAGTCTATTTTTGGCAATTAGAAGAATGATCTGAGTAGATTTAGAGAGGAAAGCATATTGTGCAATCTAGAAGAAATGGAAAGACTCAAGGACTAAATGCAGGAGAAAAGCAGAAGATTGGATGATTCTTTTGTGGAAATAACATATCTGAAATAAAAAATAAGTAAGGACATTTAGAGAAAAGGAATTAATATAATAAAATGATGTTGATAATTATTTTAGATGATCAGCAATTAGAAAGCAAGGCGATTTTAGAGGAAGAAGAAGGGAAATGGGAGAGGAAACACACTGAAATGCTAGAGCAATTCAAGAAATAGATTTAAGAAGAAAAGTCACAAGAAGCTAAAGCTAAGTAGCTGACTGAAGAAAAAAAGAAGTTTGAAGCAGAAATATCCAATTTAAAGAAAGAAGTAAATATATTTAAATACTGTAATTGTTCTAGAATATGTCGCTTTACAACTAGATTCAGCAGTCACAAAACAATTTAAGAGATCTCAAGTCAATTTTGAATGAGGAGAGAAGCAAATAACGACAATAGAATGCATTTGAAATGGAGGAATACAAAAGATAATTCCTTATCAAAGAAGAAGAAAGAGACAGAGAATGGAAAATAAAATGCGAGTAATGGGAGGAGAAATGCTAAGAGCTCATTGCAGAGAATGAAAGACTTTAGGAAGGGTTTGGAAGATGTTCTGATGATATTTAGAAGAAGACTGAAATCATTAATTCTCTTTAGGATGAGTTAAATGTGCTTCATCATCATCTCAGCTAGCAACAGGAGTTAACAAATTAATTATAAAATGACTTGAATGCAATAGAAAGCTAGTAGCTATCAACTGACGCAGTGCTTGAAAATGAAAATAATAATCTCAAATAAGCATTACGCCTTACAGATAAAGAGCTCACCGAATGCAAACACACAAGTAACAAAATTTCTATAATTCATTTAGTTAATTGGATAATTATCTCTCTTTAAATAATCAAACTTTGCAGTTTAGTAGATGAATATGCAGTTTGAGAAGTTTAAAGTAAATTAAATGGAGAAAATACGATCATTTAGCATTAATATTGAGTAACTCAAGGATCAAGGTGAAAAACAACTTTTAGCAAAGGAAAACGAGATCACTTAAATCAAATAGAAGCTAGATAATTCTGAGGAATTGATTCGACACTATGAGGAAATTTTCACTATTCAAGAAGAAAAATAATCTTATCAATAATAGTAATAACAATAATAATCCAGGAAAAATCTGGCACCTCAAGACCTTTAAAGTTCTCTAGGAGATAGCAGTTCAAGTAGGCTGTCTCTTAGTAACCAAGGGAGAAGCTGCAACGTTGAAGAGTTATTGAATAGGCTTACAAAGTACAAACGACAAATAATCAAACAAAAAGAGAAATAATTGGAATTAATATGTGAACTTGAGGCTTCGAGGAAAAACTTTACTGAATTAATGCAGTCTTCTAAAGAACTAGAGACAAAGTATGTTTAGATTCAAACTGAATCTGCTAAACTGCGGTTATATTATCACTAATCCTCTGCCAAAGATGTATTAACTTTAGAACTTATTTATGTTATGTCTAAAATGAAATTATTTGTTGAATTTAGGGAGAACTAGCAAAAGAAGAGTTTCAGAAATTACAAGATAAATTAGGTCAACTTGAAATCGAAAATGGGTCTCTTCGGAATGGTATATTCTAAAAAGATAGCACTTTCAAAGAACTCGAGAAACTCATGGCTGTCAATGAAGATTTACTGTAGGAAATAGAGAACTTGAGAGGCAAAATCGTCAAGAAAGATTCAGAAATTGCATAAGAAAAGAATATTACAAAATAATAAATTGTTGCTGCAACGAAAAAAATAGATGAACTTTAAAAGAAAGTAGAAGAACAAAACAAATCAAATCATATTTACAGTACAACAATCAATAATAATGATAACAAATAAGTCAAAAAAGCAGCAACAACATCGAATAATAAGGCAAACAAGTCTATCAGATGTTGTTCAACATAAAGAAGCAGAAGTTCTTCACATAGAACTGTATTCTCTGATATTACCAAAGATATTCAAGAAAATTAGATAAATACTCTTCATAGAGAAGATCTGCATACTATTTTACTGTAAAAAGATCAAGAAATCAATCGGCTTTCTTCAATTGTAAATTTCTCATTCTCTAAAGTTTAATAATTTATTTTTGTATGGCTGATTTATTTGCAACTTTTTTCAAAGGTAAAAACGCTTCTTCGCGATGAGCCTGCACTTAATTCGAATAACTAGAGGAGAAAGTAACCATGAGTTTAATATATTCAACAAATAGATCATTTAGGCTATTAAAATGTCTTTTATTTTCCTAAAGATGCACTTTATAAACTCAAGATATGTTGTTATGTATTGAATATGTCTTTATGGAGATTTAAAGATTATCCAGATTGCAAGGGTATTCCGATTAGTTTTATGAGGAAATAACATACGAATTCACTTATGGCTTAACAATTTGAGGGTATTGTGCTTCAGTTTCTCGAGAAGTTGGAGAACTTCTGACTGAATTCGGCATTCGTGGGAGGGGAATCTTATTGATTTGTTTTATCTGATCCCGCATCCCAAATCGATCTTAAAGCTTCTTTTGAATTTAGCTGCTCGTTGCATCAACTTATTTTACATCTCTTGTAATATTCACAGATTCCTTATTAGAGGCATCTATTGTGCTGAATGCACTGGATTAATATGCTCCTTGCTTGGAGTCTTTCTGATCGTATTTGAGAGTTTCCCTTACGTTCACAGAAGTTGAAAGTGTCCGTTGTCTAACAGATTAAATAGGATTTCCTTTGAAAGATCTCCTTTTTTAATCTTCGTTACCCGAAAACTCTTATTTGTTACTTTTCTGTATTATTTACTGAGGAAATTAGCCTCTTTTTGGTTAAGGAGAAATAGAACTTCTTTACTTTAATGGACTTCCTCCTTGAATACTCGCAAATACACTGTTCTTTATTGACGGAGAAGAGACTCTTCGAGATGGAGATTTATCATTTTCGAGTGTTCTCATAACTTACCGACTTTAAAACGAAGGAGAATCTTACTTTGAACGATTGAATGCAGAGTGATTTCTTGTAAGTACAGTCAATTCTTTGTTATTTTGGTATTCTCTAGGCCTTCTATTATTGCTGCCTTGATTCAAAGTTTGAATAGTATTAGCAGGCACTTGTATTTTGAGAAACTAGCAGATTTCCTTAAGCGATTCAGATAACTTCGGAGGTTAACTCTTTGTCTGTTCCATAAGAGCTAGAAAGCTGACATTTTTACTCAGCAACTGCAGAAATAAGCTATCGTCTTCAGCGAACTGCTCATAAAACTTCAGAATCCTGCCTGCTAAAATCCTAAGCGTACCTTCAATGAGGCGATTGTAATTCTATTCTTGCTGGCGAGTTGAAAACCCAGAATAAATAGGCATAATGATTTACACTGTTGTTTCTACAGAATTAAATATTTTTCTTAATCAAATAAGTCAGAATGTTGATTGATTTCTGATTAATTATTCAAAATAATACCTTAAAATAAGCTCATTCGAGTGATATTTTATCTTAAAATGCACTCGAACATTTAGGTGAATACAAGATTCTCTCTCATTTTTTTTGTTATGGCTGCGTATTTCAAAAAATAAGACATTAAACTATGAAATCTCAAAACTAACGAAAAGATATAATTTTATAGAAGACGATATTAAATTGGAAAGTAACTCTCAAAAGGGATTGATTGTCCCCAAGCATTGAGACAAAAGTTAAAATAAACAAAATTAAAAATAACAAGACCAAACAACATCCTCATCTGAAAAAATGGTAATATTTTTGTTTATTTCCATCACAAGCTGAACAAAACCCAAAAGGAAAGGCAACACACACGACAATACTATTAAGCAATAAACCAAATAACAACAAACGGATTGTTTTCGAAGAACTTTAAGATTGAAAATAAATAGATTTCACAGCAACAATTAGATGAGTTTATTTTAGAAATTTTAAGTCTATTGTGATGTGCTGGCAATTCTCCAAAATATTATGATCCTAATTCACTTTTGAAACTGCATTAGCCTAAGGAGATCACCGATATCAAGAAGTTCATGAAACTTTGGGGAACCAACAAAGATGCTCCCGCTGCTGCATCCTCTGGAGTTAAGAAAGTCGTTTACGTTAAGTCCGGCAAGAAGATCACCAAGTTTAAGATTAGAGGCAAGAAGTATCTCTACACCTTCAAGACTGCTGATGCTAAGATTGCCAAGGGTATTAAGGACGCTATCCCTCCTGGTAAATATTTAAATATTATGTTTGAAATAAACACTTCTAACTGGCTTTTTTTGGTATTTATTAGCCTTCTCCAAGGTCGAGATCAAGAGCAAGAATGTCAAGAAAGCTGCCAAGAAGAATTGAAGGATATAATAATAGTAAATTGTTTTGTCGTTGTACTTGCATATTGTTATTATCTTTCCTTATTTAAATCGTGAGCATATTTTGCCAAAATATTTCGAATAATGGAAAAGATGAAGGGAAGAAAAAAGCAATTTTAACAAAATTTGAGATTCAGAAAAGTATTATCAAGGCAGTTTTAGAATGTCAAGTATTCCAAAAGGGAAAGGGATCAATATTATTTTAGATGCTTTGCGTTAGTAAGAGGGATTCTTAAATCAGCTTTCATTTGCTAATCTTCAGAAGATTTTAAATTGAAATTGCTTTTTTTTTCTTCAAACCTTGTGGAAAGTTCTCCAGGAATTAGAAAGAATCAGCATATAAGTAAATTAATTAATAATACAGAAGAGATAGATTTAAGGTAGAAAACTTCTCAAAATAGAGCTAGGTATATATCATGAATACTCTTATCCGCAAAGTATTAACCTACTCAAGAAAAAACACTTTAACAATCTAAAGCATTCAGAATGCTTTTAAACTCCTTGAAGGAGGGAAACAACAAGAAATCACTGGAAACAAACATGCTTTTTCATTTTGTTCTCTGAATAATCCGGAGGGAATTGATTCAAAAAGAGGCAGAACTTCCAAAGTTAGTACTCCTAATGAGATCATAATCAAAGACAAATTAGCAGATGAGATAGAAGAGAGTGTTTACGACAGAGAATTCGAATAATCTAATGATGTGATGGTCGAAGACAAAGACATCATGGAGGATATTTCTCACACAATCGACGAAAGCGACCCTCTGAATCCATATATTTTCCAGACCAAATTCGGCAAGCTAAAATACATTTAATCTTCCGTTTCGATCAAGCAGCAAAGCCTAATCAAGCGTGCTTATTACCTTCATAACACAATATCCACTAATTTCATTAGAAAAATCATGAAATCAGAAAGTGCATCAGTGCTTTTGATTTTTAGTGCTCAAGCGAACTACAACAACGCCAATTAAATATTTACTTCTGTCAAGAAAATGGTCGAAGAATTTTATTACGGCACAGAAACCCGTCCTAAGAACCCCTTCAAGAAATGTACATCTCCTGCAGAAATCTACAATCTTTCCAGAAGAATTTCCATCGAGCAAAAGAATTTCCTGCAGCGAATATGTATTATTGTATCCAATAACGGTAATCTTAGGCTCAAGGGAACAAATGTACCTCAATCGTAGTTGTTACTGTAACATCTTGGGAAACAAGCTGAGGGATCTATTGAAAAACATGACTTTGTTGTTCCTTACTAGCATTGGCAGGGAATACATTCAGCGGAGCAATACGAAAACAATGGTATCCCAATTCCGCAACTTAATGGTAAAAAAGTTTACCCAATCTACGGAGTTTGGCCTCCAACTCATCAGCATTACCTTAAGCTACTTTCAGAATATTTAGTAGATAACAAACATTTTTTAAGGGGATCTGAATAAGCAATTGATCTTGGTTCAGGATCTGGTGTACTTAGCTTTGTTTTGGCAGAAGCATCTCCTGAAATTAAAGTACTCTCTTTAGATAAATCTGAAGCTGCTGTGAGATGCACAGGCATGAATGCAGCGATATTGTCATTATCTTCAAGGATTCGAAATGAAAAGTTTGATTTTACTTAACCGCTGAAAGACAACTCATTGATAGCTGAATTCACTAAACAAAAGTAAACTTTTCTTGGGAAATAATTTTTCTTTAGTTGAATACTAAACAGATATTTTTGGTTTATGTATGTTGTAATCATTCATTCTTTTAAAGTTGGAGTACAAGCTACGATATTATACTAGCAAATCCTCCTTGGATGACAACTAACCCATTGAGTAATGACAATGGATTGGAATCAGGAAACTACGATCCAAAGGAGACAGTTCTTAAATTCTGCTTTTCATTTGCTTGTAATCCAATAAATCATAGATAATTAACAGAATATTAATTAATTTCAATACTTGATATTTGATGTAACTAACATTTTATGAATGCAAATAGAGCAATGCTTGAACAGAGAAGTGAAAAGAAACAGAAAGGGTAGATTCTTACTGATATACAGTGATCTGGCTGAGAATCTCGGGATTCAAGACAAAGGAAGAATCTAACAACTTTGCGAGTAGCACAAATTAATCATTTCAGATTCCCGTCAGACAAAATTGGCTAGTGACAATCTCTTTAGAAAGAATGATCCTAATTATGGACCGAAGAGTGTGTCTTCTGTTTTCTTATATGAAATTACACGTGCATGAATAAGTTCAAATGTATGTTTGTAGTAGAACAGATTGTGAATATTTCTATGATTTAAATGCCCAAATGAATTTATTAACTAATCACAACTTCTTACTAAAATTATCTAATGCTACTTTTGCATAAATCTTTAGTTTTTTTGGATTTCATTACAATCCTCATTTAATGTATCTATTAACTAACTCAATAAATTTATTTTTTTCAAATGTAGTTTAGGTCTATTTTTCTTTCTTCTTTAAGATCTCTCTAAGAGGCATGCTTCAACAAACTTTACAAGACGAATTCTTCTTTATTTTCATATTAGAATCAAAATAAATCAATTTTATAATTATTTAAATAAATTGTTAAATTCTTAAAATCATTATTCTGATCTTGATTGAGATTTATTAGTAAAAATCAGAGAAGAAAAAGTAAAAATTAAATGAAAGTGTGTGTTTAAATCAAAAATAACTCGAAAAATAATTCAGAAATTATTAGGAAAAAATTTTTCAAAAGAAGAAGAACATTTAAAATAAAATACAATCCATAATGTGTTGGTTATTCATCCTTGGAGGTGTGTTCGTTCTATGGGCTGTATTCATCATTCGCTTTATGCATAATTTGATATTCAAGAAGTTAAAATTCACTGAGAAACTAGATCCAAACCTAGAGCAGCGCTTCAAGCCATTTGAGAGGTTTGATAGAGAGAAGTGGAATATTATGGAGATTTACTTCTGTGCAGTATTTTTATTGCCAATTCGGCTTCTTACCATAATCGGAGGAATGATAATTCTTGTTACCACTTTTAACCTTATCGTGGGCACTAAAAAGACCACTCACCACTAAGAATATCCTTCTTTGCATAGATTCATCATTAAAGTGATCAATACATGCACTGCAAGAGTCATTCTTTGGTGTTTTGGTATCTACTATATTGAGAAGAAGCATGTCCAAATTAGCGATTACGATAAGGACTACCCACTCTCCAACAACTTAAGGAAAGACAGAGCACCGATTATTGTCTCGAACCATGTTTCTTTCTTAGATATCATTTATCATACATTTTCAGAGCGATTCCCTAGCTTCCTTTCTAAAACTGATGTGATCAATATCCCTCTTTTCGGGCCAGCTGCTTGTGCCTACTAATGTATATTCGTTGATAGAGACAGCAGAGAGGATAAAGACTAAGTTAAAGTAGCTCTCTATGAGAGAGCTAAGCTAATCAAAGAAGGCAAGTAATTCGGTTCTATTATCATATTCCCAGAAGGTACAACTTCAAATGGAAAAAGTCTCATCTCTTTCAAAAAAGGTGCATTTGAATCTCTGCTACCTGTAAAGATCGTGTGCATTGAATACCCAATCCGTCACTTAAATGTCACTTTAGACACCCTTGGTCAGGCAACTAACATGATTCTTGGAATGTGTCAATTCCAGAATCACCTCAAAACTCTAGAATTCAACACATTCTATCCTGAATACCTCAATCTCTCTCAAGATAATGAAAATGATTGGATGATTTATGCCCGCAAAGTCAAAGACATTATGCTAAAAGCAATGCCTCATGCAACTAATTCTGAAAGTGGATTCAGAGACATGAAGGAGTATGAGAAAATTATTAAGGATCTTGCATAAAAAAATAAATCTTCTACATCATCATCTGAAACCAAAAAGGAATAATGATCGATTGTTTTTCTATTAAATGCACTGATAATGGTTATTTTGTTTGTACTTCAATTCAACTAGCAATATAATTTAATTTTGACTTTATTCAATAACTTTAATAATTAATTAACCTAAAAAGAAATTCCAAGAGATTGTGTTGTTCTTCCCACTGTCTATTATCGATTAAATTAATAGAATGAGCTAACAAGCCAAGGAAAGATAAAGAGATAAAAACACAAAAAATACAATATTATTTAGTTCAAAAATACAAACCAAAAAATATTGAAATATTCTGTTTATCTTTGTTTTATTTTCGAGGCAAACATACAGATTTCTCATTTTGTAAGAAGTTTTAGACAATATTTCAAGATAATAAGTGCGTAGGGTAGAAAAGTAATAATTTTATTGTAAATTGCTAAAAAATATTAAAAACAAATCCAAAAGTCAGCAAAAAACAACTTCGACATATTAGTAGCCGATCAAAATGTCTTTAATAAGAGTAGTATTGCAAACGAAATCTAATTTCATAATCATAGTTTTAACTATTTTATCCTTCTGACTTGCATTTATAGACTAACACATAGACAAAGAAAGACACAGCTTTGATTTGAATAAACGGAATAAGAGATAGTTGTAATAGGGAGGATGGGGAGGAGGTGGGCAAGTTTATTAAACGAATTAAATTCAAGGGAATAATAATTGATTTAAATATG
>Ga0302271_10002130_pt1 | contig 18204 bp, 10 predicted proteins | sample III_Bog_N1_1_FD_198767 | JGI IMG/M metagenome (GOLD analysis project Ga0302271, IMG submission 198767) | Peat permafrost microbial communities from Stordalen Mire near Abisko, Sweden - III_Bog_N1_1 | ecosystem: Environmental > Terrestrial > Soil > Wetlands > Peat | place: Sweden: Abisko...
TAACATTAACCTTCTCTCTCTCCCCCTCCCCCAAAAGCAACTAATTCTGAAACTAAGTACTCAACTCTGCCGGAAATAAATAAATTAATTATTTATTATTTACTATTTTATTGCTATTTTTCACTGCACTGATGTCAAACCTGCTATGATGATAGGAATCTTCGTGAGAGAAGTCAATCTTAGTTTTTCAAGGATATCCTCTTCCAACACTAAGCCAAGCTGAACTCAAAGAGCCCACAATACGCAAAAACAAGTTGGTAATATCTTTAACATCAGCTCGGCTTACCTAATAATCAATTGATTTCCTCCTCACGCACTGATTCATCACCTCTGCAATGATTATTTTGGCACCAGTTTTATGCCTTAAATGTGCATTGGATTCCGTCACTGAATGTCCTCTGTTTCCCTTCCTCATTGTACCTTCTACATGTTGACTTTCAAAAATTGATTGATTGATTGTACTGATTCTTTGGAGCCCTTCTTCTGCCGCTTAAAAATTAATGAATATCTAGATTTAAAAACAATAAAATAAATAATTAATTTAAATTCAAATTTCAAGAGAAAAATCAAAATTCAAAATCTATCGCAATAAGAAATTCATTAATTTGAAGAATATACAAATAAAACAAAACCAAAAACAAAGAATATTTTCATTGAAGTTCAAATTGTTAAGGAGCTAAATCTCTCTGCTTTTCAGCTCGTTGCTGTGAAGATTTTTTACTTTTTTCTCCACCAAATAATTTCGCTTTGTCTCTGTGATTCGTTGAAGGTTATTTGTGTAAATTGATTTGATTCACCCAAGCAAATGCATTGTTGTAATGGCATAATGGAATATTGTTGGCAAATTGAAAATACAAATACAAATTATTCTCTGTTTTTTATATAAAATATGCGAGATTATTTATCTATCTATCCGTCTGTCTCTCCCTAAAGGTGTGTGCAACTTCATTGAAATCAACATTGTTGTCTTTGCCTCTAAGTATTCATACTCGATATACATTTTTAACAGGACGACGACGAAAGTTGCTCAACGTAGCGAGATTGTATGTTTTATTATCGTTGAGAATGGAATTATTGCTGGATTTGCTGGTCTAATGCTGATGAATGGGCATCGGCCCTCTTGATGAGGATGTTCTCTGATCGTTTCGCGAGTTATACGTGACAATGCTTGGTCCTTCACTTTGCCGATTTGTATTGACTTAGTTGAATGGTTTGAGCTTGGTATTTCTGCCGTTCGAAGGAGACGTATTCTCTCCGATGGCTTTATGCATACCGAAGATTTAGAGAGTTCCATTTTATTCAGGATTTCGATAACTGCTGCTTGTGACAGTCTTATTCGGCTAAAGTGGCTAAATCCGCCAGTTTCTCTGATAACTGCTTCGTTATGGAGAAGTTGTTTGCTGCGGTTGTTCTGAAAACCCATTCGGTTAGCTGTTGTTCGACCCTGTAAGGTTCATAGCTCCAGTCGAATAACTCGGAGACGATACTTCTAGCAATTCATTCATCGCTGGATATTTATACTATGTCTTGCCCATGATCGTAGATGCTAAGATGCTAGGATTTGATTTCAAATCATTCGGCTATTGTTGCTACTATTACCGCTTGTTCATGAGTGTTCTTTCGAATTACTTCAGCTATCTCTCGAACCCGATGTTAGGGCACACGATTCTCCTACGATTCCTTACGAAACCCAATGTACTTTGGAAATTTGAAGCATTTTTCCTCATTAAATATGCTATTACGCAAGTAGCACTTCTGCTGATTCCTGCTGCGCAATGCACGAGCACACCACCACGTTTCAAACCTTCGTCGATTTCTCTAAACGTTGACTCGAACACATGGAGGATATTCTGCGAAGGCATGTCTAAAAGATTATATTGCTTATGTGCAATCCCATCCATTGGCAGATAGCTGATTCCTAAACCACTTGCAGTAGTTAAAACCGTTCGCACGCCTTTTTCCTTTAGCAACCGTTTGTCTGAAGCAGCTCCATAATCGCCAAGCCAGAGTGCGCCAGTTTGATTCTCTGGATCTTCCTCGATGATTTTGTTCATGCATTGGTAGTTGGTGAAGAGCATTCGACGAAAAAACATCTTTGTGTAGAGGTAAGAGAAGGGGCTTGTTTGCTGATAGGATTTCTGAAATTTATTTAGGAGAATAAGCACAAAAAAGCAAACGTTTCAATGATTAAACTCTTTCTCTTTTCTCTTTGTTTGACCCTTTCGTTTTTTCAACAAGGTTTACGATGATTTTTTGAAGGGAGGAGGGGGGAAGTACAAATAAATTATTAAATATCTACAAATTTATTATCATTTTAATTCCTTTTTTTGTTCGATAATTAGTGTGAAGTAATGCTGTTCGGTATTTTTTCGTTTGGATTTATTAAAACACCAGTTATTTTTTTGTAAAAACCATAAGAGTTCGATATCAAATAGGATTGTCACATTCAGAAGTTAGACAAATTAAAGCTGCATGACAAAAACAGACAATTCTCATCTTATTACTAAATAATTAACCAATTATATCATCAAACCCATCATAAAAAAAGAAGGTCAATAATCCACAATTCACCCAAAGAAGCCAATGAACAATATTCAAAAATAAGGACAATTCAAACTAGATGTTATTATCTGTATTATTTTGTTGATTGTTCTCGTCTCTAGACGAGGCTTAAGGAATTAATTCATTTGATTTAAATAGTTTTGTTTTGTAAGCTTTCGGCTGTAGATTCAATACAATTTTTTATCAAAATCCTTTTCCCCCCCACTGAATTACTTATTTAGAAGAAGAATTTCATAGCTGTGTGAGATAAACTAAAAAGTTCTCATTTAATGAATGAACAATAGTAGAAGTATGAAATCCTAGTGACTGCTCCATCTGAAGAGGGAAACCTTAATCATAATAGCAATCGAGATAAAAACTCTTATTGGATAGCTTGTTATATCTTCTCAGTACTTCTTGCAATCCTCAGCAGTTATTGCGCTTTGAGTTACGGCAATCCTGCACTCATCACTAGAGGATTCGATCCTAACCACAGACCCTGTGGAATCAATGAAATGAAAGACTATCCATTGATATACTTCGTAAACCCTCAGGCAAGCAGTCTGAGTGCTTCTGTATGCGTGTAGAAATGTCCTTCAGTGATAAATGAGCCTTCGTTGCACTCCCGATTGGACTGCTACCCGAATTCTCGAGTACACTCATGCAGTCTGAACCTCCACCCGAAGGAGAAATACATACTAATAATCTACGATTCCTTTGCATGTAAACAATAAACAAAGCACAATTAGTTTTTAATGAAAGTAATGGACTTTAATTTGCTTGCAGATATGGATAATGTGTGTGTTCCTGTGAATTCCTCATACTTCAAGGCAGTGAAATAGGAACTGAAGCAAATGCACTCAGTTTTGTTCGATACCATGGATTCTATTCCCTTGATTACTGTGATTCTCTGCTTAGGTCTATTGGAGTAATTATCCGTTGGTTTCCTCTACAGCAGCAAATATGCATCGCAATCCAAGTTAATTTATTTTCTTTCTGGGTTATCTTGCTTCAATGTAGCTGCTTGGTTCGCCTTGGGATCGCTCTTCTTGTTTGCAATGCCGCTCGCAGCCTTCCAGACAGAAAACAAGTAGAATCCATTTTGCAATATTCAACTTGATTTCTTAGATTTACCTTGATTATTTTGCTATTTAATTAGTTCTTCAAGAGAAGTGCTAGTAAGAAAAGAATCTGCAATGGAGGAGTTATCCGGATCTATCGAGCAATGGTGGGTTTACATGTCTGCTTGCATTGTCTGTTTCGCGTTGTTCGTGCGAAGAGTTTGTTTCTTGCTGTCACGGAAGCACATCACGAAAACATGGAGTGCAGCTCGGTTGCTACTTGATGTAAGCTAGTTTTTTATGAGTATGCATCCACAAGTTACCTTAATTATGGGATAATATGAAACGACAAAGGAAAGAACAATGCGCTTCTTGATTCATTTTTTTGGTTTTGTTTTACTCCTCACACTTTTTCATTTTCTTAGTTTTCTCAGTAAATCATTGAGAAACATGAAGGTCTTCGATATTTCCCCTTAATCTAAGGATTCCTAATCATAATCATGCAGCTACTATTCTACTGGATTCTCAAACATCTGCTAACCATTGTGGAGATATCCCAGGATCCCTTAGTCCTTCCTTTTTCTCATTTGGAATATTCGCATAAACTGCTGGAAGTAACTTTGTTTATGTTCCTTCTTCCTGCGTTTATCTTCACTGTGAGAATCATCGAATAATTAGCGATGCAAGTACACTACCAAGCTGTTTATGGGTTATTAAACCACTTCACAGACTATTAAGAGAATCAACATAACTCCCTGTTAGGTTTACTCAAAGTATCGCTATCTTCTCGCATTGGAGTCATCGTTAAACGTACTGCAATTTGTTTTCTTTGAAATCAGCATACATTTGCTAATAATTATTTTTCTGTTTAATCATAACAAAAGATGGCTTAATCGCTGGAATAACGAACTGGATCTAATAACCGCTGAATCTTCTTGAAGTAAGTAGAAATTATGATAAATAATGATAAAAGAGATTTTTACAGAACAACGAGAATGATAGAATACATCTTTGACACTTTGTTTTCAGAGGAATTGCCAGCAGAATAAAGATAAATTTACAGCAGATGATTTTCAGACCAAATGGGGGTATTTAAGATCCCTCTAATAGAAGATATGCTAAAGATACGCTTCATCTTGGATTAAACATCAAAACACTACCAATGTTATCAAGGTAATTACTGAAGACAGCTCATTTGGAAGTTCCCCTTGATAATTTTGTTTATTTTTTATCATCAGAGCATGCTGCTAGAACAGTAGTATCTATCATTGATACCTGAATAATCTTGCAGTCCCTTTGAAACTGACTTAACAGCGAGTTTAACCTTGCATATTGACATTATGAAGGAATCGAATATTCTATTTCTTATGCTGGTTTATTCTTTTTGCCATGTCCTCTTCCTTCCGACAGCGCTCTCCAACACGTTCCTTGTAAAATTAATGTCGTATTTGGGGGAATAATTTCTATTTTAAATAATCCTTGCTATCTTATCTCTCTTTTTCTTTCCATTAGGTAGTACTATTTCTATGCATGATGCTTGCTGACATCTAGTCGGACAACAGAAAAACAATCTGCTGGACTATTTTGTTTTCTTATGTAATCAGCTAATAGAAGCATACTTCCTAAACTACGAAGGCTAGTGTGCTGTAGTTCAAGAAGTATCTCAGTGGATGTTTGCCGAAGATTGAGAGCAAGATATGCGGTAACTAAAGCTCAATTAGCAGCCTACCAAATGCAAGCTTTCTGTCATTAGATAATATCCAAAAGAACAAGCGAAAACATTGAAGAATCACCTCTGTAGTTACTGCACCTCAAAAATGATAAATAAAATTCATTATTTTTCTTTTGCAATACTCCTCAAATCAACTGTAGCCATAAAGAATATCACATATTTGATTAGTGATATTTGTTGTTGATTGAATCTTTGCTACATTCAATATACATCTCAAGCATTGATAGCAATGAGAACAAAAAATATATCTCTGCTTGTATTTTCTAGCTATTTGTGTGTGTTTTGTTTTTAGTTATTGAGAAATAACCAAATTTTACTTTCTAATATTAAGTACCACTCATTTATCACCAACTACAATTGCGCCTGAATTTATGATAATAATAACAAAAACACCAATTCTTACTTTTAAGAAGTTTCTTGCTAATTTAAACTAAGGACACCGAACTCATGAAGTTAACAATATCATCATCTCCATCAAGCAGCCTGTATTGATTGTAAAAGCTCTTGGACGACAAAACAAAAAAATCAGAATCATTCTCTTAACAACCTTCTGCTAAAAGCAAGCAGAAAGATAGAGAACGTAAGTACATGAGCAATGTTTCAAGAGCTATTTTGGGCTAATTGTAAGTATGCTGGTATGATATTAACTCTGGGCTGGATTTGGTTGAGTTTTTTAAAGAGTTGTTTACTCCTTTCCCATCAAGGACCAAATATTTTTTTAGAAAGGAGATCAATCTATTTGTAGTGACGTATCTTTTAATTTCTATATTTGTTTGTTTGATCTCTAAGAAAATGCCTTCCTTCGCTAGGTTTCTTTGTAATTTTCCCATAGATTTCAGAATATTTTCAATTAAGAAACCTAAGTTTCATCTCCAAGCATTTTATTTGAAGTCCTTAATAGACAAGCATCTCAAGCAAACGCGCTCATTACACACTTTCAATATTAGTCTATTTGTAGAATATTCCATGAATCTCGATGGGTTTAGCTTAAAAGCGTTGCTGCAGATTAGTAAAAAATGTCTTAAAGTTTTCAAATAATTATTAGTTTGCTGTTTCTGCAAGAAATGCATTTGATTTCCTTTTTTTGATGATCTGTAAGGATTAGAAGAAAATATTTTGCATTCTGGGGAAAAATGCAAGCAAATATTTAAGATAATAGATATGAATTTTTTGCTAAAATTTTTCTTTTTCTTATTTGATAGACAGAATTAATTCATCTAGGAAATTTAACAAAGAGGACTATCAGTGTCGTTGACGTAACAAGACAGAGTTACATGGTTTGTCTTGCCTGTTGGAGATGATATTTGTGAAATAAACTAGATTTTGTTGCATTTCGTTGGGTTACTTGGGAGGATAAAATGGGAGAGTGGAGATTAGATTCAAAAAATCAACCCACATTGATTTATTAGAAAATTTATCAAAAACTAAACAAAATTTTATAAAAACACTGATGTTAGATAATATCAAAGGACTGGCTTAATTCCAGCTGAAGCCAGGGATTAATACACTCAATCATAGAAATTGATTGAATGCACGCGTAAAGAAGATTCTCGTAGTAAAATGGCAAAAATGGCTATTTCCACAATCAAAAGAGCTCGCCAAAACACAATAAAGAAGGTTTTTTGAAATAAAAAGTTAACTATTCTCTGATTGCAAGCTCGAATGCTGCATAGTCCTTTATTGTCCTGTTGGTTTGTGAGGAAGGAGATCCAAATCGAGGTTACTGATTTATGCGGATATTTTGAATTTTCAGACACAATATTTATCTTCTTCTTAATGCAAAGAGAAAAATAAAAAGAGATTGATCCAAAAGATTTTAGCCGGAAAATCCCAATAAATCAACAAGTAAGTTCAATACCAAGAGATAAAACAAAACGAATCATATTATTCCCCAATAAAAATTATTTGGCAATAATCCCCCACAAAGAAAATATTTGAACAAAAGGAGAATCGCATCAGACTAGAAAGTTTCACAGGATAATTCCTCGCGGTATTGGAAGAATAAATGAGTTATATGATTCACAGGTTACACTCAAGATTAAGAAGACTCAAAGAATTTCCCTACAACTGCAATTTAAAATACTATTATCTATCTTTCAGTGGCAGAATCAATCAAAGAATATAAATAGATTAGAATCAGCAAGATCAACATAAAAATATGTCTGAGATATTGATTCTAAGTCAAATATTTGGTCTTAGAGGGAATTTGCTAATGCAAATCTTGAAATTATTACCAAAAAATGATATAATCTAAGCAAATCCATGAGAAGAAAGAGCAAGTAGAAAAAAATATTAAGATTTAACGCATGTAATCGAACGAAGAGGAATCTATCCCCGAGGATTCTCCAAGGCGCATCATTCAGATCTAGATTCTAAGAGGAAACTGTAACTAAAAGGACTAATCAAATTATTAGAACTGACTTTGATAGCGCATTAATTATAATTAATTCCCCAAAGAATGATTCAAGCCTATAATCTATCCTCTCTGAAGACAGATATCTAGATAAATATATTTATTAAGTATCTATCTATTTGTCCAGCAGCTGTATATGATTCGATCGAATATATCTTATTAGCGGTGATATAATTTATAATTAATATTTTCTCAAAATCAAATCAAATCAAACTCGAAGGGCAAAGCGCATTCAAATCATTACTTTACATTGTTCTTTGTAAATGGGAAGCTGTACTGGCAAGCAATCTGTTCTGCATAAGACTAAGCATGCGAACAACAACAAATCTTGGGCAAGCGAGACGAAATGCGCAGAGGAATCGCCTGAAATCGAAGAAGTCAAGAAGAGAGAAGAGAAAGTATATGTGAGCTACTTCACAGACGGAGTTGGACTCGATGATCCTATCGGCGTGATCGTCAGGCTAGAGGAAGCTTGCATCAAATTGAAATCGAAGATTCAAGCTCAGAAATAGCTGCAGTCCTAGCAATCCACATTGAGTTCGATATCGTCAGCAAATCATCTCAACTCAACAAGAAATTCTCTGCATAACAACAGTGCTGGTGTTACTGCTGCAGTGGCAGCTAATCAACTCAACAATACCTAACCCCATTCAGATTTCTAGCACTAATCAATCGAAAATAAGATGCAATGCTATTCCACGATCATCAAGCTGGCTGATTTTGTGCAGGAGAAGTCATAGCGTCTTTGGGAGAACCCGTTCGATGATTAAGTGCATGATGCTATCGATAGTCTATTCTGGGCAGCTAAGATGCTATAACTGCCTTGTCTCTTCCATTTCAAGGAGAAAGTCACTGAAGAAATCAAGAAAATTTTACCTCAAGAGCAATACAATGCACTTTATAAACTCTCCCATGAAACAGCAATAACAGTAGCTAAACAAGGGTAAAAGAAATCAAACCAAATGATTGACTAAATCGACGAAGAAGAGTATATTGCTGTGTCCTAGCGCACTGAGTGAAAATGAGTCAAATTATAAATATTTGATTTCTAAATAAACTCCTCTTTTTCCATTCAAATTTCAATTCAACTATTTATTCAAGCTCATCCTACCTTTGCTGGAAACATATTAAATAATAACGAGAATTCATTTAACCAATCCCTCCAATGAAGATAAACCGCGAGATACAGAAGAAGAAGAAGAAGAAGAAGAAGAAACAGAAACAGAAGAAGAATGGAATTTTAAGGAAAGTAAATCCAGACCAGTAAGATAGCTGATATTTTAACATAGGATTGGCTTTTAATTTGGCTAATTTTGTTACCTTCTTGAGCATACTTTAATAATTTGGTTTGAGATTCTCTCTCTCTTATAAAAACCAAATAATCACTCTAAATTCCTGATTCTGCCAATCTCTCGATCAGATAGATATTTCCAACTCAATAAAATAAATAAAATTCCTGTAATCTGTTCCTGTTGCTTCTATTTAGCCTACGACTCTTGACAATTTCTTCTTCTAGGTCATCAGATAATACTATCAACCGCTTTTTCTCTCTCTTTTATCTAACTCTCAATATTATCTATTTTGCTTTACGTCAACTTTTACTTTTGTCTCCAATAATAAATTAATAATAAAAATCAAAATTATTCTTGTTACATTTTCTCATTATTCATTAATTTACTGTTTTAATTGAATGGATACACATCCTTTCTAGCAAATCAATTCTCCTCCAATCAATGGACCAAATTAGATCTTGTTGTATTGATTGATTGGTTAATTTGGTATTTTAGTTTTTGACAAAATATTATAAAAATTTCTTTTGGTATGCGAAATTTTCAGAATCTTCTTCTTTGCTGAGATGATAAATGCATTTTATCTCCTTTTTATTAATTCAAGCAGCTGAAAGATGATTCTTTGAATAATTTTTCATCATTTGAATAACTTAACATTTGAAACTGGTCAAGAATTCAATTTTCGAATTGACAGGCACAGTGTACCAAATTAAATTTAAATAATGTTAGTACTTGATTCTAGCATTTCATCTTTTCTAATTATTTAATTATCAATCTATTTTTATCGCTTGCTGGAAATCTTGAACTGCTTACCGCCCAAGGTTTCTCTCTATTTATTATAAATATATATTAATCCATCATCATAACTGCAATTTCTTTGAATCCACGATATTAATGCTTAATACTATAAGTTCATATTCTCCCCACCATCACCATTCTCACTGTAATATTAATATTATTCCTTTCTTAACAATTTTGTTTAATGAAAAAAGAAAAAGAAATAATAAGAAGCTTTTCTATTTATCCCTTTGATTTTTAAGTTGATAATTACTGCAAAGAAATCTTCCTTATTTCTATTAGTAAGGTTGCTATCACATTGAAAAAAGGTGTTTGAATAAGGATAAGGATCTCTTAATAACAGCATGTTTAATACTATCAAGTTTAGAGACTATTTGTTGCCTTTTAAAGTTTTAACAAAATATTTTTATTTTTTCTTGATTCGTAACCATTTTCCTCTTTTCAAAAAGCAAAAAAAGAGATAATTTATGGAGTTAGATCAATTTATTACGTTTTAAGTTTTTGCTAAGGGAATTATTATTATTATTTTTCTAGATCTCAGTACATTTATCCTGAGAAAAAAATTTTATTGCCTATTACATTCTCTAGTTCTGATTGTTAAAGATTTCTATTGTACCTTCTTTCTTATCATCTATTCTTCATTGCAGAATTCGCTCTCGTTCTGTTGAATTTTGTTTTACAACTAATTTAAATTTATCTGTTAAAATTAATCAAAGCGCTGCAAAACAGCAAACAAAATTCAGCATCTTAGAATAGAAAGCGAGATTTTTTTTTCTTTTTTTGTCTCCATTTCTTCTGTAATCTGAGCCCTATATTATATCCTTGAAGAGAAGAATCTTCATTATCAGCAAGATTCTAATAATAAAAATTTTAGAGTATTGGTAGTCAGTATCGTCATCAATGGGGATGACCAAGAACTTCAAGATATTTACTCTTGTTTAAAATTTGATTACACAGTGGGAGGCAGTCACTAACCAAAGAATTCCTTTGCATAGTGATGCTGATTAACGATTTGAAAACAGTTTTACAGATTCTGTAAGTTAGGTGTTCTTCCAGAAATCATTAGCTGTTTGGCTTAAAATATTTACATCTTCTTGAAGTCTCTAGTCTGGAATGCATCCTCCCTCAGAGAGTTACCGAATGGCAAGAAGAAAGGATCCTCTTTAGATTATAAAAGTAGTTTAAAATCACTTTTTTTAGGAGTTTATAGGCTATTTATTTTAAGAAAAAGTTCAAAAACAAACTTATTTTCTCTTTCAGAATTACTTTGTCTTCTACTTGATTGATGGTTGTGCTATCTCCCTCCTTTTCTAATTAATGGTTATATTGCTCTTACGAATATTCTGTATCCTAATGTGTCGTCTTGATTGGTTTGCTGATTGACTAGTCCTACGTCAGATCCGAAAATTAATTAAGACGTACGTAGAAGAGCAAGAGGAGATCTCTCAATGTGTCTCACATCCTTAAACCAAAAAGGGCAGAAATACCAAAGAAGAAATTGCAATATCTTACGTTCCTTCATAGAACAAAGAACACTAGCAACTGGCTGACACAATGGCACTTAGGTTTTGAAATTTATGAAACAATAAAATAAATATTTATTCGCTTGAGGAATTTTTAAACGACATTGCTCGTGAATCTTCTCTTGATTATTTTGAAGAAAAAAAACCAAAGAGATTCCTCAGATAAAAAGATAGCCGTGAGTGTGATGGCAGCTCATTAACGATAAATATGAAGATTGTCCATGACGACGCTTCAAAAAGCCTAGCTGAAGCAACTAATGATGGGCCTATTTTTTTGAAAGAGCAGGGGTAAGTTTCACTAAAAAATAAACATTATCACATTTATTGTGGGGGGGAAGAGGAGATAATTTGAAGAACTGCTTTTTGAGGGCGTTAAGGCAACACAATACGTCAATAAAACTCGAATTTTTAAATAATTGCGATTAGAAAGTAGCAGCCTCAAAAGAAGAAAAGGAAGAAGGAGCAAAAATATGCAACGCTCTCACTTTTTGTCTTTTTTTTTTTCCATGTTTTTATTGTGTTTGAACAGAAGAATATTTTCAAATCCTCCTTGAGGAAAGCCACAACAAGTCATCCTTTTCAATCCTTCATTGATTTTAGTTGCTGATTATTTTAGGCTTGTCAACTCATCTCTACATTTTAAAACACCACCTTTTTTAAAATAGAAGAAACGAATTCGTTTTGATTTTTTATGAATAATTCACCCCATGATTTACTCTAAATACAGTGATTTCAGGCAACCCTGTCATCTGAAAAGGAGTAATATCAGAAATTGGCTCATCAATCTGAGGAAAAGTCAACTTTCGCCTGGGGAGGAATTTAAAAATGCAAGATTGCAGCGCAGATCAACGCAATAATATTATTATTAGAATTTACTTTACAATTATTCAAAAAGCACATTCACCTTAGCTGCTAAACCAACCTATCATCAGATGAATTCTAAGCAACCACTCACTTTCAAAGCTCTCTTGCAGCATTAGTCAGATTGCTGCAAGCACGAAGGTCCTTGTTTCATAAGTTTCCTCAAAACTATCAAGCGTTCTTTTTTGACGGGATACTCCATCCGTGCTTCTTTCAACGCGCTTTTTGCATTATTAAAGCTTCGCTAGAGTCTTAAAAACCCTGGGAGTACATTCTACAAAATATTCCTCTGCGATGGAGATTTTAGACTGCCTGCATTTATAACTGTCATGAATTCTCTTATGCGGTTATCTCAATGTATTTTGAGGTATTTCCGTGGTAAAGACGATGGATTCAGCGCCTTTTTCTGCGGCTTTTTAGGTGCTTTTGTGGGGATGATGTTTGAGAATCCCAAGAATTATTATACCTGGAGAATGTACATAGGCAGCAGAGCAATTGAAATGATATATGGCTCCCTGATTAACCGTGGAATCATCAAGAAAAATGCCATGCATTATACCTATGCATTTGCTCTATGCTCAACACTTGTGGCTAAGGGATACACACATGATCCGATGATTGTGGACAAAGAGATATTTAAACTTTACCACAGCTTTTCGCATCTCAGTAAGGAAGAAGATATCTTACATATTTGCTAGGTTCTTAGCCACGAAAGGGTCCTTATGAAAAAGTTAGGAAGACCTTTTGATGGGCTGTCAATAAGTGAAAATTAATGAACGATTTAAGCAACTGCAAATAGTCTCTACCCCCAACCTGGAAATGCTGAATCTCAAGATAATTACATTCACATATACTGTCTCAGTTCTAGTAAAGTTGGTGGGGATTTTAAGGGAAATATTCTTAAAAATAGAACATTAATTAACTAACAATTAATGACACCAAAAGGTACCTTTAGTAATAGAGGAACTAGATCAACGCAACATCCTAAAAACAGAATAGAACTTGTCAATTACATGCCATTATGGTTCCTTCTTATATTTACTTTCTTACACAATCTGTTATTTTCAATTGTTATTTTATATTGTATTATTGTTTTGAATGGCATTACCAACTTTTATTATTATCAAGCTAACATAATGAATAAAAATACAAAAATTTAAATATTGATTTTTTCCTCTTTTTTGAACTTTCCTATTCGTTTTTTCTCTCTTCATTGTGTATTCCCTCTTTCATTTGATGTTACACTTTGTTATTTGAAATTATGTTTCTTGAAAAACTAACTATCTTCCCAAAAATAAATCAAATATTCCTTGGATTACTTCACTTTTATACCCATGTCATCTTTTATCTCCCTCTTTGAATTGAGTCTGGCTAAAACATTAATTAAAAAGTCTGCAAATAAATCAATTATTCATTGAATTGAGTTATTAGCCATCCATGAAGAAGTAAGTAAATAACTAACTCAATCCACTCAAATGTTTTCTTCTTTTTATTCTTTATTTAAAATAATGCACGTGCTATCAATTACCTGAAAATCAAACGTCAAAATACTTTTCTGTTGTTTGTTTTATCAAACTGCTTTACAAATAAGTTTTATTTTCTGCATTTTTTGAGAAGTGAATAGTTAGCTCATAAACTTTAAAAGAAACTTCAGGGAAGCATTATTTATTTTTATTGCAATCTTTACTTCAGTATTTGGAGAACAAACAGTCTAACTCATGCTAATAACATTTAAAATTTTAAATGAAAATGCTTGAATGCTTTTTATCATATTTATAATAAGATAATAAATTAACACTTTTAAAACCAAAAAGATGCGAATAATTTAGACTATTATTTAGTTACTTCAATTTCAGAATTAATATTTTTTTAACGGATAAAAAATAAATGAGTTTGATTTTATTCATGGTAATAATTCCATTGTTTTTGGCCCTCTCTAATAGTCATATAATTTTAACAATTACCATAAATTAATCACCTTTTTTTTCTTTTCATTTATCTTTGTATCTCCTTCCCACTTTAGAGTGATTTCGAGCCTTAATTCCAGTTAAACCCTACAATCATTAATTTTCGCAAATAAGTCTTAATAAGAAAGAAATTAATTAAGAAAAATACCTTTGCGCGGAGTATTTTCTAACGGCTTCTCGCTCCGTTGGAGATTTAATCTAAAACTCAAATTAAATTTTACTGTTTAACAATGCTGATTTAGCTCTTAAATTGTCTCTTTCTTTCATATATGCAAGCATTTCGCTTTCGATTCTTTCATCTTTTTTCATGTAAATATATTAGCACTTTATTGCCTCGTCCTCTAAATTATAAATTCTTTCTTTATTTCCATAATGTTTCGATAGTTATGGCTGAGGAAATCCCAGTAAAGTGCTTTGCCTTTCTGGAGTTACGAACCTACTAAGCCATAATAAATCACATGTCTAATGCGCTGTTAGGAGTTTTCCGTGCGATTTCCTTTGGCAAGATATCGCATGTCGATGTCAAAAACTTCGAGAGACAGACGAAGATATCAGAATTAACGTTTATCTTCAACTATCTCTATCCCCAATTCGCTTCAGTACTGCTGCTGCTGCTTCCAAGAGCCACTGACTATAGTTTAAACCAAGATGATATCTTGATCGCTCTGTAGTAGGAAGCCTTGCAGAGTGCATATAGCGATTAAAAAATTGCACAGTGCATTTTAGCCTTTATTTGTGATTTTTGATTAACATACAAATTTCTTTTACTCCCCTCATTCTTTTAATTTCGCAAACATTCCCCACTTTCGCAAGGGAATACTCAACTTTCTTTGATTATCCTCTTGCATGGCACTACAGATCCCATCATGGCCAATCACATCCACATTAATATCAATACATTTATTAATTCTCCCCTCCCCATTTTCTTTAAATTCCTTTATGAGATCACATCCTTGACAATTCATACAAAAAACAAAAATGAAATGTCCAATTATCCCTCCTTAACCCTAATCAATCAGTGAAGTTCAAAATGATCTTTGCTGAAGTGAAGATCTTCTTATCAGTGATGTGGATTACTATCCCTTCAACAAATAACCCACCCTCAATCAGTTACTTGAACGTCATGGGTAGTTTTTCTGCATGCATATTTCTCATAACAGGAGGAATCAAGAACTGGCCGTCATCGCATGTTAGACTAGGATCAGTTAGCTCAAATGGCTTTTCTTTCAGCAACGATTACAATTAGAGCAATGTCTAATTTCTGCTTATTTTGACGATTTATGGTTTGCTGCTGCACACCATGCAAGCATCATTTCTCTCAAATTAGAATGTCAATGTGCTCAGCCTATTCCCCAAATCAAGCCAAATACAAGTTATTTCAAATATTTTTCAAAGGCTTAAATCGTTTGAACCGAATATTTACCCTGTGTTGCCCATATATTAGAAATAGTCTTTGATATTGAGACTTGATTAAAGCATCGCTTTAAATGCCTCATTCGTGCAGGAAGCAGCAATTAACGCATTTGTGGAGGCTATTGCTGGGATGATGTTTTTTACCACTCCCATTGTCTTCATGTAATCTACACCTTTGATGTTGTATTACTAAGCTCTCAGTAGCGCTTGTTAGTAAATCCATTGCATGTCTTCAGCGCTATCTTTGTCAACAGGTCTTTAAGGGAATTCATGATTCCAGAGAACTGCATATGCGTAAGCAATGCAATGTTCTGGTGATCTTGGGGTATTTGCGATGGTGCACATGTTGAAAGTCTATTAAGCCGGAAGTGTGCTGAGAGTGCACTCATAGCAAGCAGTTTAATAAGGAACTATAAGTCTAGCTTATCCTTTGAACCCCTCAGTTCCTCCATCGATAAGATTAATCTACGATTCCTTGATAACTTAGCCTTCATTATCAAACTGACATAACCCATGGACTAAGGAATTCAACCATCTACGTGCTTCAACATTATCTAACCCAGCTATAATCACTTAGAATTGTTTGTAGAACTCACTGTCTTTCTCTTGAATTTTTCCGATATGCGCTGTCACAGTGCAACCAGGGATTCTAAGAGGGAAAATCAAAGGACATTCAATTGGTTTGCAAAGTTAACATTTTAAAGTACCTTTTCATGATAAAATCAGCTGCAACTTAGCTTTTGTGCTTGCCAATATCTTTCATTCGGAATAAGAACTATCTGTTTAAATTTGTCAGATCGATGGTGTCTAAATCGATGACATGGATATCCCTCACACCAGATAAAGCAATATCCTTGAGAATCTCACATCCTAACCCTCCTGCACCGATGACTAAAACCTTCGCTTGGTCTAAGTATGCCTTGAATAAATCTTCACTAGGCTCGAAGAGTTCTCCTTTGAAATCTGTGTCTCTCTCAATGATGTTTTTCAAATCTCTCCATCTGTTGTTGTCGTTTAATTCCATCTCCATTTTGCTTGCAAAAGGGTAAAATATCTATCAATGTTGTGTCCAATTGAGTCTCTTAGAATTAATTGATTTCTCACAGAAAACTAAATAGAGATAACTGATCTGGGATTTATAAAAATCATCGATTCTTATGTTTCTCTAAGTTCTCGATTCAGAATCTATCCCTCTCTTTTCTCGCAACATAAATCCCTCTCTCCAGAAGTTCTATTCTTCAACACAATCCCTAATAAGACACTTTAGATTTATTTTTTGACAGAATAATATCCAAATAAATCTAATAATTCTTCCTCCTAATTCCTCTAATTGTGTTGATAAAATATCATTATTAAATCAACTTTTCAAGCATAAATCCATAAAACTAGCATATTTTTCATGATGGATACCTGAAACTATCCTTAAAATACAAAATCTAAACAATTTTCCTATCAAACCTCATTTTAATTCCTTCTTGAACCCTTCCGCTGAATACCCTTCCGCTTCTTTTTTCTTAATAATATCTAACACTAATCTTCTCTCTTCTTCATGATCAAATCTATGATCTTATAATTACTATTCTCTAAATGTTTCTCTGATCCTCTTCATCAGTACTTCATTTTCTCTTCGCAAACCATCGATTAACACTTGCTTTTCCTACACAAGTAAATTCAAATATTCGGCATCCTTGCTGCGTTGTTCTAATTCCACAATATAGCGATTCTTATCTAAGAGTTATCGTTCTAATATCCCAACTTAATCTTCTAACGTTGCTAATTTCTACTCAAATTTCTCCATCACCTTCTCAGATTTCGCGCGTTCTCCGTTTATCGCATAGATACCACCTCTTTGCTCTTAAGTAACTTGGTTTTCTAATGTCCTAATGCAGATGATCATTTTTCAGTGAAAAAGAATAACAAATAATGATCTCTTTTCTCCGTTTTCCTTCCCTTTCCTAACTTGCTCAAAAACAAATTTATCCTACTCGATTGTGCTTTTCAGCCTGATGATTTCATTTTCCCGATATTTCAACGCCTGATCCTTTTCTTCATGCATCTGCATATACTCATTTAAGAACGCCTTTGTATCCTAGAGTTTCCCCTCCAGCTGTTGAACATAAAAGTCTCTCTCCTGTGAAAATATACAGTCTCATAATTTTTATGAACTATTCAATGACTGATATTCGTAGCTTACTCCACTAGGCGGAGTATTTCTTCTTAACTTCGAGCCTTCTTCAGCTGCATAACTTCTTCTTGGCTCCAAAGCTGATTATCGCAGTATGTTATGTTTTGAATAAAACCAATCCAGACTTTCTAAGTATTATACCTGAACGATATGAACTCATTTGTAGCAGCTTATCTTCTTGAATTTATTTCCACTGAAACAAACTATTTCCACTGAAACAAACTATATTTTTTGGAAAAAATATTCAAAAACTCTCTCTCTCAACCAGCTTAAAATCATCATCATCATCATAAAAATAATTATATTAAAATCAATCCTTGCTTTTTTATATTCATAATATTATGATCTAAGATAATGTACATAAACACACATATTGGTGCATACGCTGGCTGAAATAAATTAACAGTTCAGGAGCAGCATT
>Ga0302271_10002131_pt1 | contig 18201 bp, 22 predicted proteins | sample III_Bog_N1_1_FD_198767 | JGI IMG/M metagenome (GOLD analysis project Ga0302271, IMG submission 198767) | Peat permafrost microbial communities from Stordalen Mire near Abisko, Sweden - III_Bog_N1_1 | ecosystem: Environmental > Terrestrial > Soil > Wetlands > Peat | place: Sweden: Abisko...
TTTGTCGGATTCTTTTTGTTCAGTAACGTCATGCATTACTCCAACAAATTTTCTTACATTGTCATCTTCTGGAGAAATAATTGCAAAACTAATATCTATAGGGGTTTGGACATGGCTTAATTGGTTTGTTATTGAACAGTTTCTTATATAAAATTCGCTGTTATCTTTATTTTCTAACGTTGTAAGGATGTTTTCTTGAGAATCAATTATCCCAGTTAGGTTCAATCTTATAATATGTTTTTCACTTAATCCTACTAAATTTTCGCAGGCTTGATTTGCCTGCTCAATTTTTCCAGCTTCAGTTGTAATAAATATTCCATCAGCGCAGTTTGTAATTATTCCACCTAATTTTGCATTAGATTTTGATAAATCAGAGGTTCTTTGAGCAACCAAGCCTTCCAAATTATGAGAATACTTTTCCAGCTCAGATTTTGCATCTTCAAGTTCTCTTATTTTCTTCCGAAGTTCTGCAAGTAGATAACTTCGCTCAATGCCATTTCTTATATTTATTATTAAATCATCGTTATCCCATGGTTTTTCTATATATCGATATAACCCTACGTCATTTATTGCGTTTATAGCATTTTCTTTATCGGCATATCCAGTTAAAAGTATTTTACTTACTTCAGGATAAAGTTTTTTAGCTTCTCTTAAAAATTCCAAGCCATTCATTTGAGGCATTAAAAAGTCAGATATAATTAGGTCGGGTGTGTTGTCTTTTAAATATTCAAGAGCTGCTTTGGGAGAATTAAAAAATTCGGCATTATTAAACCCTTCCACCATTAATAAAGTTTTAAAGGCGGACGTGACTATTTTCTCATCGTCGACTACGACTATCTTCCCCATTTCCCCAATGTCCATATCATAATCATAACTTATAATATCTATTAAGACAAATTCTTTACAATAGTATTAATATATATAATAATAAATATTAAATAATAAAAAAAGAGGTTGTACTACAGATACAACCTCTTTTTTTATTATAAATGTTTTTATTTAAACTATTCAGCTGGAGTTTCTTCAACTTTAGCTGCTTCAGCTTCTTTTGCATCAGCTTTAGCTTTCGCTTCAGCTTCTTTAGCTGCTACTCTTGCAGCTGCTTCAGCTTCTGCTTTAGCTTTCGCTTTTTTAGATAATTTAACAGCATCACTTTTTTTATAGTTTAATGATCCATCATCATTACAGTTTTTAAGTAAATATGCAACTGTTTCTGTAGGTTGAGCACCTTTAGTCATCCATTCAGTTGCTTTAGTTTTGTCTAATTTCATATCTTTAGTTTTAGGATTATAGTGTCCTAATTCTTCAATCGGTTTACCTTCTCTTTTTGTAGTAGAGTTGATAACGATAATTCTGTATGTTGGAGCTTTTTTGCATCCTAATTTTTTCAATCTAATTTTTAACATTATTTTTTTCCTTCTTAGTTTTTAAGTATTTGTAGAGATTCGCCGCTTAACCTCTAGCCGAATAAGCCGAAGAGGAATACTTATTCCATATTAATGGAAACATAAATAAACCTAATAATCAAGCACCAATCAGATTTATATAGTTTACATGTTAAGAAAATGAAATATCCACTAGCCTGATGTAAATAAGTTTTAATAACAGTATTATTTTTATGTTTGTTGAGAAATTAGCAATATAAACAAAAGGAGAATGTATGTTAGAACTTTTTATAAAAGATACTTGCCCGTATTGTCACAAAGTTATGGAATATTTGGATGAAAATAATATTCCTTACAAAAAAATTGATGTGAAAGATAAACTAAATGAAGAGGTTTTACTCAAAATAGGTGGTAAAGTTCAGGTTCCGTTTTTGGTAGACAAGGAAAATAATATTGAAATGTATGAGTCTTATGACATTATAGAGTATTTAAAAACCCTTTAATTATGAGACCACCGGACAAGTCAAAGTAATTAAAATTAAGATTTTTTGACTTGTGTATCAGTCTCACGATATGTTTGATATTCACTACTGGCCATGGTTAGCATGTTATAATTGATTGTAATATTTGTTTACAATCATGTCAATTATTCCAAGAAAAAATCCTTTATATAAGTACGGGAATTAAAATAGATAATATTATGCAATAGTAATTTGCACAATTGGTCAGTACAAATTAAATCATCAAAAGGTGATAGGACTGCTATTCTTTAGCGGCTTAGTTTGTATTGGATTCCCCTAAAAATAATTAAAAATGATACTAGGATATATTTGGGAGGACAACAAATGGCAGGTTCACAAGCAGTAAACAATGGTAACCTCAGTTATGCAGATTGGTTGATGTTAATGCAAATGCAACAACAAGCTCAACAATCACAACAAGTTCAACAACCTCAAAGTACAGCTACAAATGAAGAACTTACAGCTGCAATATCAGGGAATCAAGCAGCTCAATCTAAACCAAAAACAGAAGATGGTCAAGATGATGGAAGTATTGGATTTTTCGGAGCGTTAAAACATATTGCTAAAGGTGCAGGTAAATTTGTTACTGGCATGTTTACAGATAAAGATGGTAAATTCAGTTTGAAACAAACTTTAAAAACAGTTGCAATAGGTGCAGGTATCGCCGCAGTAACTGTTCTAACAGCAGGAACTGCTGTACCGGCTCTAATCGCTGGAGCAGGTGTTGTAATGGCAGGTACAGGCTTAGCAAAATCTGCATATAATGTAGCAAGTGCGAAAACTGATTCCGAAGCAGAAGAAGCTTGGGAAGGTGTTGGATCTAACGGTGTTGCTCTAGCAGTTTCGGTAGTTGGTGCTAAAGCAGCTATGAAGTCATATAATGCAGCTAATGGAATTGAAGCCGATTATAGTGGATATAAAGGCACATTCGAAGCACTTAAAGATACAGGTAAATTGGCTAAGGATGTTACAGTTGATGGCGTTAATGGAGTAAAGGATGCATACAAAGCTGGTGGTATAGATGGATTAACATCTTTTGCTAAAGAAAAATATGTATCTTCAAAAGAAGTTATGTCTAACAATTGGGAAAAGGCTACAAATCCTTCTGCAGTAAGAGAAAATACTCACAAACAAAATATAGATGAAATTGACTCTCGAATTAAACAAGCACAAGATGATCTTAATAAAACAACAGCTGGTACAGATGAACATGTCGCAGCTAAAGCAAAATTGGACAAATTAGAAGAACATAGAGTCTCAATTGATGATACATACAGAAAATTCAACGAAATGAGAAGTTTAGAAGACGCAAATAAACAAATCGAAAAATATGAATCAGAGATTACTCATAAGAGAACTCAATTGGCTCAAGCAACAGATGATTCTGCAAAATCAAATCTTGAAACTGAAATTGCAAATAGCGAAAAACAATTAGAAGTTGCAAAGAATGTGACAAAAAGTAAGGTAAATGAAGTCAGAGATGCAAGATCAGAAATAGATAGAATAGATAAACAAATTGAAAAAAGAACAAAAGACGGTAAAGATGTAACAACATTAACTGAACAAAGAGCAAAACTAGAACAAAAACTTAATGATAACGGGTTTAATATCCCTGGTAAAACTGATAACAAAACGTTTGCTCAAGCTCATTCAGAATCAATCAAAGGTGCAATTGAAAAACAACAAAAATATAGTGCAGCGCAAAGGAAAGTAGCCGATCTTGAACTTAAAGTAAAGAACGCAGACTCTGTAGATAAAGTGGTTTTAGAACCAGAATTGAATACAGCAAAAGCTGAAGCGCAAACCGCTTATGAAGAATTAACTCAAGCAAGACAAGAATTAGGTTCAGCTCAAAGAATGTTAGGTGCTTCAACTGATCGCGGTAGAATCAGTGCATTCACAGACAACTATATAAATGGAGTTAAATCAACATACGGATCACAATTCGACATCAAAATTCCATTCACTAAATATACAGTTCCTGGTGCGGTTGCTTCTCCTGGATCATATGCAGCAATTTTTGGAGGAAGTGAATTTGAAGAAAATGTTCCACAAGATTCAGCATTATATGCTCAAGCTCCAAGTCAAAATCCATTCGGTCAACTAACTCCAGAACAACAACAAGCAATGGGAATGTAATTAAATAATAATATGACATGCTAATAAAAAATCTCTGACAATTTGTCAGAGATTTTTTAATGTAAATATTAATAAAATAGAGGATATAAAAAACAAGAATAGCCTAGGTAAAAGGCTAACTTATATTTATCCCTAATTTTTCAGCACGCTCATGGGGAAGTTCTCACTATTTCTGTTTAAGATATAAGTAGCTATAACCCAGTAATAAAAATAATTTAAAAGATTCCACTACACCATATAGTTGATATATGATTGAACGCTCTAAATTTTTTATTTTGGATGTCGTTATATGTGACATATCAAAAAGAAGAAACCTTATATTGAAAGGAGAATAGTTATGAGTATTAGTATTAACACAAATGCTATTTCATTATCTGTTCAGAGAAGTTTTAACTCAGCGAACAGTAATATGAATACAGCAATGGAAAGAATGTCAACAGGTTACAAGATTAATTCGGCGTCAGATAACGCAGCAGGATATTCTGTATCAAAGAAAATGGAGTCTATTATTAGCACATATTCTGAGGCCGAAACAAATGGTCAAATGGGATCAAGTTTGTTGCAAACACAAGAAGGTGTGTTAGAAATTATTAACACATATTTGCAACGTATCAGAGACTTGACCGAACAAGCATCCAACGGTACTTACGCGACAAGTTCTAGAACAGCGATTTCTTCAGAAGTTGCACAAAGAATGTCAGAAGTTAACCGTTTATGTAAAGTAACTGATTTCAACGGTTTGAAACTTTTGGATGGTTCTCAAACAGGTGGTGTTAACCTTCAAGTAGGGGTTAATTCAGGGTCAGAAAATACAATTACATTAGATAAAAGTTTATTTAAAAGTGCACAAGTTTCTGCTATAATGCAACTTACAACTGGTGGTGGTCAAAATTTATCATATATCACATCAGCTGCTTATACCGCTTTGACTTCTACTCAGCAATCAGGTTATTATGCTGGTAGTTTAGATGGTGGTACTACAACTACTTATTATAAAAGTGCTATGGTAGCTCAATTAACAACTGATGGTATTATGGTTGATGATGGTGGCGCAGCTGTAAAAGTTGGTGCCAATGGTGGGTCTGCAACAATTACAGCAATCTGTAATTCAGTATTCACAAATGATAACTCTGCTAGAGATTTCTTAGATACAGTTGACAAGGCAATAGAGAATGTTTCTTCAAGAACAACCGAAATCGGGGCTTATATGAACAGAGTTGATTCTGCAATTGAAGGCCTTGGTGTACAAAGTGATAACTTAACTGAAGCAAATTCTTTAATCAAAGATGCCGATGTAGCAAAAGTTTCATCACAATATATATCATATCAAATCTTACAAAAAGCAGCAGCAACAATGTTAACAACTGCTAACCAAACACCAAGTGTTGCATTAAGCTTAATGGGTGGTCAATAACTAACCAGTCAATAGCAAATAACTAACGTTCCTTTCAATAGTAGGCCAAGATGAATTTTATCATCTTGGCCTACACATATATTTATCATTCACTTGAGTAGTGGTCTTGTATCTAATGGTTTTATATTTCTTTTTATCTAAACTAGGGTAAATGGGTAAGGTATTAAATTGGTAAAAGGAGTGGTAAATGAAACATTTAGATATTAAATTGTCTGCGCTAGATTCAAAAGGGAAAGAAACGATCATTTCTATTGCAGATTTTAAGGGTAAAAACGTTGTACTTTATTTTTATCCTAAGGATGATACTCCGATTTGTACAGTAGAGGCTGTTGATTTCAGAGATAAATTAAAAGAATTTCCAAAGGAAACAGTAATCGTAGGTGTAAGTCCGGATGATATAGCAAGTCATAAAAAATTCTTTGAAAAACATCACTTAAATTTTTATCTTGTATCTGATACTGAGTATAAATTGGCTAAAGAGTTTGATAATATTGGTGAAAAATCTTTAGATAAAGATATAAATCTTGTTCGCTCAACATTTATAATTAATAAAGATGGCAAAATAGTTAAAGAAATGCGGGATATTGATATAAAGGGGCATGTGGATGAAATTGTTAATTTCGTAAAAAGTATTTAGGATTAATTTATATATAGCGTGCGGAAAAATTAAGAATTTTTCTTGCAGCTCTATAGTCCAGTTGCAAGCAGGGGTAAATATAAGTTAGTCTTTTACCCAGACTATTCTTGCTTCTCACATCCTAAACATCGGATACGAAAAACTATGATTTACCCCTCTCAAAATTGTAGATTTTGGAGTTTCCCCGTATCCTCATATAAAAAAGAAACCATCTGGGGAATAAACCCCCGGATGGTTATCCAAGTTCGGAAAGATAATTTTTAGTAGTTTGTAGTTTGTATTTCAAAATATGATTTAGGGTGTTTACAAACAGGACATATTTCATTAGGGGTTTCCCCTTTTACTATGTGTCCACAGTTTGAACATACCCAGACGACTTGTTCATCTCTTTTGAAAACTTTGTTATTTACAATGTTTTCGTATAATTTTTTGTATCTTGCATCATGCTCTTTTTCAATTAATGCAACTTGCTCAAAAAGGAAAGCGATATCATTAAATCCTTCCTCTCTAGCTTCTTTTGCGAAAGTAGGATACATTTCTGTCCATTCATAGTATTCACCTTCTGCGGCAGCTTTTAAATTTTCTAAAGTATCTTTTATCGCTCCGCCTTCAAGAAGTTTGAACCAAATTTTTGCATGTTCTCTTTCGTTGCCGGCAGTTTCTTCAAATATTTTTGAGATTTGAACGAAACCGTCTTTTTTGGCTTTTGATGCAAAATATGTGTATTTATTTCTAGCTTGAGATTCACCTGCAAATGCTGCTTGCAGGTTTTTCTCAGTTTTACTTCCTTTTAAATTCATTTTTAGTTTACCTACTCCTCTTCGCTGAAGTTTTCTTTACCTACACCACAAACCGGGCAAGCATAATCATCAGGTAAATCTTTAAATGCTACTCCACCATTTTCAGCTGGGTCGTAAACATATCCGCAAACTTCACATACATATTTTTTCATTTTTTGTCTCCTTTACATTTATTACATATACCTTTGATTTGAAGGTTAGCTTGTATAACATCTCCAAACTCAAAACTTTCTTTAGGGGCCTTGATTTCTTCTTTATGGAAGATATCAAAGACTGCCCCACATCTTACACATATAAAATGACTATGTGGCTCGACGTTTGCATCATATCTCGTTTTTGGTAGTTCATTATCAACTTTAAAAATCATTCCTAGTTCTTCTAATGATGTTAAAGTTCTATAAACTGTATCCAAAGAGATTGATGGCATAACTTTTCTTACTTGATCATAAACAACGTCTGCATCAGGGTGAGCTGTAGAAGATGCGATCATCTTCAATACTTCTATCCTTTGGGGGGTTAATCTCATATTATGTTCTGAGCATTTAACCTTTAGTTCTTCAACTTTATCTTTGACGTTAATCATAACCATTCCTTATTAGTAATTTTTCTTAATAGTATCATACCAAATTAAATTATGCAAGTATTTTAATTTAAATTAGTTTAATTTGACTAATTGATAATTGAGAAACCCTGCATATAATAGCCATAAAAGGTACGGTATCAGAAGTATTGAGGCCATTTTTGATATTGGATAAAAAGATACAATTGTTAACAAAAGAAAGAATATTGTTAACAAAATTATAACAAACCCTAATTTCATTTTGTGCATGCCAAAAAACACTGGTGTCCAAGAAAAGTTAAATCCAAGTTGGATAAAGAAAAATAAAATTGGTAAAGTTTTACTTTTTTCTTGAGTGCTAAATAACATTATAAAAAATGATACTGCCATCATCAAATACAGAACCATCCAAACAGGTTTAAAAACCCAGCTTGGTGGATTATATGGCGGTTTATTTAATGTTTTATACCAATCTAAATTCATATTCTAAATATATGTCAAAGAACGGAAAAGTATATTAGCCAAGGTGGTGCTATGCACATAAACATGTTCCCATTAAAATTCCAGTTATTTTTTGTGCTATGCACATAAACAAGTTACGCCTAAATTCCAGTTATTCGTTAAATTATAACCTCAAGACTAATCTTTAATTCCACACCACTCATAACTCGCGGTACAATTAATTTATTCTTAACGGTGGAAACGCTTTGCTTTTTCTACCCTACAGACTTATAGCTAGTTTTGTATCTATATAAATAAATTAGAGTTTGCACTATTGGTTTCTGTAATATATTTTGCAACTCCACCTATTTCTACTCCATCAATCAGTTCTTCAGGTTTTATTCCCATGACATCCATTGACATGTTGCAGGCAATAAACTTTATTCCTGATTTTTGAGCGGCGTCTATTAGTTCTTTTAATGTTGATATGTTTTTGTTTTTCATAATTTGTTTCATCATTATAGAGCCAATTCCGCCCATATTCATTTTCGAAAGGGTCAAATTTTCAGCTCCTTTTGGCATCATAATTCCGAAAAGTTTGTCCATTAAAGATTTTTTTACTTTAGGAGCATTGGATTTTCTGAGAATATTTAGACCCCAGAAAGTGAAGAACATAGTCACGTCTTTGCCGCTGGCTTTTGCTCCATTTGCAATTATAAAAGCTGCAATAGCCTTATCAAAATCATTAGAAAAGACAACAATTGTTTGTCCATTGTTTTTTGTTTCAATTATTTGAATATTATTTTCCCTTTGAGTTTCCCCTTGCCCTTTTTGGATAATAGCTTTTATAATTGTTCCAGTCTTGTCTAAATTTAATAATGTGTTTTTAGTTGTTTCGCACCAAGCTTGAATATCTGATCTGAATCCTAAATCAGTTGATATTACTTCCAATATGCTATCATCTTCCATTGCATTTAGGGTTTCTGAAACTTTCATAATAGGCCCTGGGCATTGCATTCCACACGTATCTATTGAGAGTATATTATCAGATTTTACTGCTATATTAGCTGGAATAAAAACGGTATCTGCTAAAATCTTTTTCTTGTTTTTAACAATTTCATTATACATTTTTATGCCTCCCATAAAGTTATAAACATTATTAAATCCGTTTTCTGCAAGGATTCTGGACGCTACATAACTTCTGTATCCACTTGCGCAAAATACTATTACTTTTTTATCTTTAGGGATTTCATTTAATCTTGCTTTGATTTTTGATACAGGAATATTAATTGCATTATTGATTGTTTTTAAATTGTATTCAGCTTCTGTTCTCACATCAATTAGGTATACATCATCTTCAATGTCTTCATAGAATGCAGGTTTAACGAGTCCTTTCAAAATATTTTCAGCACTCATTCCTGCGATGTTTATAGGATCTTTTACTGCAGAGTATGGTGGGGCATAACACAATTCACTATCTACCATATCTTGGATTGTTCCATTATTTCTCATAATGGATGAAATAACATCAAGCCTTTTTTCTACACCTTCTTGTCCAACAGCTTGTGCCCCAAGAATTTTGCCATCATTATTAAAAAGTACTTTTAGAATTATTTGAGTTGAATTCGGATAGTATCCGGCATGGTTTCCTCTATTAACTATTGTCTTCCAATATTGCATCCCAAATGATTTTAGTTGTTTCTCATTTAGTCCTGTATTTGCAATTGTTAAATCAAAAACTTTTACTACGGCTGAGCCTTGAGAATTTTTGTATGTAGATTTAATTCCTACTATGTTATCTGCAATAATTCTACCTTGTCTGTTTGCTGGTCCTGCAAGTGGGATAAGAGCATATTTATCTAGCCCAAACATTTTGACTTCAACACTGTCGCCACCTGCATAAATATCCTCGTCAGAGGTTTGCATGTATTCATTTACTTTCAGACCTCTGTCTGTATCTAGTCCACAATCTTTTGCTAATTCGATACTTGGTCTTACTCCAATTGCCATAATAGCAATGTCATAATTGAGTGTTCTACCTGATGATAATTCAATAGTATCTGTACTAAACTTGTTTACTCCATCAGACAATATAATTTCTACATTATTATCTCTTGTTATATTTTGAGCAAAAGCGGCGATATCAGAATCTATTGGAGCTAATATTTGATTTGATAATTCTACTATTTTTGTATTTAATCCAATATGAGCAAAATTTTCCGCCATCTCAATTCCGATAAACCCACCGCCGATTACAACGGCATTTTTGCCTTGAGTTTCTTTGATGTGAGCCTTAATTCTATCTGCATCATTTAAAGTTCTTACTGTGAAAATTTTAGGATTATTTTCAACGCCTTCCATTTTAGGAACAAATGGGCTTGCTCCAAGTGCTAAAACAAGTTTGTCATAAGACATTGTTTCCCCGTCTTTTAATTCAATAGTTTTTTCAGTTCGGTTTATTTTTACAACTTCTGTATTTAACCTAATATCAATCCCGAACATTTCAGTCATTTTTTTAGGGCTAGAGACGACCATAGTATCCCTGTCATTTATCACATCCGAACAGTAATATGGAAGTCCGCAATTTGCTATAGATATTTCATTTGTTTTTTCAACAATTATGATTTTAGATTCATTATCTAATCTTCTTAATCTTGCTGCTGTGCTACAACCAGTTGCACCACCACCAATAATAATTATTCTCATATTTGCTCCTAAAATAATTTTACTTGACATTATTAGAATATTATAATATGCTAATATTGTCAAGAGGCTAAAATAAGTTTGAGGAAAGATATGAATTCAGAAGAATACGCAAATGTGTTTAAGGCGTTAGCACATCCTGTTAGATTACAAATTGTTTGTGGGTTAGCACATAAGTGTGAATGTTCTGTGAACCATATGTCTGAAAATTTGGGGGTTGCCCAATCTGTTGTGTCTCAACATCTAAATATTTTGAAATCGGCTGGGATTATCAAAGGATATAGAAATGGTAATAGGATTTGTTATCGTTTAGAAAATGATTTGGTAAAGAAGCTTGTATATGATTTAGATATTGATTTGTGTGATTGTGCTAAAGATTAATTATATTTGTTGATGTGAAATATTTTATTTATTGCATAATCTAACTATGCGGATAAAAAGAGAGACATTGTTAAATTATTTGAATCAAAATCTTATGGAAGAAACAAGTGTTAACCCTAATAGAGTTTTTGATTTTAATGATAAATCTATAGGTAGAGCCTCAGTTGTTTATCTTTGTGATAGAAATTTGCGAGTAGAAGATAATTTTGCTCTTAATTTTGCTGTCGAAAAATCAAAAGAATTAAATAAAAATCTAAAAATTGTTCATAGAATTGTAGAGTATGAATCCCCCTTGAAAAAAGAATTTATTGACAAGCAATTGGAGGAAGTAAAATCTAATTTTAAAGCTGAGGGATTTGAATTTGTTGTTATAAAAAATGAAAATGTTTCAGATTATCTTAGGAATGCAGGGTCATTGGTGATTGATTTTAACCCTATAAGAGATGATTCTTTTTTAGATGATTTTGAATACAAAATATGGGAAGTTGATTCAACAAATATAATTCCAGCTAGATTTATCTCTGATAAACAAGAATATAGTGCGGCGACCTTTAGAGTCAAGGTGTATGACTTAATTAATGGGTTTTTAACTCAATATCCTGAAGTAAAATCTATCAATAAAAATGCAAAAACACAGCTTGATGATTTTATAAATAATAAATTGGGGTTTTATAATCAGTACAGAAATTATCCTGATAAAGATTGTGTTTCTGGGCTTTCAAAATATTTGAATTGGGGTTTTATATCTGCTCAAAGAGTTGTTATTGATATTCTTAAAAGTAGTGTCAGTATTATCCAGAAAGAAGCCTTTTTAGAAGAAATTATAGTAAGGAAAGAACTCGCAGACAATTATTGTTTGTATAACAAAAACTATAAAAATATTAATGGATTTCCTAGTTGGGGAAGGGTTTCATTGTTGAAGCATAGGGATGATTTTCACCAATATGTTTATGCGGAATCAGTATTTGAAAACGCTACAACTCATGATGTTTTGTGGAATTCGGCACAAACTCAACTTGTTAAAGATGGAGTTATCCATGGTCAATTAAGAATGTATTGGGCAAAGAAGATACTTGAATGGACAAGAACGACAGAAGACGCTTTAGATATTTCAGTATATCTCAATGATAAATATGCTCTTGATGCTCCAAGTCCAAATGGTTATGTGGGGATATTATGGTCAATTGGCGGGCTCCACGATAGGCCATTCAGAGAATCTGATGTTACAGGACAGATTAGACGCATGACATCCAAGGGCATTTATACCAAATATGGAGCAGAAGATTATATAAAAAAATATAGTTAATAATTTAAGAATGCAAAAAGCAAGTTAATTTATTTAACAATCTTTTGCATGTCAATATATCCGCTATAGCCATTTGCTGCCAATTCTTTTGCAGTATATATTTTTCTTATTACGCCATCACGATTATTTACTTCTTGAGAAGCACCAATACCTTGGTTTCCAATTTTAGCTTCTGCTTTGTTTGTAACGATAAGGTGTTCAACGCCGTTTCCTTTTTTAAATTCGTTTGCATTTCCTTCAATAACAGAAACGTTTCCAGAGTTGTCAACACCTTCAATTACACCTATATGGCTTGCTTTATGGTGTTTTAACCCTAATTGTGATGTAAAAGTCGTATCAGACTTCCATATAATTAGGTCACCTTCTTTCATATTTTTGAGTTGTAGATTGATTTCACTTTCGCGGTGATTTCTTTCTGTTTTATAATTTTCTGGAGTCATTTCGGTTGTTTCGATAGGACGGTAATAGTCTTTAGATTTTGCCCAATCAATAAATTCTTTAACAAGTTTTTTATGTCCATCGATAGGGATTCCAGCCTCTGTACATAGGTGGCTTACTGTATGTGCACACCATGCTTCATCCAATTTCCCAAAGCCTTCTATCATGTGCTTTTGAGTATTCTTTCTTTCCATCGCAGGTAATTTTTTATATTCTTTTTCCGTAACTTCTTGTATCCCTAAGTGGTCTTGAGCTACATTCAAAAGTTTTGTTTTATGCGGAATTTTATACATTAAACTTTGAGTATTTTCCGCAAAAGGTTTTGTCTCATTTCCTACTTTAGGAATAGATACAGGAATCGCGTCAGCTTTAACTTGTTTTGTGCTATCTTGTGGAGTTATAAATTTAGTTGTATCAAATCCGACTAGTTTTGTTTGTGGTGCAAATTTTGTCAAAGAAAAATCATATTTTGGTGTCATAAGTTTAAGAGGAGCAGCATATTGTGGCTCTTGGGCAAAAAGGGTTTCCTTTGTTGTCAAAGAAGTTTGTCCTTTCTGATTCGTAAAATCAATCAAAACTTTTTTATCAGTTTTTTTATTTGATTTTCTATCAGATTGGTAATCACTATTATTAGATGTTACATCATATAAGTAATCAAATTCTGCCATAGTTATCCTCTATTATTAATAAAGGTTTTTTATCATTTATAATTGCTAAAAATGATAAAAGTAAGCACATTGAGCGTGCGGGGAAATTAAGAATTTCCCCGCACGCTCAATGTGCCCAGTAGGGGTAAATAATATGATTAAACCTTTTTACCAAGACTATTTCTGCTTCTTACACCTTATACATAGGACATGAAAACCGTGATTTACCCCCTCAAAATTGAAGATTTCGGAGTTTTTCCTTGTCCTTATTTCGTAATCTTTCTTAATAAAAATAAAAATGGTAAATATGTTAAAAAAAATGAGTAAAAAAGGTTTATTATATAAATATATGAAAGAGAATAAAAATTTAACGAACAGAGAAATTGAGGTTTTGGGACTTGTTGCAGATGGATTATCTAATCAAGATATTGCTGAAGAACTGCATATATCAATCCATACAGTAAAAGCGCACATTTCTTCAATGTACAGAAAAATAGAGACATCTTCAAGGGTTGCTCTTGCAGTTAGTAGTCTTAAACTGGGTATTATTTAATAATACAACTGTAAATTGGTCAAAATTTGATTTTGTAGCTGTTTTTTAAAAGGACTCAGAAAAATTCTTAATTTTTCCGGGCGCCCTAAATCAATCTTAGCCCTTTTATAGAATTTAAGATATAATAAGGGGTATGATACCAAAGCCATACAGACTAAGGAAAAAATCAGCCTTTAATGCTACCTACAGAATTAAAAATTCCTATTATAAAAATGGTATTGTTATGTTTGTAGGTAAAAAGAAGAGCGCACAGGATTTCCCGACTAAAATCGGGTTTGTTGTGAGCAAAAAAACTCATAAAAGAGCTGTAAAAAGAAATAGACTTAAACGTCTTATGCGGGAAAGCATAAGGCTTATTTTAAAAGAAAATAAATATCTGATAATGAATAATTTTATCTCTATAATTTTTGTTGGTAAATCGGCTGCCTTAGGAAAACCATTTAGTGAAATTGATTCTTCAATAAAAGAAATGTTAGAAGGAGTAGCATAGATGCCGATGGCTTCGATGGATGTCCCTCCAAATATTAGGACAATAGATGAAACTCTTTTATACCCGAGATATCCATCTGGTATATTAGAAAATCAAGATGCAATATATCGATATGGATTGAGATCCTCAAATTATCCTATTTTGAAAATACCTGATTATATATCAGATTATAATGGAAGAGATATTAAGCCTGGCATGTATGAATTGGCATTGAGTGATGATAAATCATTTTTGTTAATTCTTCAATCTTGCCAGTTGGTTGCTGTTCTTCCTGTATTTAAACTTGCTCAAAATGAAGAAGAAGTTGAGAAATACCGTCAGGAAATGTTGATGCAAAATAAGAAACTGAAGCCGAGAAAAATAAAAAATAAAGAAAGAATGAATGCTATTTTAAGAGCAAAATATGCTGAGAGTGCAATTACTCCACCTGATCCAAATTACGTATATATGAATGCCACAATAGAATATATAAAAGAGGGTGGCTATTATTTGGTTACGTATGAAAATGGCATGTATAGAGCTTGGGGAGCAATCAAAACAAGAAATTTCTCCAGCAAAAACCCACCTGACTTGAGAGGTGGAGGGAATAATGTTTTAAAACCTTCTTCTGAGGACAATAAAATTATTAATCCAGGTGCAAACTCTGTTTTAAACCCAGGGTAAGGAAGTTTTAAAATTAGTAAGTAATGCAGCTAAGATTATCAATCATTATAACGTTTTGTGAATAATTAATAGAAAATAAACAAAATTTATTTTTATGGACTTTTAATAATCAGGATAATTTTATTATAAACGAAGGAAAAATTAAAATGGATGTTTCATGTAAACAAAATAATAATTGTAGAAATTTTAGAAGTGTTAATATAATTCAAGTTTCAAAAAATGCATTTAAAAATACTGAAAACGCAGCTGCAGTGAGTAAATCTTTTATTAAAGCAAGTAATAAAGCAGCTGGCGAAATTCATCCGGGACTATCATCTATTTTGTCTTTATTCGGGTTCGGTAAAAAGGCTAATAAAACACTTACATATCTTGAGCAACCTGGTTATGTCAGAGTTACAAAAGCTGTAAAAAGATTTGGAGAAAATTTTGTTAATGCAATAAGTAGAAAAACAGGAGTGTCAAGTGCAAGGCCACTGATGGAAGATTATCATACTTTTGTCGTTCTTACAGGAGAACATAAAGATAAAGCGATTTCCCTTGCCTCTGCAAAAAGTAATTTGTCTTTAATCAATGAGATTAGTAAAGGAGCAGCAGAAAAAAGAGTAAACGGTCAACTTGCAAAAAATGAACAAGAGGCTTGGATAGCATTAAAATCTAATGAGTTACTTAATAATCGTATTAATTCAATTATTGCAGGTGAAGATATCCATACATTTAAAATAAATGATTTATCTGAATTGCCTGAAACTTATAAGAAAATAGATTACTAAAAATTATATTAGAGCATGCGGAAAAATTAGAAATTTTTCTCATAGCTCTGAAGTCCAGTAAAAAGCAGGGATAAATATAAGTTAGCCTTTTGCCTAGGCTATTCTTGCTTTTTACATCCTATACATCGGATACGGAAAACCATGATTTACCCCTCTCAAAATTGTATATTTTGGAGTTGTTACTTTATAAATTCTTTGTTAAATTCTGTGCTGTTTGTTTTTAGAATATATAATACTCTCAGCATTATTATTGGAGTAAGTGGTTCTTCTCCACTTTCAATTTCTGCATATTTTTTAGGACTTAGTCCAACTAATTCGGCAAACTCTGTTTGTTTAATATTACTTGCTCTCCGCATTTCTTTAATTTTTATTCTAGCGTATTCGTTGTATTCCATTTTATATTTTGTCCATACATTTATTTTATTTTTATGAATAAAGGTTCTATAATAGGAACTATAGTTCTTATTATAGAAGATTACATCATTCTATAAATTTTGTCAATTGCTAAAATAAAAGAATGAGAGATAAAAGATTAGATATATTATCAGCCAATATTAGAGCTGAACGTTCAAGAAAGAAAATGTCGCAAGAATCTTTGAGTGAATATGTTAAAATATCAACTCGTTCGATAAGTGCGATAGAAAATGGGCATCAAATTCCTTCTGCTTTTGTTGTTTATGATATTGCAAAGGCTCTGGAAATAGATATTAATGAATTATATAGAGGGTTATAATCAAATATAATGTTCAGCTACATTCTGATTTTGTCTTTTTCTTTTAGAGCTTCAACAGCATCATGTATTGCTTTATTTTTACTGATATTTTTTTGTTTTGCATATTCTTTTAGGCTAATAACATCTGCCTCTTCCATATCAAAAGTTTCTCGTTTTTTTACAGTATATTCTAATTTTCGACCAGCACCCTTTCGAGCTCCACCTCTAAAAGTCTTTTTATAATAATCTATTCCTGAAATTTGTTCAAATTCTTCTTTGCTAATAGTAATTTCATCAGTAGTTATTTCTGTATTCAATTTTTTTGTTACAAATCCTTCTGAATCTTTAACGTATACATATTTATTCATAGCAATCTCCTTATGGTTTCAATCTTTTTTTAGCTAGTTTTATATGATAATTTGGAGCCTTTTGAGAGTTTTTTTCGTAAATTAATTCGATTATTATAATTTGTCTTTCTTTATATTTGAATAATGAACGTATATCTCTTGATTTTATTTCAAATAATTTGGGAGCTAAAGGTCGGACTTTTACATATTCAATCCCTTTTTTATTTATAATATTGTAATCACTTTCAAGAATCGTTTGTTGATCTTTTGATAAACTTTCAAATTCTTTTTTGGTTTCTTTAAGTTTTTTTACTTCAAATTTCACTTTATTCATTTTGAAAAATACAAGTGCTTTTCAAAACATGATTGTATTTATTTTTACATATGTCTTTCGGTTGGATTGATAAGCATTTGAGCAAGTTTGTCTGCACCTTCAAAGTGTCTTTTTGCTAAAATATCTGCAGATTTTTGGTTATTATAATTTACGAATTTGTGTTCAATAGTATATTTACCATTTTGGATATCCAAGATTAAGTAGCATGATTTTGCATTTTCAGTAAATGGTCTCCCTACACTTCCAACATTGATAACCGTTTTTTTAGACAATGTTTGGAACCCGCAAGGTAAGTGCGTGTGCCCACATAGAACCACGTTAGCGTCAGTATCTTTAACCATTTCTTCAACATCTTTGGAATCAGTCTCAGGACCTATATCTTCATTATTTTTGCGAGGTGAACCATGTACTAGAAGAATTTTTATTCCTTCAATTTCAATTTGTTTTTCTGTAGGTAGATTTTTTAGAAATTCTTTTTGAGATGGAGGAAGGTTTGATGCTTCATCTTTTAAGGCATTTGCCATAATGGGTGCACCATTGTTATACAAATCTCTATATAATTCTTCTGAGTATTCTGCAATAAATTTATCGGTATTACCTTGTATCATTTCGATATTATTATATGTGGATAGGTGCATACAATAATCAATTGTAGGCATCGGTTCAGGACCTCCAAGAGAGTAGTCGCCTAAGAAAAATGTTTGTTCACAATTATTTCGCTTAACATCGTCCATAACTGCGTTTAAGGCAATCATATTTCCGTGAATATCAGATAAAATTGCTATTTTCATTTTTAACCTCTTCGTTGTACAATCATTATATGATAAAAAGAAGAAACTCAAAACAAATTCGTATAGGAAATGTAAAAATTGGTGGCGGAGCTCCTATATCAGTTCAAACAATGTGTAATACAGATACAAGAGATATTGAAGCTACTCTAAGACAAATAAAAGAATTTGAA
>Ga0302271_10002133_pt1 | contig 18194 bp, 10 predicted proteins | sample III_Bog_N1_1_FD_198767 | JGI IMG/M metagenome (GOLD analysis project Ga0302271, IMG submission 198767) | Peat permafrost microbial communities from Stordalen Mire near Abisko, Sweden - III_Bog_N1_1 | ecosystem: Environmental > Terrestrial > Soil > Wetlands > Peat | place: Sweden: Abisko...
CAACCCCAACCCCAACCCCAACCCCAACCCCAACCCCAACCCCAACCCCAACCCCAACCCCAACCCCAACCCCAACCCCAACCCCAACCCCAACCCCTGTAATTCTAATAACTATGTATTTACAATTTCATATAAAAGGAAAGTAAGAAAATTTATTATTGTTTTTTATAAATTTACAGATCGATCTATTTAATCAACTTTTCTCCTTCTTATTTACAATAATTATTTATTTTTATTGCTTAGATAGCATCTAAATGTATTAAATCATCCCTTTACAATATAAAACTACTATTATTTTTATCTGATATTTCTTCATGTTCTACAAGATTTTAGTAAAAACAAACAAAAAAATAATCGAAATAGTTTAAATTTAATCTTTATTTTCAAATAAAATTTGATTTAACTAAAGAGAGAGAGAGAAATAGATGAACTAAGACAATATAAAATGATCAATTTAAACATTCAAAATGAAAAACTTGAAAGACAATTAAGTAGGTTTTAATATTGTATTTATACATAAAAGTGTGTTTTATATTACTAAATGTATGAGATAATTAATATGAATCCATTAATATTCCTTGTTAATTGGATAATTTCTTTATTAAATTCCTTTGAACTCCCCCATATTATCAAAAAAAACAATAAAATTGTGGTTAGGACACACTACTCATGTTTAAATAAGTTTAGGGAGACACTACAAATGAAAATAGAGATCCACAAGGAAAATAAAATTATGATAAAGGAAGAGAGGAAGATAACCCTTTTTCCCAAGAAAGTTCTTAATTTTAATTATTTCCACAGACAATATTGAGAGATCATCAAGCGAGCACAGGGAAATCAGCTTCGTTCACAACATTAGCCTAATTTTACAAAAATATTTTTTTTATCAGAAAAGATTCTCTTCTCATTTTTATAACGAATTATGTTACCTTCTTTGCTTATTTGGGAGCTTGGTTCTTAGGTCCTCTGGTGTCTTTTTGTTCTCTGGGTCCACGAGGCTCTCTGGGTTCTCTGGGCTCTCTAGGCTCTCTGGGTTGTTGGTCTTTTTGTTCTCTGTTATCATTGCGAACTTCATTGCCGTCCTTGTCAACAACAAACTTGACGAGGGTGTGACCAGTCTTAACTCCGAGAAGCTCAGAGTGATCGGAGTTGCAACCAACTAAGTAAGTGGTAGGTCCCTTATTCTTCTTTGAGTTAGAAGCCTTGATGACATTCTGGTCAATGACTTTATCGGTCTTTGAGGAGACAACTTAGAGTTTATCTCTCTTGAGTTCATCGAGATTCAATTTTCTCTCAGGAACTTTTTCAACTGGGGCGTCTCCAGTAACACCGAGTCTGCGGAAGTATTCATCAACAGTGATGGTGTTGTCGACGACGACTGGCTCAACGGGGGCTTCCTCAACAACGGGGGTAACTTCTTCCTTAGGTTTCTATTCAGTTTCAGGGTTGTTCAAAGCCCTAAAAAAAGTAACAATATCTTATTATCAAAGCGATTTTAAAGTTCTTTTACTAAAAATCATTTTAAACATAAAATCCTTAATATTTTTGAATTCATGAATATAAACATAATTCTTGGCTTTATTTCTTACTTAACTTCGTCCTTGACAGTTCCGTAGTTTCTTTTGCCAGCACCATCCTTTCTGAGATATCTCTTGCTACAAAAAATATTGTATTAAAGCCATGCCTCGTTATTTGTAATTTTCATATGTGAATCTCTCCCCCAAAAAAAGCTTTGTTTGTTTTTACTCAACACCAGAGTATCCAGTGCCAGAATGTCTATCCTAAGGATGAGGTTCAGCAGGGACACCCTTTGGCTTAACACCGTCTTTATTGTATTTAGGTCTTTGGTTATTATCCTTTCCTTCTCTGTGGGCTTCACCATTATCTCCACCGTATCTTCTTTCTCCACGAATGTTGTTGTTGTTGTTCTTAACGGGAGCAGATGTTTGAGCAGGTTTAGTCTCAACGACAGCCTTAGTAGGCACAGTTGCTAGATTTTTCGAAGTAAGAACAATATTAATAAACATTTAGAGCAAAACATGAAGTGAAAGTACTTTTTTTAACTGGTGCCTCATTGTCTGAGTCATCATTGAGAGATGCAAAAGGGTTCTTAGTAGCAACCTATGTAGTCATTTCTTTATTCGATATCGTTTGGCTTTTTTATTCCTTTGAATTCTTTACACACTAATTCACTTGGTTTCTTCACATTTCACTTATTAAATTTCGCCCCCGCTTCCATTCTATCTCATTCATTAAATTTCTCCCTTTTTCTAAGTAATATTTTTTTAAGCATAACCTACCTGATCTAATAATAATAATTCCTTTTAATATTGATATTATCTCCATCCTTGTAAATATCATATATAATAGCGTAGATCTCTTATTTAATTATCAAATAATTACTTTTTTAATTGCACATATTATATTATCAAGATGCATCAATCATTTCTTAATAACTTTCATAAAAAATTTCAAATCTTCTTAAAAGTCTTTATCAAAGAATGAATCTCCAAGAAGCATAATTAATTAATTGAAATTTATTTTCAAAAAAAAATCAAAAAAGCGAAACAAGTGCAGAGAACCCAAGATAGAAGCTTAGTTTTTAGACTATAAACCATTTTCTCTAAGTCTTCTCGGTTTAGTTTTTACCTGTCCTATTCTATCTTGCTCAACTTGATTTCGATATTCTCTTAGACAATGATGATAAATTGATCATTGTAGTTTTTAAGTGACTGAAATGATTTCAGTCAATCTATATATTAATCCAAACAATTTTTATGTTTGTGATACTAATGAAGTATTTTCGTTTCAATACTTCTAAATAACTATCGACATTCCATACTAAAAAACAACGATATCAACTTGAATTATTGCTCAAAAAAAGAAGAAGAATCAATGAAAGAGATTCTGTAAAAAGAGAGAGAGAGAGAGAAAAAGAGAGAAAAAAAGAGAGATATAATTGTAATTTCAACATCAAAAGACAATAAAAAAATACAAAAATTAAAAAAAAACACAAAGAATTTTAAGTTTCCATTGTGTGAAATTAGAAATATCCCTTGCAATTAGAAACTAGGGATAAATTCAAATTTTGAAAAATACCTGTAGTGAAAATGAAAAATCTTAAAGAATTAAGGGTTTGATTCGCTTTAGTTTTTACCCAGATAATTGAAAAGCAAGGGAAAATCGAATTAAAGGAAATGAATGATGTAAATTATCAAAAGTGAAATCCATTCATTCCTTGTTTTATTAAAAAGCTTATCCTTGGTACTAGTTATTCATACATTTAATTAAAAGTAAAAGTGATTGGTTTTCATCAAATCGAAACATTGAGATAGAAAATCGCTAATAATAATGTCTTCATTGCAGTCCAAAGAAGACATTAAACCTTTATAAAAACCTAAGAAAGAGCTTGCCTTTCAGAAAGAAGTTCCTTCATTTAACTAAGATCAACTGCAAATTAAATTCAGTAAATTTATAAATGAACGAACAGGGTCTTATTCTGATGAATACAAACTCGGAGGTGTATTAGGAGTCGGTGCATTTTCTTAGGTTCGAAAAGTCACCAATCGAAAGACTAAAGCTGTTCGAGCAATGAAAATAGTTAACAAACGGAGTCTCACAAATGCGGAAGATTAATTTAAGTTTGTCAATGAAGTGGAGATTCTCCGTATAATGGATCACCCTCATATATTAAAAATCTATGAGTTCTATTCAGATGCGCATAGTTATTACATTATTCTAGAAATGTGTACAGGAGGTGAATTATTCGCTAAAATTATCGAAAAAGGTTCGTTCTCTGAAAAAGAAGCCTCCTATATTATGAAATAAATTGTCTCTGCTGTGTATTATGCTCATAACCATAATGTAGTACATCGAGACCTCAAACCTGAAAATATTCTCCTGGATATCACATCGGATGGGACATATAACATTAAGGTACATAATTTCATAACAGACACAAAAAAAGAATTGGTTTGTTGAATTTAAAAAATAAGAGGAATGAAGCTAAATCGTTATTTTTTATTAGATTGTCGATTGGGGTACATCGAAGGTCTTCGAGCCTGACTAAGCAATGACAGAAAAGTTTGGTACTCCATATTATATTGCTCCAGAAGTTTTAAAAAAATATTACAACGAAAAATGTGATGTGTGGAGTTGTGGAGTTATTCTCTATATATTGCTGTCTGGAACTCCTCCATTTGGTGGTAAAAATGAGTAAGAAATTATGGCGAACGTTGAGAAAGGACAATACACCTTAGAAGGTAACTCATTTTTTAATTTTTGTAAGTTCTAGACTTGTAGATGAAAAAGACAAATCGAAAAAAAACAAAATCAAAGAATAATTTCGATTTGCTTGAAATGAATTGATGAATACAGATCAGATAATTCCTATTTTAGAGGGAGATTATTTTAACAAATTAATAATAATTTGATAACTCTTTCTGATTATCCTCGATTTTGGGTAAAGGAGATAATCTGAAGCATGTGAGTGAGGAGGCTAAAGATTTGATCAGATAAATGCTAGAATATAATCCTAAGAATAGATTAGCTGCTTAGCAAGTGATCGAGCATCGATGGTTTAGTTTGATTGAGCAAAAAGAAACATTAGATACAGAATCATTTAGATCTAGATTAAGAGCTCTGAGAAATTTCAGAACAGAAAGCAAACTCTAATAAGCTGCATTGACATTTATTGCTAGTCAGTGCACATCAAAAGATGAAACTGAATAACTTAATAAAATATTCAAAGTAAAAAAGATTCAGGAAGAAATTGTTTCACAAAAATAAGTATTTTTAGATGAAAAGTTGTTCAAAGATAATTTTGTTTTTTGGATAAAGGCATTGGATAAGAATGGTGATGGAATTCTAACTAGGAATGAGATTTTTGAAGGATACAGATAGTTCATGTCAGATGAAGAAGCTGAATTTGAAGTGAATAAAATTATGAAATAAGTAGATATTGATAGAAGTGGTGCGATTGATTACACAGAATTTATTCTAGCAACGATGGAGAAAAAAGCAATTTCTAAGGAGAAATTACTTGAATCATTCAATTTATTTGATTAAGATGGAAATGGATTTATCACTGCTGAAGAACTCAAGTAAGTTCTCGGCACGCAATTGAGCTCTAAAGATAATAAATTCTGGAAAGAACTGCTAAATGAGACAGATGCAAATGGAGATGGAAAGATATCGTTCGAGGAATTCTCTGAGATGGTTATGAAGTACAGTAATTGAACAACAACAACAAAAGATGAAATAGTGTTGAGAGATAGTTTTCCCTTCATGCTTTATTAATTTGTTTTCAAGAGTTAAGACTATTTTTATGAGGTTTTAGTATTTTTTATAGTATGAGAATTTTCCAAAGTTGTAAAAAATATTATTGTTTGGGGAAAGAACTAAAATATTAGTTAATAAATATAAAATCACTCACTCATTGAGAAAACCTATAATATTTTATAAATAGATTCAATTAGCATAGATACTTAGAAAATTAGACAAATTTGAGCTACAAAGAAGATATTCAGAGTATGTATTATTTTGATCAAATGATTTGATGTTTTCGAATTTAAATTAAAACGATAAAACTTATTGGTGAATAATAATCTGGTTTTCTTAACGAATAAAAGACTAATTGAGCTAAGAAATACACATATTAATCGTGTAGCTACAATGACAGATACTCTTTTACCTTTCTGGCCATTTTCAATTTGGGCTTAAAAAGAAGAAACTGAAAAAGGCATGAAATTTAAAAAAGGAGAAAAATAGCTAGACTAAGTGTTCTATGTACGATTGCTTTAAGCAGAGGAGCTGCTTGACAAGCGGACGATTTCAAAGGAAGTCATCAATGAAGTTGTTAATCTGTATGCTAAATGCGTAGAATATTACGATTCAATTTAAGATCCCATTAAAATTTACTTTCTAGAGAAGATATAAATCACTCTCAGTAGCATTGAATCACTCAAAATAATCTACAGTTCTGATGAATGTTCAAATGAGCTGGTGAATAGCACTCCTCAAAAGAATAATAAGCCTATTGTTTCTTCTTCGTCTTCATCCTTTAAGCCGTCAAGAAGGTTTCGGACAGATCGTGCAACTGAAAAGATAGAAAAAAATGGTTTAGTTAACAGCAATAAAAAGGGATAACAACCTAAGAGAATCGAAACTAATTCCTCAGCTTCTTCTTTAAAAAAATGCAAAACAAAAAGCTAATCTACTCCACATAGGACACTGTATGAGCATAACAATAACAATCTCTGCAATAACCAAAACTAGCAATTTCAAGTAAGTGAATTCTAGTTGCTTCCTCTTGAACCTCACAGCGATGAAGCTAAGTTTGGAGAAAAATCTCCTCTGAACACAAGAATATTTAGTGAATTTGATCCTTAGATTGAATAGAATAATGATGAAACTGGTAAATTAATTATGTTAAGTTAATTTCCATCATAAAATGGATCTCTAGCTAACTCTCCTGAGAAAAAACCAGTACAACATTTATTGCTAGATAGTTTCATAGAAGATGAAGCAGCAGTAGCTTAAAATCCACTAAAGTTTACACTTAATTCAAATGGTACTTTTCAATAGTAAAGTGATCTTAATAATACTTCATCTTTCAATGCGTCTAGGGCTTCAAATCACTCTAGAGTTGAAATGAACGTTAAGACAATTCTTGGAGAAAATTTTAACGATCCTGATAAGAATTTTAAATTATTCCAGCATGGGAAAAATCTGTTTACAAAAACACTTTCGAGAATTGACACGAATAATGAGAATAATAAGGAGTATTTATCAAGAAAAAGCCCAATTATGGAGGAACCTGAAACGAATGTTTTGTCTGAATGTCATAATGAAAATTGGTTTTCAAATAATAAAGCAAATTAGCTTCATTCCTAAGGTTATTTCACAGAATAATCTCAAAATCTTAGTGTCTAGAAATTTACTACAAGTTTAAAGAAATAATAAAAATATGGAAAAGAAAACGTATCTAACTAATCAATTAGAGATAAGGAAAACATGAGGAAACATGCTAGATCTTAAATGGCAGATTATTGTATTATGCAGAAGAAAGTTGAGCGCTCTAAGAGGTTTTCGATGTTTATTCAAATGTAGAGTCAAAAGAAAACAAGTATCATCAAAGAAGATTTTACAAAGATTCTGAATCGATTTGAGAAAGACTCTAAGCAGATGGATAGAATCGTTAAGTCGGATATTGAAAATCAAATGGAGTGTATTTAGAGAAGGCTCCAATGCAGAAGTAAGAAAAATATTTAGATTTTAAAAATAAAATTATTGATTTTCTTTGCTTTTTTATCAAGAATCCAAGCACTTATTAGATTAAGTGGCAACTAGAGTAAAAAGCAGTGGAGGGGATTTTTATAGTCCCAATTGTAATGGTCAATCTAAGGGTTTAGTCACACCAAAGACATCTAGATTTTGAAGAATATTAAAAAAGATCAAATTATGTAAAAAAAGATTCATGTTTTGTGTTATTATTAAGTATTATCAATGAAAAATAAAGAGATTTTCTATTATCAAAATTCAAAAATAAACCAGTTCTTAAACTATTTCCTTTAAAAACAAAATGTTATTTGCATTCTTCTTTTAATTTGACAGAAGACTAAATGAAAAATCAACTCTTTCTAGAAACTATTTAGAACTTAAACGGAGATCTAAATTAACTCTAAAAAAAATCAATAATAATCAAGAATACACCTTAGATAAAAGCTAAAAATGTTCGGTAAGCGAATCTTCAAGTTAGTCACGCAAAATCTTCTTCCTTCTAAGCCCTTCCGTTTCTTTACTTCTTTAGAATCAAATCCTTATTCGTTACCTGGAAATAGTGTAAAAAAGTAAATCTATGTCTTTCGTTAAGATGAAGGATATCTAGGTAAGAATATTTTGGAAAAATCACCTACAATGAGAACATTATCTTACACTTTTTAACCATTTTTAGGATATATCATCAAGGATGAAGTTAGCCATTCTCTCATATGCGTTGATCCAGGCAAATATGATGTAGCAATAAACCTTGTGAGAATGATGGAAGACAGAATGAATGCTAAACTTAGTTACATTATGTGCACTCACAACTTTCACATGAATTCAGACATCGAAAAATATTTGACGCACAACAAAAAACTCGAAATCATTGTTGGTAAAAATGGGTAGAATCATGGTTTTCATAATAAGCAAATCAATGATGGGGAACAGCTAAAAATTGGGGATCTTGAATTTAAATTCATTCACTCACCTGGTTGCACATCTGACTCTCATTTCATCTCCCTCAATGAGACAATCCTGTTTACTGGAGAAACTCTCCTTCTTAAGTAAATACTCAGATATTAACATCTTTTTTTCTCCTTCATTCTGTCAACCTAAATATATTAATTTTCATTTATTTAGTAATGTTGGTAACGTTACAAACTCCAAAGAAATGACTTCTACAGTTGATAAACTGACAAAATATCCTGAAGAAACTGCTATCTTCCCTTCAAAAGATATTGAGATTGATGATATTGAGTTTGCTAGATCAATTGATCCTTCCAGCACTGCTATTAATGTGCGTTTACATTTCGCAAAATAAGCACAATAAAAGAAAATCAACTATGTTCCTACAAACTTATACGAGGAGAGAAAATGCAATCTATTTTTACGAACCAAGGATAATTTCATTAATTATGCGCTTCAGGAAAACAAGCCTTAAAAAATGATCGAATAGCTGATAGAACTTAGAAAGAATTTCGTTAAGCCAGCAGAACCAGTTGAGCCAGAATTACCAGCTGGACCGGCTCCTGAAGAACCTCCTATGACAATAACATTATGAAAAAATAAAATGGATTTCTAGTATTTTTTGTTTGTTTTTCACTCTTTAAAAAACAAAATATAAAAAGTTATCTGCTAATCAATATTCATTATCCACCAGTGATTCCTCTAGCAGCAAATGATCTGCTTTGAAAGTTAGTATCGAGCTTGCGTTCTGCTTCAAGAGTTTTTGTTTGAGCAAAGGAAAGTTTTTCCCCTAATGAGGAGTTTTCAATCTGTAATTTGACATTGAGGGAAGATAATTCTGAAAGAGTTTTTTGAGATCGTAATGTATTGTCCATGCGTTAGTTTTCTTTATTTAAAAAGTCGATTTACGACCCAAGAAGAGATATTTTCTCGTTTTATTGGAGAAGCAAATAATCTGTAGCTAATTTCTCCTTGTTAACGCCACCAACTTTTCAAAACAAAAAAAGGTCAAATGCAATTTAATTCAAGAGTATTTTGAAGAATAATTACCATCAATACGAGTTTTTATTCGCTTGATTTCCATTTCTCTGTTTTCCAATTGAACCTTCGCAAAATTAGCTTCAGATTCTGATTTTGCTACCTATTCTCTTAAAGTCTTCACTTGTCTCTCTAAATCTTAGATTTTGACAACTAAATCTTATGTTTCATCTCTTTATTTAGCTTGAGTATTTCCAAATCGAGAAACATCATTTTCATAATTATTTTCTCCTCTCAAACTCTTAGCAAGCAGGGTTGATGGCCCTGATTTATTCTCTTTGGCTTCATTAACAAAAATGAATTAACATTTTCAAAATAAAAAACAAGAGTGTTTTTACAAATGGAAAGATTAGCAGTATTTCGAATATTTGCATTTTAGTAGACTTTCGGTAGCTCATCAAACCCTTTTTCGCTGGAAGGAATGTACACCTTAGCTGAGATTACATCTAATTTATTTTTCAATGCCAAGTTCTAAGAATTTTTAAAAAAAAACCCATTAACAAATTCTCCACAAATTAGGAATACCACTCCTTTTTTTCAACATAAACCTCAAGTCTACCTCATCTTCAAGTCGCCTTGATCTTGTTTCTGCTTATTGAAGGACAAATTTCAGATCATTTGTCTCACTTTCAATCCCCTTCAGACGAAGTTAATATAAATTATCTTTTTGAAGTGCATTCTCCTTTGCACTAATGATATCAGCATGCAGTTAGTTGTTTTCCCTGATTAGCTTTTTATTCTCTTATTCAAGTGGAACAAGAGATTTTTCTTAAAGAGACAGCTACTATTCAAGCTCTTAGTTTGTTTTTTTAAGTTTCTAAAACCCTTCACTAGTTTTAATGTAGTCGCTTAGAAGCCTTTCAACTAGTTCTGCACTTTCCATTTAAAGTGGAAGACTGTAATGAAGTTCATCCAGCTTTTTACGGAGTAAGAGGTATTTCCTTTCGTTATATAAACTGAATTTCATAGCTGATAATAAGAGAACTATAAAGTTATTTTTGAGAAATATTGCTTTCAAAATGAATTATTCAAAAAAAGAATTCAACTGAATTCAATCAAGGATTTGTTTTAGTTTATTTATCCTTGCTTTTATCATTCAGAAAATAAAGATAAACAAAAAAAATATTCCAATTAAGTTAAGTTGCCTTTAATCAATGGGAAAATATTGAAAAGCCAAAGCCATCAATAAAAATAATTTGGAATTAATATTTTTTTGTAGATTTTTTAATTGAAAAAACAGGATTTTTGTTGTTTATTTAGTTGTAAAATAAATCTTTATTTTTATTGTACTCTTCTAATTCTTACTATAATGAGAGTATGTTGATTTATTTAAAACCCAATAAAAATAACTCAAGTAGTTTATTCAATAATTCTTCTATATCATTCACTTTATTAGATTTATTAGTGTATTTCAGCTCAGTAATAAAAATCTAAGACTTTGTTGCGATTAGTAAATAAAATATTGAATTTTTTAAAAGTACGAAAAAAAATATGGAACTTCCTTATGAAAAAAAAAAAAATAATATGTGATAATTAATTAAAAGAAAAGAAAAAAACAAACTATAAATGCGCATATTTTAATCCAGAATTGAAGTTGTAGACAGGATTTTCATTTGGAAAAGGGCTGATTAAACAGAAAGAAAGCAATAAAAGTTAAATAAATTAGAGGTTTAGTGATTAATTGATTATTAAGAATAATAAGTATTTTCACTAAGAGAGAGAGAGAGAGAAGTATAATATCTGAAAAAGAAACGTCATGTCTGAAGATCAAGGAGTATACCTTAAGAAACAGTGGTTCATTAAATCAAATACTGGAAAAATCGAAGATTCATATGATCTTGATCCTAAAAAAGTACAACTATTTCGTTCTTTCTCTCACAGTTCTTATATTTATCTACTTTCTCTTTAAGATCCTTGGTTCTGGAACATATGGTTAAGTTTTCAAAGCCAAGAAGAAAGGTTCTAAAATTAGTCGCGCCATCAAACAAATTCCCAAGAAGAAAGTCAAGAATCAAGAACGATTCTAGAGGGAAATCGAGATCATGTCTAGTCTGGTAATATATTTGCATTTTCGTATGCTTGTGCTGTTATTGATAATAAAACTACCTAAAAATAGGACCACCCCAACATCATCAAGCTTTATGAGACTTTTGAAGACGATAAGAACATCTATCTCGTTATGGAAGTGTGCGAAGGAGGAGAACTATTTGATCGTATCATCGATAGAGGGTTCTTCAGTGAAGTCGATGCGAGAATAATTTTCACATAGATAATGCAAGCAATCAATTATTGCCATTCTAAGAACATTTCGCATAGAGATTTAAAGCCAGAAAACTTCCTTTTCTTAACTAAACACGATGATTCCCCTATTAAAGTAAATTCAATATATTGAAAGTTTGGAGAAATTGATATTTTTATTATAATTATAGGTTATTGATTTTGGTCTTTCGAAAAACTTCGATCACAGCTCTGCAATGACAACTAAGGCTGGCACTGTAAATTCTTCTTTGTCTTTGGGATTTATTTAAGAGTAATTTCTTGAATTTGTTGGTAGCCTTATTACATCAGTCCAGAAGTATTACAAGGGAAGTATGATGAGTCTTGTGATATCTGGTCCTCTGGTGTCATTTTATACATCTTACTTTCAGGCAATCCTCCTTTTTATGGAGACACTGATCCTGAAATTCTCGAAGCTGTCAAGAAAGGATAATTCTCATTTGACAGTAACATTTCAAACAATTTTAAAAGAGAAATTATTGTAAAATCCTCAAAATCTTGACTGTAATTGTTTTAAAAAGTTCCTGAATTCTAAAGTGTGTCACAAGAAGCATAAGATTTGATCCGTAAAATGATTGTTGCTCCAGAGAAAAGACTCAAATCGTAAGAAGTATTGAACCATCCTTGGATGAAATAAGACATCAAGTCTAAAACTAAGAATCTCCCTCTTAACTTCAATGCTCTCAAGAATTTTACTTAGCATCATAAACTTAAGAAAGTTGCTCTCACATTTATTGCATCCTAACTTTCAGAAAACGAGATTTCCGATTTGGGCAAGCTCTTCCGTTAACTTGATAAGAACGGTGATGGTGTCCTGACTCTTGATGAGATCAAGGAAGGGTTAAGTGGCACAACAGAGAAGTCATATGAAGAAATCAAAAAGGTTATCGAAAGGTATTTCAACAACTACAAATAGACAAATTGTATTTTGTAACTTTTGATTTTGTTGTTAAAAGTATTGATACAGATGGAAGTGGCAAAATCGATTACACTGAATTCCTAGCTGCTACCATGGAAAAGAGTCTCTACATGAAGGAAGATAAGCTCATTTAGGCTTTCAAGATGCTTGATCTTGATGACAATGGCAAAATTTCCAAGAGTGAACTCAAAAGCGTTCTATGCAGTAAAGTTTATTGAAATTGTCCTAAAAATGAGCTTTCTAAACACAAAATATCTTTTAAATTTAGAGGATGAACGTTATCACTAGATACCAGAGAGTTACTGGGATTAGATGATTTCCGAAGTTGACAAAAATGGAGATGGTGAAGTAAGAAAATAAACAAACAACAACAACCAATAAACAAGCTTTTTATTAAATTAATTTTGTTTATTTTTGAAGATTGATTACTCCGAGTTCAGAGATATGATGAACACAATCTCTCTGATGAAGTGATGCTTTATTTCTAACCTAAAAACAACTTGAGAACTCTTCAAAAAGACAACTTTATTAATTATGTTTTATTTTTTTCTGTTTGACGAATATTCAAGTGTATGCATGTGTGGTAGGCTATTCAGAGTCTGTCTTCTCTAAAAAAGATTATTAATCTTTAAAACGAAGTATTATTTTTTATTTTTAATTTCAAAATAATACTGGAAAGATGCCTCTCTCTCTATCTCACAGTTTCAGCAATCAATAATCTTAAAATAAACCAAAAAAAAGTGAATCATTTGTTAAATAAAATTACATAGAAAATCAAAAATGTCAAGCTCAGAGAAACCAAAGGATTTATTGAGTAGCTCACTTGCGTTCAATAAGATGTCTGATTAACAATCAAGAGGAGGATTATTCTAGATTATCCACGAAGTGAGTGAAGGGCACATAACAAAGATTAATGAAGAGTTTCAGTAAATGGGCAAGGGTGATAGAGCTATTGAAGTATCTAGAGTTGTAAATACATTCGATCAAGAAGGAAAAACACCTTTGTTTTATGCTTGGTACAATATTATTATTTACATTTTTGTTGTTTTATATTAATATTTCCTCTTTGCTTAGCTATTATAACTTCTAGAATTTAGTACTCTATCTGCTAAATAAAGGAGCAGATTCATCAATAATCGCAGGTAACGGTCAAAATGTAGTTCATCTCTGCTGCTTCTTGGGCCATCTCGAATGCCTTTAGCTCATCGTTAACTACGAACGACATAAAGATCGCATGAGACTTTTTGCTGAACTCAAATAAGAAATGAAAACGTCTTACTTCAAACGTACGGACGTTCGAAATGGTGTACTTGTATCACCTGATAAGCATAATCCTCTTGTTCAATAAAGATTCAATTCCTTCAGACAAGCTGTGATTTCTGCGTTTAATAGGTTCCTTAGCGTAGCTGTCGAGAGACTTAAAGGATACATAAACCCAGCTGATGAAGTCCAACGCAATCCTATTCATTATTCTTCACTCAACAAATTCACTAAATGTCATAAAACTGCATGTTTCATTCTGCAGTATGACATTGAAGTGGAAGGATATGAAACTTTCTTGGATCTTTTCAGTTAGGTTTCGCTGTTAGAACTCAACAAAGAAGTACGCATAGATCCTAGACAATATGTACAATCTCTCTCAAGTAAAATCTATTTTTTTCTTAGGAAACATTTAACTTTGCAATATTTGACGTTGGTTTTTTGTTGTTGTTGAAGTGGTAAAAAACTTCTTGCTTCCTGATGAGCACAGTCGATTACTGAAAGGATTTTAGAATTAAGTCAAAACATTAGTTAAATCTGTTATAAATGCTCACGACAGTGAAGGATATACTCCACTTCATTTAGCTTCATTCTATGGAGATTTTGCTTCGGTATAATTTTACTTGACTCACGGAGGAGATCCAAAGGCTGTTGATTCCAAGAATAAAAAGGAAGTCTTGGATTATGCTAGTAACAATGAAGTACGCAAGTATTTGACTGATTTGAAAGATGCCGCTAGAAAAGGAGATGAAAAGAACTTTAATTTCCTGGTGAATTGCGGCTAAGAAGTGAATAAAAAAGTGACAATATTTGGGATTGCTCCAATTCACAATGCGATTCAGAGTGTGCATGTTTCGAAAGATGACACAATTCTAAGGAGTGTAGTTAAGTGTAATGCAGATGTTAATATTACAGACTCAAATGGATGGACTTCACTTCATCATGCTTGCAAAAATGGGGATTTGTCGACAGTGGAATATTTGGTAGAAGAGAAGGCAAATATCTTCACATCTTCTAGCAAAGTGAGGAGATTTATAGTTCTTGAAAATTACTTTTGTTTTAATGAATTTGCTTGATTTATATTACTCAGGGATATCAACCAATCCATGTTGCGGCAATGTTCGAGCAGCCAAAAGTTGTAGAGTTTCTTCTTCAAAAAGGAGCGTTGATTGAAGTAAAAATACCTATTTTTTGGGATTATTTTTGTTCAAAACAAAAATCATAAATAATCATCTTTATTCAACTATTCTTTTTATTTAGGCTTTAACCGTTGAGAAACTAACTCCATTGCATCTAGCAGCCAAGAAGGGAAATGTAGAGTCTATGCGTGTTCTACTTGATAAAGGAGCTAATATCTACACGACTGAAGAACGACTGTGGACATCTCTACATTTTGCTGCATTCTACTGTAAAATAATTCACAATAACAAATAATTTACAAAAACTTTTAATCATTTTAGACCACAAGAACGCAGTCCACTTGCTTTAGAGATATGATGCCGATTTCGAAAAGCTAAAGTATATGAAAAATTGCGCAGGCAAAATAGCAAAGCAGATCATCACAAATGAGGAAACGCTCTTTGCATTAAATAGTAACATATATTCTTAAATTAATTGAGATATTATGGAAGGATGTTTTAACAAACATAATTGATTCTCCAGCCCTCTGGAACGCATCTCGAGAAGGCAATTTAGATATTGTAAGAAGACTCACAACACTTGGATAAGATATCAATGAGCAGACAATCTATAACTAAATCACTCCACTCATGTTTGTAATTACAATCCATATTGATTTAATTCTTTAAATGACTTAAATTTGTCTTTTTTTCTTCATTCTAGGCCGTTTAAAACCAACACTACCTTATTGTGAAGTTTTTACTTGATAACAAAGCAGACACAACTATTCTATCTAAAGGTAGTGGTTATTTTCAAGCAAAAAAAAATTGCTTCTAGATTATATATTTTTACAATATTTATCTACTTATTATTAATTTTTTTCTGTTGTTTCTTCTTCTAGATGGTAAGACGGCATTAGATTACGCATATGATGCCAATAATAGAAAAATAATAGGACTCTTAGACCCCAGCCTAAATTGATTTATCCTTTTTTGTTTTTCGTTTTTGTCATTTAAATAATTAAATTATTTTGATAAAATTTCACTTTAAAAAAAAAGAAAACGAAGAAAAGGAATTTTTGATATGATTCAGCTATACTTAATCAAGGAATGGTTTGGGGGGTGGGGTAGGTATCAAAGAAAATTCAAGTAGAGAAATAGAAAACAACAACATTTAATTAAGTGTGTGTGTACTTTATCTGATCAAAGATGGGAACAAAATCGAGTAAAATGCCTGAACCCATGAACTAACTGAGGAGTTTTGAAGAGTTAACCAGCATCATTCAAGAGTTTAACCTTCGTTAAAGGTATTTATTAGAAGAAATTATCATCTTGCTTTGATTGTAACAATTCATTTTCTCAACAGGAATTCGAAAATGGAAAGTTCACTTGGATTTATGATCCAATTCGAACCAGAAATCAGTAAAAAGAATACAAAGGGATTATTTAAGAGCATGTTCTTTGAAAAGCGCTTAAGGAAATTACGTATCAAGACCTTACTTGTAATAGCTCTTTTCTAGTCTAATTTGTTTTTTTACAAGTTATCTTTTCAACATAATTTTCTACAGCATTTAGGAAATATGACATATTGCTTCTACTTATCTACTGGAGAGATGTTTAACTTCGCAGAGCTACTTAATAGATTCTCAGAAGATGCATAGACCCTCAAAACAGATGAAAATCAAACCAGCAAAGACAGTGAAGACGATACTAGCCAGTGCCCTCTATGCTTAGACAAGAGAATTAGTATGCTTCTTCCTTGCCTTGTAACAAATTAATAGATAGTTTTTTCCATACTTTTTCTAACTTTGACTTGGTTTAAAAACAGCATGGATACTGCGATTCCTGTGCTCGTCAATGGATATAAGAGAATAAACAAAAGAACTGCCCAATGTGCAGGATTTAAGTTGAGTCCGTTTAAAATAAATTTGATAGATCTGTCACTCATCTTGAAGACGATATCGACTCTATTAACCATCTTGTCAAGCAGTCTATTTTTGAAATTATCCTCACCAAAAATGCTAACATCCCGATATGAACAAAAAAAGAGAGCATTAAGCTCTGTAGTTTAAACTCACTTCCACTCATTTTATAAAACCTTCCAAAAAATTATTATCGAAGGAGTATTTTAAATAGTTTCCCATTTTTTGTTTATATAATTGTGTTAACAATGTCATCTATTGTTCCAGCTAATCATGATACTAAGATTTAAAACTTTGAGATTAATTGTCTCTCTCTCAATGAGAAAGTTTACTGGAACGAAAAACATAATTCAAGCTCAAGAATAATTTTAAATTTTTAATAGTTTTAAGAAGGAGATTATTAAGAGGAAAGGTTCACATTATTCAAATAGGAAGGTTTAGGAAAAATATATATAATAATAATCATTTAGGAGAAGTAATTTCAAAATACCTTAAGTCTTATCTGGACATATGCTTGCAATTATATCTAGAAAAGAACTTTTCAAGCCAGCCTTTGGATGCCTTAAACTTACCTTTCTTGTTTGAAAACTCTAGAGCTTTTTATCTAATCTGGTTGCGTGTTAACTACTTTTTGTAGACTTCAAATTACTCTCTCAGCCATGAAAAGACTTTATCTTCCATCAAAGGATCTTCCTTTTTCCTACCTCCTCCTTGAACAAAAAAAAAAAGAAGATAATTTTATGAATTATTTTGAGTTCTTTTTACCTTCTTTCCTTTTGTGTCCAACAGAAATCCATCTTTTGAGATTTTTAACCTTTACTCCATTAATCTCTGCAGCTTCTCTTATGTCATCCAATCGAAAATAATCTTCAATAGACTTGATTTTTAATTCTTCACTGTAGTAGTTGTAAGGACCTCTCTAAATCAAAAAAATCAAGAAGTTGTATTGAATTGATAATAAAACACTAACAGGAGATTTAAATTATCCCAGTGAATGTGTTTCAGATTGGAAATGTTATCCCCAGAAATCAAATTTATACGTTTTTGATTAAAATATTAGAAGAAATAGAGAAGGTTGATTAAGAAAATCAGAACATAATTTTGGGGAAATTTAAAAAATAATATTAAGAAAAGAATGGGAGAGAGGTTGGAATCAGAAACTAGAAAAATATAATAAAGATTTGATTCTCTAAAACTCCCAGAACATTAACATATCAACTGAATAATCTCATATTTCAGACACTTTAGGGGGGATATAGATCTTGGATAATAATCAATAGCCAAGACACAATAATTCTAAAATCTGAAAATAATTATTGCTGCCTTGATTGTAAAAACAATATGCTTCTTTATCTCAAAAATAAGATTTACCACATAGGAATGTATATCCTCTGCTTTCTTGAAATGGAGCTTTTGAGCTAATGTTTTGTT
>Ga0302271_10002134_pt1 | contig 18187 bp, 13 predicted proteins | sample III_Bog_N1_1_FD_198767 | JGI IMG/M metagenome (GOLD analysis project Ga0302271, IMG submission 198767) | Peat permafrost microbial communities from Stordalen Mire near Abisko, Sweden - III_Bog_N1_1 | ecosystem: Environmental > Terrestrial > Soil > Wetlands > Peat | place: Sweden: Abisko...
ATATTCAGCGGTTGGGAGTTTCTAAAAATGTATGCATATCCTGCTGCTTGATGGAGCTTATAAACTTGAACTTAAGATGCTTGGCAAGGCACTTGATATTGGGGAGAAGATTGTGCCCTTTCGTGGTGTAGAGATGCTCCCAGAGAACTTTGAGAATGAGCATAAGTTCGTCGATGATGAGAATCTGTTCCAAGCTCGTCATAAAAAATAAGTAAAGATTTTGGGATTAAAGCTTCTTTTTGATTTAAGAAAGAATTTTGAATTCAAATTGCAAAATGAAACTATTTTCACTACGCACGCAGATATAAAGAAATATCTATCAGAAGAGGGAAGGGAGAGTTTTATTAGATAGTGTTTCAATTAATTTACTTGTAAGAATTATCTTCTTTCCCCACTGATTATCCGGTTAGAGCTGGACAGCTTTGTTAGGTCAATTAAAGAATTGCATTTATATATTTACTCTTTTTTTATCAGTTTGAAGACAGGATAAATGAAGTGCCTGAATGGGTGAGCAGTCACAAGGATCCTAAACTCTTGAGTACGTATCTCAACAGCAAGAAGTACGACGATATTGTCAGAGACCATCGCAAAGATAGGGTTTAAAAAGAAAAAGATACTATTGTGAATAAGAAATACAACGAAATGAGAGACAAATTGAAAGCGCTAGGGAAATTGCCTGAACATGACGAGGACGAAGCACATTAGACGAATTCAGATGAAGAGGAGACCAAAGAAGGCAAAACATAACAGAAATTACTTGATGCGCCTGTTGATGTAGCGTATGAAGTTGGTATGTTGAGCAGTAATGTGGAAATCAGCGAGTTGCCTCTCCCAGATGCGAAAGAAGACCTCTATGTCAACAAACCAATTGGAAAATATCTCCCTTCAAGACTTGTGGACAATCAGAAATCCTTCAAGCCTGATCCGAACACACTGATCAAGAAGAAATGGCACTCTAAACCCAGTGCTCACAAGGAAGTAAGAGAAATAGCTGCTAAGCTCACAGGTGAATAGCTGTTTAATATATTTGCTGGGCCAGTGCTTATCGACTTTGGGCCTGTCTACGTGAAATCCACAATGACGAAGACATTTTCAGTTCGAAATGATCTCAGAACAGCTATTTCCTGCAGATTAATCGTAATTTAATGTGGAAAAAAGGCATATTTTGTTTTAAATAGTTGTTTTGCTTTAGGTTGATTGTGAGGAGCTCAAAAATTCCTACAAGGAGCTGCAGATAATCCCTCCAAGCTAGCTAGGCGGTTTCGATGTAGAACTGATGAGCAAACAGCTTGGGCAATTCCGCAATAACGTGAAGTACTTGATCAATGAAATCCACAGTTTTGAGTTCTAAGTGGTCGCAGATATCCAATTAGTAAAGCTGGAACTATCTCGGAATAATGCCAAGATGCAGTTCTTCGATGACAACCATGAAATGGTCCAGAAAGAAACCTTAAAGCTCAGCAACTCTGGAAATGCTGTAGGCAAATTCGAATGGCTCCATACCAATTTCAAAATCTTCACTGTCAGCCCACAATCAGGAGAAGTTCCTCCAGGCTCGTCTATTAATCTCACACTCACGTATCGCCCTTCTCAATAGATGGGGGCAGTAGCTGCATAACCAGCCAACAACAATAATAATGCCATTGCGAATGCTCCAGATAAATCAACTATGGCAGCTATTACGCGTACCGAGGAAGAGAGATTGTCTTTAAAAATCATCGATGGAGCAGAAGTGACACTAAAATGCACAGGCACATTCCAAGAAGCCAAATGCATGCTCAAAACAGTAACATTCATTATTAATCAGTTGTTGTTCGCCAATCAATCACCTTGAATTTCAAAGTGTTTTAATAAATAACTAACTAACCTGACAATGAATTCAATTCCAATTTTTAACAGGCTAGTCTTGATCTAAAGGAGATTGCAGTGTCCAAAGCAGAGACTAGAACATTTACAATCAAGAACCAAAGCAGAATCTAAGCAATCTTTAGCATCGACGAATCATCTCTACCAGAGTGTCTGACCATCACTCCTATGAAAGGCCGAATCAGTCCAGACGATTAGAGAGACATTTCAGTGACTTTCCTGTGTCCAACAGAAAAGCAAGTCAAAGGGGATATTGTGGTACTAATCAGAGGAGGAAGAGTCCTCAGGCTTCCTTTCACTGCTCAGACGATCATCCCTCAAGTGGAAATACTCGAGCACTCCTTTGACTTTGGAAATATCACAACCCTAGGTAAGAAAAGTAGCTTATGCTGATAATCTAGTATTCTTAATATAGCTTTTCTCTCTTTTTTTAGGCAATTCAGGTGTTTTAGAAATGACTTTGGTGAATAACTCAACTATTTCGGCTGATTTGGTGCTGGATATGAGAACAGATGAGGACAGTGAGACAGCATAGCCTGGGATAGAGTGTTTGCAAATAGAAGTTCAAAAAGGAGAATCAGATGATTCCATCCTGCATTCAGTGCACGCAGATGAAGAGGAAGAAGAACAAAAAGAAGAAGAACAAGGATAGAACGTTCTCCCAAGCGCTGAGCAAAATGAACCTCCTGATTTCAACGAAAACGACGAGAGCACAGATTCGATTGAAGGATTGCAAGTCAAAAAACAATCTAAGCTCTTCAATCTATCCATTGATCCAGGACAAACAATCAAATTCACTCTCAAATTCATTCCAAAAGAAGTCATGTAACATTTCAAATCATACTGCAGTTTCCTTGTTCGTTGTATTAAGCTATTATTATTGTTTGTTTTCCTAAAGCTAATACAACTTAGTCCTTCCATTGACACTGAGTGGGTATGGTTCCATCCCTTCCTTGCAGCGGTTAGTTCAATGCAAGGGTTTACTACCCAAGTTCTTGATCGACCCGTAGGTGTGTGAGTTTGCAAGAAAGGTCATCACCACTCCTGATAAATGTGTTGGCGATAAGATGTAGGTGACCTTGAACAATCCAGATAGGAGCACTGTCAAATGGAGACTAGATACTAGCACTCTGTCAGCTGACAAAATATTTAGTGTAGAACCTTCCCAAGGAGAAGTTAGATCATTTAGCTCTCAGATAATCGAAGCAACCTTCAATCCTTATGCACCTGGCACGTACAACTAGACTCTGCTCCTCTACATTGAAGATGACCCTGAAATCCCAGCGCATGTGCCATACGTGGAGTTGACTTTGAAAGGAGAAGCAGCGTTTCCGAGATTGCAGTTCGATAGGAAGGAAGTGATTTTACCAGTTGTTCCTCTAGGTGTGGAAAGCAGATGCACGTTTAGGATAATCAACGACGGGTACGAGAACTTAAACTTAAAGTATCGAGTGATCCAAGACATCTCGCAGATCAACGTGAAGCTCAGCTGGCCAGATGGCAAGAACGTTGGCATCACCAAACACAAAATAAGAGTTGAAGCTGTCTTCAGCAACAATAAGCCGCTGTCCTTCACGACAAGACTAGAGTTTATTGATGACTCAGATAGAGTCTATCCCATCCACGTGTCTGGAACGACTGATAATTGTCTGTTCACAAACTATCAGTATCTCCAAAGAGCCAAGGGGGAGTACACTCTATGCATCTCTGATAATACGAATATTAAAGAGCAATAGCATCATCCCCATAGCAAGAAGGATAACTCCAATAAAGATCTAAAGAATAACACAGCAAAAGCAAATAATAGCAATAATGACTAATCCAGCAATAACAACAACAGCTCTTAGCTTTCATCGAACAACAATAATAATCTTAAGAGCGTTGATAGTGCAGACAGAAGTAAAGATGAGTAGGCAAGCAGTTCAGTAGCTGCTCCAATAATGAAAGGATAGTTCGTGTGTGGAAACATCTGGCTGAATCAAGAGGAAGACGATGTGAACTCCATCGATGGAAGGACGTAGACTTCTCGCACGCATTCCATCGCAATGGCCAACAACGCAAATAAAAAGCGCTCAATCAATGGCTCAGTCGCTAGTTATGGCTCAAATAAAAGTGCAATGAGTCTCCTTGGTTATCAGCCTATTCCGACGGCTTCTTTAGACTCCTCTGTTGAGCATATCACGAGATGGATGAATTACCACGCATTGTCTTCCCCAATTGCTAGCTACCCGCAATCAATCATTGAGTCAAATGGTTAGTAGATCTTTGACTTAATCAGCTTCTTAACAGGTAGATCTCACTTCAGTTATAAAGCAACGATTGACCACAACACGAAAAGAGTCGATCGTAGTAGATTGCTTCTTCAACAGTATGACGAAATGATCAGACAACTCAAAACAGAAGGAGCTATGCTGAATCACATTCGACCAGAGTACCTCTTGTCATTCTAAGACTACCTGCAATACATTAAAACCCTCCCTCCTGCAGTAACTAACGCTGTGAGTTTCAGTGTCCTGCGCATGCCATAGTCGAGATATTAGTATCTCTCAGTCGACACATGGATCACACTATTTTACTAGATTCTCAAGATCTATTTCTTGAATCGTCTCAATGCAAGAACCTTTAAGTTGATTCCTGGCATACCAGCTGAGAAAATGACATTACCTGGATATCTAGATCACAGCAATTTAATTTCACCTGCGGAATCCATCATTCTCTACTGGCTGGAGACCTTCTACGAGCTGACTCATACTTATCAAATGAAACGGCTGTGCAATACTGAAAAGCAGCTATGTGATGGCTGGTGGTTTTCAAGCATAATCTAATCCTACGTTGGGAAGTCTTCTAACTAATATTTCTCTTAAATGCGGCTGTCTTGCGTGAACGAAGCAGATTTCAAATACAACGCAGAGATTATCATCAATGCCATGCGAGAAATCGGATTGAATTCACATGCTGAAATCTAGGATTTCTCCAGACCATCCATGAGAGAACAGATGCTGTTTTCCTTGCAGCTGCTCTAGTCTCTGCCGCATTACATTCCTAAAGGAAATCCTATTATATTCTCATGCGTGCTAGGAGAAGAAGTAGTCAAGAATATTGAGCTCACTAACCCAACGAATAGAACGATCTGCTACACTGCGAGATTAGAAGGACACCTTGATTTTGCAATTGACTCTGATGAGCAGTTCATGATAGAACCTAAGAGTTCTTTTAAATTCCGAGTGAAGTTCACTAGCAGAGTATCCGATCCAGTAACTGGGAGGATCGTCTTCAATAACAAAAAAGAGAGCAATGTTCAAGCAGCTGCTTTGGTGTTCGATTTGAAATCTAATGTCACAGGGAGAATATCAGAGAGAATTCTTCAAGTCTCATCGTATCTCTACGAGCAAAACGAAATCCCAATCTAAGTCAGCAATAAATTCAGCACAAGCAGTGACTGGGGAGAGTTTGAGTTGAGTATAATTCATGCCAAGCCAGATCCACCATAGGACAAGAAGAAAAAGAGGAAGAATCTTGCTGGAAATGCAGCTGCCAAACCCAATGGCGAACAGGATGATTCATCTAAATACACTTTGATCAGGCCAGAAGATCAAGCTGCAGATGTCTTTCCAGCGTTCTTCTGCAGACAATACAACACGAACAAAATCAGAATCAAGAGAGGAGGAACTGTCAATATCACGCTAATCTTCCTGCCGCTTCTGATGGAAACACAGAAATGCTACCTCATCTTCAAGGGTAAGAAAGGAAATATCTTGAACAACCAAGAAAAACAGAGTTTTAATTTGTGTCCTAACTTTGTTTGGTTTGAATTCTTTAGACAGCAACATTGGTGAGTTCCAGTATGAAATCAATGGCACTGTTGAGTTACCAAGCTTCGGGAATGATTTCATCAAGTTGCCATTAACAAACACTCCAATCTATGTTGATGAAGGAGTTAGCTTGGAAGTGCCAATCAGTTACTAGAATGAGCAAATGAACAAAGCGAGGAAAACAGTCGAACAGTTGATCATGGAGAAGTCAAAAGAGAGGTTCCTTCGAGGAGACAAAAGTGCACTCTAAAAGGCAGACAAACTCGTATTCCCTGGAGGATAGCCAGATTAGATTATTTACTCTCTAGAACTACTCCCGTAAGTGCCCTTCCTGACAATGCCTTCAACGCTAGTTCTTAATAATCCATACAAGGTAGAAGAATCACTTAATAATGAATTAATTATCTTTTGAAAGGAAATATAATAAATGTGGCTATTGTTTTTTCTAATACTTGAAACTAATAAAATTAGGGGATTAACAATACTACTGCCACAACTATGATCTCACCAAAGAGCAGACCAGATGAGACTCGCAGAAACAATCCCAAAGAAGATCTCGTTGATTTCCAGTACAACATAATTATTATTTTATCATATTTCTCAAAATTATTTTAATCTTTTTTGTGAAAAATAGAACTGCTTATCCACAAGGCGAATAGTAACCACAACAACCTTAATAAGCGAACCCTCAACCCTTGAATAAGCTACCAGTTTCTGTGATGTTCAAAAATGCTGTGAAGGACTTCAAACTGGCATTGACACTTAGAAACAAAGCTGGAACTGACATCCGTCGAGTCCGAGTTGAAATCACAGCGCATCCTCGACCTGTCAGGGCTTAGCTAGAATTCAGAGTTCCAGCAAGACAGCAGACTACCTAAGAAATTCCCATAGTGAATAACTCCGAGAGAGACTGGAACATTAAAGTCACTTTTGTTAAGGACAAAATGAACAATTCCTAGCTGTTCTCTTATCCTCAATCATACTAAAAAGAATTCTTAGTCAAAAAGAAGTCCATTGCTGCTTTCCCTTTGACTTTCAAGCCGAGATGGATCTGCGAAGCTGAGTGCAAGCTCATTTTGTAAAACCCTTTGACGAACGATCTCTTCGAGTATTCCGTTAAAGGATTTGGGGAAGAGCCTATTGCTGAAGATCACATTGTCTTGCAGTGTGCTGCCAGATAAACAAAAACATATGATATCGCACTGAAGAACCAATACACTGATAAAGACGTTGTGTATAAGATAGAAACAGATTTGTTGAATGCTTAAGGTGCTCCTTCTATTAAACTCAAAGCAGGAGCCAAGGGAGTCTACTAGTTGAAAGTCACACCAGTTTTAAGCGGTCAATACACAGGGTCAATTACATTCACAGAAGACGACCCAAATACCAATGCATACCTATGGTACACAGTGGTGTTGACTACTGCGAGTCCCCCCGCAGACAAAGTACTTGAATTGAATTCGTTTATTAGATAAGCTGCAGCCTTTGAGATATCAATCCATAACCCACTAGAGACCCAAGCGGTCTTCGAGGTTATTGTCTCAGGATAAGGTCTCATAGGAAATTCATCCTTTTACGTAAGCACAACCATATGTTCATATCCCATTTGAAATATACATTGATTCCTTGTTTGTATTCTTCAGCTTTCCGGAAAGGAAACTAGGGCGTATGAGTTAATCTACAGTCCACTGTATGTTGGCAGAGCAAAAGGCAGCATTGCATTTATCAATGAGCAACTCGGTGAAAAATGGTATGAGCTGCAATTAACCAGTGAAGAACAGTAGATCGTCAAGCTGCCAGTACTGAAAACTGAACTAGGGAAACAGACAGATTATTAGATTGTCTTAGAGAATCCAAGTGAACTTGAAGTCAGAGCGAATGCTAGGTCTTCAAATACTACAAACTTCGAAGTCATTCCAAGCGACATTATCATTAAGCCCTTTAGCAGCACAAATGTTATTTTTAGACATTCCCCTGCGACACTGGATGTATCGGAGACATCAGAAATAACAATCACGACTGCAGAAATTGGTAAATGGAGATACACAGCCTATGGTATGGGTGTACCGCCAACTGTGTTTGAGAAAATGGAAATATCAGTGGGTATCCATAAGGATTTCTCATCCTCAGTCTCGTTTAAGAACCCATTCAAAGAACTCATCTAAGTACAAGTCTACATGAAAGCTCTAGTAAAACTCACAACCTAGCTTTATTGTTTAGTAGTATTACAATTTTTATTAACTTGAATGCTGTGATTTTGTTAGGAACACAATGCTGATGCTTTCAAACTGATGCTGAAAGGAAGGAAAGTTGCCGGGAAAACAGAAGGAGAAGATAGGTTCATAATACCTGTTGGTGGCTTGTAAGTGCTGCTTATTCCGTTCTCTTTCATTCCCAGGGATATCACTAAGTACAATTGCGAAATCGTTGTAGCCATGAACGAAAAAATAGAATGGAGGTTCCCTATCGAAGGTGTCACGTAATCAACCCAAGCTACGGTGATTCAAACGTTCTCCTGCAAAGCCAGAGAAGTCTTAGAGGAAGATTTCTCCATTCAACTGCCAGGAGTAACAAATAAATTCGATTAATTAGTCTCTTATTCAATGTTTTATTTGTTAGATTAACAAGATATTAGGTACTGAGGATACCTTTGGATTTGAGATGTGCTGTGTAGAGCCGGAGCATTAGAATCTCATTGACAGAGCAGTTGCCATTAAGATTCTGAAGAATACGCTCAGAGACGTGGCTGATAAATTAGAATTCTCCTTGAAATTCTAACCTCTCAAGCCTTTCAGAGCAACCTTGCAATTTGATGTCACCAGAAAGGCTGGAGGAAGATGGCGGTATTTCATTGAGCTCTAGTCTAATGATCCTGAACCAGATGATGTGATTGTCATGAGCTCGTCGCTTCATAAAACTGCTAGTGTTTCATTCAAACTCACCAATAACACGAAGCATTTCACACCATTCATCGCTGTGTTCTCTCCTGAATCGGATAGTGAATTCACAGTGTTCCCGAAGTCAGGGTAGTTGGAGTCTTATGGAAGAGATGGCACTGTTTTCATAATATCCTTCACACCTGTTGAGTACGGCAAGCCGAAGACTGCCAAACTAATCATCCAGACAGACGACATGATGTGGTAATAATGGATAAAATATTTTGATAATTATTGAGAATAATCATAAGAAAAGAGTATTTCTTAGCTGAATTTGTGTTTTACTTTAGGTCCTACTTAATAAAGGGTGGTTTACCAACATACAACCCTCCTTAAGCTGATTCTAGCTTGGTGAACAACAAACTAGAAGCTGAGTTTGATCTTAGGGTGAGCTCCACGATGCCAAAGAATTATCTCAAGGATAATATCAGGAAGACCAAGAATACCTCGATGATATCGAAGAACTCCAACAGCAGAACGATCTAGAACTCTAATGACTCCACAAACATGATCTCAAGATCAATTGGTCATATTAACAATCTCTCCTCCAGCATAAGTTACATTGCTAAAAATAATTGACAAGGAAACTACTTCCAAAAAGAAAAAACTTTACAAGTGACCAATTATTACTTGGTTGTGTTCCCCGTTCATTTACATATTAATTGATATGTTAACAACAAGATATACTTCATTTTACTTTGCTTTCGATTTGCATTTTTTCTAAGAGATACCTCCTAATAATCAAAAACTTATCTGCAATATTATTTGAAGTTGCTCAAAAAGGGGGATAAAATCCTTCCTAAGTTTTAAGGCTATTTTGCAAGTTTTAAATGAAATGAAAGATTCGTAAAGAAGTTAGAACAGTTTTTGGGAAAGAAATTCTCAAGATTTTAAGGATAACCCTCTTCTCCCCCCCTTTTTGTGTGTCTTTTCTTTTACTTCTTATGTCTTTCTTAATCATGATGAAAATACACAAAATCAGGATCAAACTTAAGTCCGGTTGAAAATAAAGTTTCTATTTATCAATATGACCACCCTTCACACAAGCATTTGAAATATTTAAACTCAAGTTATTTCAAGAACAAAATGATTGGATATTAAAAGTCTGTGTCCTCAACAACAAGAGAATATTTTAAAACCTTGATAATGATCAGAAGAACTAACTACCTCTAAAATCCTCCTAAGCTCCTGTAATGTCTGTTCGGTTGAATAAGCTACTACAATTAAATCACTGTTTTGGATTGCTGTCTACTAATAAGTAGAATTCTAGCGTTGATTATTTAAAAATATTAGCTTTTTCTTAAAATCTTTATTTCAGTATTACCAGCATATTCCTAGAAATCTTCAATATTAGCAAAGAATTAGAAGAAAGCTTTGAAGATTACAATTACTAAAGATTTCTCTCTCAGTTTCTTTTATTTGACTAAAGATTAGTCTAGTCAATAAAATTGGCTTTTTGTTGCTTGAGAACAAAATAAATAAATTTTCCTATGAGCCTGAACTGTATTTATGAAATCACTTTCTTATGAGCCATTTTTTCTAATAAAGAAAAATTTTCATTACAGCATATTAGCAGGCCTGCATCTAGAGCGTAGATTGGATGGAAAATTTATTTAAAATCCTCATAGTTAACTCCTTAAAAACAATAAACAGGAAAGAGCATTTCTTATTGGCTTAAGAATAAACTCTACCAAATATTTGTATTGCTTACAGATAAATCTATTCGTAGAATGTCTCTTTTTTTGCAGTCTTTTCTCATTAGGTTTCAAATAGAGTTATTAAAATATGCTAGTGGAAGATAATGAAAAACAAACAACAATTAGTGTGTTCCATTGCCTGAGTCTCTATGTCTGCCTTTCTCTTTGTGTGTGTGTTGATCTCTACGAGCAAATCTCAAGATTATTAAACTCATGTAGTTTTAATAGTCGAGTAAGAGAAATTAATAATTCAAGTCGTGGTGGCAAAGAGAATATCATCTTCAAAACTGAACTTAATTTCAGGGGGGGGTAAAGGATTTCGGCCACAATATCACTAACTACAACTTACAAAATGAACAAGCTCACTTTGCAGTTCGTGTCGCATTAGTTTGAGGAAGCCTTCTTCTTGATGGAGCGCACCAAGTATAAGTCAATTCTCAGAGCAGGCGCTGTCACCAACATTTGTCAGTGCATTTTGATGGCTGTGTATAGCATCCAGAAGCGGAAAAGTTCTATTACGCAATATTCAACGGAAATCGCGTTCATTGCTCTTGCTTGCTTCTCTCAAGCGTTGATATATTTCCTGAAAAAGAATAACAATCTCATAAACTCCCTGCTTCTTCTTAAGAGTATTATGGCTTGTGTAATAATAGGAATTGCTGAGATTGCGAAGACTGAAGAAAACCCTGAAGGGAACTCCCCTTTGCTTGGATTTTTACTTGCATTTGAGATACACTGCAGCACGCAAGGTACTAACTTCCTCTTGAAAGCCATCGGATGTCTCATCAATCTCATTGTTTATGTAAAAATAATGCTTCTTTTAGGAGACTATTTGGAAGGTTAGGGATGAGGGGGATAGGCTTAATGCAACTGAGAATAAATTAAGATCTTGCTGATAATGTTAGACTGAATTTAGAGATAAATATGCATAGTAAACAGCAACAAATTTAGATAAATGTTCCAAAAGAAAAACACTGAAACATTGGGAATTATTTTCGAGATTATTGATGGTATTAGAGCACAATGTCTATTGGCATTTTACCATATTTTCGAAAGGAACTATGGCCATATTGTATTGGATTAAGCTATGAGAAGGGAGAATTGAAATAGAAAGAGATAAGAATAAAATAGCAAAGCAACTTTAATTTAGCAACAACAATTAATTCAAGCTATTCCCATCCACCTAATTAGCCTAACATTGAGTTTACGAAAATACTCTATTGATTTTAATTACCAAGCCTCAAAAATGACTATTATTAGCATTTATTTTCCCTTTCTCTTTATCCAAATGAACTCAAGCCTTCAAACACAAAGCGATTTTAAGCTCCAAAATCATAATTTATTGATCATATTGTTCTCAACTCTTTCTATTTTTCTACAATCCTTCCAATTACTCCATAAAAGCTCATATTAATCTTCTAATCCTTGTTTTTGTGTTTTTGTTTAGAATGTGACTTACTTTAGCAGTGACTCCTATGGATTAGTTGGGGCATGGAGCATTGGGATGCTGTTATATCTCTTGCGTACCTACGTGCATGATCGATCAAAGCGAAAGTAATTTGCAGGCGAGCAGCATTCATCTGAGCTTAGCGGATTTGTTGATCAAGTTCTTCCAACAAGCCTAATTGTCGCAAAGTATGTCCTCAAAGAAGAGCGTTGCTATTGGTTTTCTTCGAATAAGAGAGCTCAAGAAAAGTACTCCATAAACTGCACTGATTCCTTCAAGGAGTTCGCTAAAAAAGTGATTATTAACAGGACAATTACAACTCAAACCAACAACCACCATTCAATGAATCCAGACGAAACACCCAGTGATCATTACGAGTCAATGTCCTCTCTACCTAATAAAAGCTTAGTATTTCAACAGCACTCTATGCATATGAAATCGCAGAATCTGCATCACCACCATCATTAGACACTCCTATCGTATCTGGAGAGTCAAGCCAAGTAGACATTTATCAAATCAACTCAAAGGAAGAGTGATCTGTCAAACATCAACTAATCATAGCATTTCCCGAAAGCAAATTCTATTGGAAAATTAGAAAATATTAACATCAATGCTAATAATGCGAATACCCCATTTAGCAATAAGATGTTGACTTCGATCTCCCAGAAGAGAGAACAAAGCAGACTGTTTTCTCTCAAATAAGAGAAATCTAGTCACTTCAGAGCAAGTACTCCTAGAAAGACCCTTCAGCCAACTGACTTAGAAGACCGGCATAAAAAAGAATTCCAGAGTCACACGAGCAACACTGTCCAGGAAGGAGAAAAGGAACAAGCGAGAAAATACTCCAAACTAAAGGCTCCAGTTATTCCTTTGAGAGAGGCTTATTGGAGTGCTGCATCCTTGATCAAGGAAAAGCAAACCAGATTTGAATCTGCAGATGATTCAACCCCTCCAAAGCTAGCCAAAAACTCCTAATTCTCAACGAGACTCAAGCGGCACAGCAACAACAACAATGCTTCGTTTGATAAAATGAATGCGACTCCGAAATCAGAGAAAATGAGACCGATGCCTCCTTTCAAACGAACATCTAAACGGGCTTCCACTATGAAACTAGATCTTTCCAGGTTAAATAGTATCGTCGAGAGCAGGCCTAGCAGCAGTAAAAATAATAGAAATCATTTAAAGTTTTTAATTTTTTTGTTTCAGCTTTAAAATTGATTGCTTTGTGCTTTGATTCAACATGGTTTTTTTGGTTTTGCAGGTAGAATTGAGCCGAAAGTGCTGCCTCCAAAAGAACCACGAACTTAACGCTCATCACCAGTGATAAATAAGATTATCGAACCAAAGACTATCATCATTGACGATGGCAGTATAAGCGGAGTGTATTGCGACTCAGAAGGGAGGAAGAAACGACTTAGAATATCAATACATATGTTCGAAGCTGCTGAACATTTTCAAGTTATCTTAATCTAAGACGAAACGCTAGAAGCACAGCTAAAATACCAAACTGAGGTTAATAAACTGCTCAGTTCTGTATTAAACGAGGCTCTTTCGGCATCTCGATTGCCCTTAGCGAAGGGATTATTTAAGCTTTCGCACGCTCTCGACATCGCGCAGAAGCACTCCACGCAAGATAAAAATCGCATTTACCATCATTATTCTTCATGCAACTGCAATAGCAACAACAATATTCATTCTGCGCATTGTCACAATAACCAGCACGGCAATTATAATTTCAATTTTCTCGATCATGCATAGAGTCTAGTGCATATCAAAATGGAATCAGTACCTCTCCTAGCCAACCACGAACTGAATCCTCAATATGGCCAGTAGAACTCTAAGTTTTTAAACAGTCCTAATCCATCCTTTTCGCATACTCTACCCAACACTTTCTCGAATCTTTAGAACATTCCCAGCTGGATAACTCTAGCTGCTGGCAAAAATATCAACAATAATAATAACAACAATAGTGAGTAGCATAGAGAAATAGACAACGAGGATTCTTAAAAATAACAACTCCAACAGTTCTCTTAGTTGCAGAATATATCGCAGAATATCAGCCATTCAGAGTACAGTCCGAAATACAAGATGCTAGCTGATGATTGCATCGATTCCTTGGAGGGAGGACGATATCAAGGGTTTATAGCTTTGAATAGCCTCTACAACTACATTGACTTTTTGAGTATCTTGCAGAATAAACCTTTAGATGTTCGCTCCAGTGAAATCAGCATGTGCAGGATCTTGAATGATATCCTAGGAGTGGTCTCGGGGGAAGCCAGAAAGAAATAACTGCAGATAGTCATTCTCAACGAACTAACAGAAGACAAACTCTAAAGCGATGAGAGGAGATTCAAATAAGCCTTGCTGAACATCCTGAGTTTCTTCTTAGATAGGGTTTCATCGCCGGCATATCTCACTCTGAAAATAGCAGGATAGCCTAAGTCTGAAATGGTGAAGTTATCACTTTTAATTACTCCATAGAACTCGCATATGAAAGACGTGCTGAATACAGCCTGTAGACATTTCTCAGATTCTAAGTAGCCGTCACTTGTTACTCTGGAAGACATCCACCAGGCAGCTTCATCAATTAAATATCTGTAGAACATAGTCACAGCTTAAATCATTGGCAAGATAGGGCCTTATAGTAAGATAAACACATCTTGGAGCAACTCCAGCGAAGGCAGTTTGATTCTATCCTTCAGTATTTTCAGAGATCTAAATATCCTAACACAAGGCGAGTAACAGTCAAATAAACCGAAAACATTCTATGAAAATCAGATGGAAGCGTCAAATCGATTTTTAACTAGTTTTCATAACTCCCGTCATGCTAGCACTGCTCATCACACCCATCACTTCCTCCCTCAAAAAGAAGAAGAAGATGTGCCCAGTGATACTTCTAGCTAGCAAATCAGCTAAGCCTTAAACAAAGTCATTCTCTCTGCTTTTACTACATACACAAATAAGAATCAATAAGTGCCATTGGAGCAACTGAATTAAAATGACACAATGCTTGAATAAGCTTCCAAAAATACAAGCAATACTAATATTAATAATAATAATGCTAACGAATTGATGTTGCATGTCTACAATTCTTCTTAAACGAATACAGCCAGTGCGATAAGCAATAATATCCTCTTTTTCGGCGATCCAATAGCAAGTGCTTCAAATAAAAGTTATCAGATGAACAGTTTCAACCAATTGAACAATATCAGTACAAATAATTTTAACATAAGCGATCAGCCTCCTAACGAACCTTAATTTAGATCTGCTCGTTCTCGTTCTGCATCAGCCAGATCATCTGAGCTAGCAGCAGCATAAGCTAACGCAAATGTTAACCCCAATGCTAATGTAAATCCTATGATAATTTATTAATCGAGTCGATTCGAAAGTAGAAACAGACAGAAATCGTTTGCCAGTAAATAAATCAGTGAGAGAATGGTCTCCAGTGATTACGATTCCAGTGAAGTAAGCTCAAAGAAATCAAGTTCTGCTCAGTAGCTAGAACTAAAAAAGCTCTAATTAAAAAGGGAGGAATTACCATTCACGATCTACGAATACTCAGCCAAAAAGCCAATGAAACAGCAACCTTAGCAAGACTATCTCAACTTAACGAAAATGACTTTAGATTCGAAGAAAAAGGTTCAGATCAATAATAATGACCATGAAACCGAAGAGAACTACTCTTCATTTCGACTTCGCAACGACACTGGAATCCCATCTTCCTCGAAAGAAGCTCTTTCATTCTTCTCATAGCCAGCTCCCAAACAAACCTGAGGAGCTAAAATAAAGGACAAACAAATAAATAAATTAGACTCAATATTATTTAGTTTTTCTGTAAATAAAACAATCCCCAATAATATTATCTGTTCGTATTGTATCTCGAAATACACATTTTAATTTGGCTCTAAGATATTTCTTTAAATAAATTAATTATCGCTTATGTTTTTATCAATATCTACACATTTATTATCTCACTTCTGGGAAACCTGCAAAAATGAGTTCTAGATAGTTAAAAATGGAAGAATAATTCATTTCAAGGAATCATTCTTCCAACATTTCTCAAGCTTCTGACAATAAGCTGCTAGGGTTCAAAGAGACTCCACAATTAAAGACAAAGCAGAACCCACCGTTTGTTTTATGAATACCAGGAGTATTGCAGTAGATACTGATGGATGTCAAGTAGATTAGCATAAATAGCAGATTGAGATCAGCCTCTTTTTCCGCCCTCGAAACTTCAATATTTTTCATTAAAATCATTAGAAAAATGACTATGGTGTCTCTAGTTAAGCTCCATGCATTTAAACCATTAAACCAGGATCAAAGCCTCCTCAGTTTAATAATTTATTGTGTTTCTTTATCCCCGCCTGAATTTTTCTATAGCCGCTATTTGCTAATTAAGTAAAGTTCCCTTGTCTAAGAGAGTGCAATTATTATTTTAAAAATACAAATTTCTCACACAAAAATAAATCAAAATTCCCCTTTTTTCTTACTGTTCTTTCTTTATTGTACATTTTAACTGTGCTAGACTGATTAATATGTTTAAGGCCAATCAATTTATTTAAACGGCTGTAAGATACGCACTCAATATGTAATTCTGTTAATCGTTTCAAGTTTTAATTTAGTTTTCTCCCTTGCTAGGCTGGTCTATTTTTAGTTGTAACATTGCAATTATAACATTCGCATCTGTCCACTTTAAATAAATAATCTAGAGCTTACTCACTTAAAAATCAATTCCAGGTTAAATTTTTTAGTTTGAACTTTTAATAGTTTCTCAAAAAAACACTTCTTGAGTTTCTCATCCTTTTATCCTTTTGAGAGAATATGTTTGTGTTAGGAATTGTAACAACTCTAAGAATCTGATATCATTTGAGAAATGGAAGGTCCTACCCTCTAGAAACATACCATTGATTTAAATTATCAAGTGAGCGGTAGCTGAGATATCACTCTTTCAGAGGGTGGGGTAAGAAATTGAACCCAAGAGTATCAAGACAGTCTTTAGATTTGATTTGAAACCTGCAAGACATAAAGAAGATTGGTTGATAATCTATTAATGTAAGCATAATTAGATTAAATGAAAAGGTATCCTCAAAAGAAACAGTCAGTGGGGGTGAGGGAAACAAGGATTGATTGACAAAGTCGTTTAAATTAGAATGATTAGGGATAGGAGATGTGACTAATAAATTTCAGCCTCAAATCGTCAGCATCCCTCCCCCCCACACCCATTAAGTTCGAAAAGAAAGTCTTCTCGAATATGAAAAGTATTATTCGCTCAAAACAATCAATCAATCCTGTGAATTATCTCAGTGCAAAAATTAGCGAAATTACAAAGAAATCTTAAATGAAACTCGTTATTCGCAGAAACAGTTCCAACCCATGTCCCAAAATCTCATCCAAAGATTCTGAGAAACTACCTTCCTAAGTGATCGGTAGTTCTAATGCATGCGAGGTTATCCGCTCCAGAGGTAACGCTGTCAAGATACTGCGCAGTGCCAGCGTAGATCTCCTCGTCCATGAGTACTCTATCCTCAAGTAACTTGACCACGAGAACATCATTAGACTGGCATCATCTAAGCCTTTCAAGATGTGCAAAGAAAGATAAAAAATTGGTCTCCAACTGGAGCTAGGCCATATCGACATGTTCGATCTGCTTAGACAAGCTCAGCCATCAGCTCTCAATACATCCACAGTGAAGCATGTATTCAAATCCATCGCAAATGCCCTACACTACATGCACAAAGACAAAGAACTTGCGCACAATGACATTAAGCTCCAAAACATCCTACTTTTCTTCAACTAAAATGATTCAAGTGATCTCACAGCTAAACTCATTGATTTTGGGTTAGCATCTTCGACTTCAGTAGACTCGTCAACAATCTGCAAAGATTGGGTGAATAGATCTCCTAACAACCTCCCTCCTGAGATCATCGAGGAACTAAACAGAAGTCAGAATCAATCAGAGCAATCGGAAGCTTAAACATAAGAATCTGCTTAAGATCAGCAATCCAAGCTGGATCTCTCAAAATGTGATGTCTTCTAGTTCGGACTAACTCTCTTCAATGCTCTGTTTCTATCCAATCCATTTGAGTGTGTCAATGGAAATACAAATTACTAGCACTTTATTGAAGGCAATCCTATGCTATTTTGGAACCTTGCTTAGATTCAAAATTTACTAAACAACTATGCATCTCTTTGCAGCTTCTACAACAATAGTGACTTGAATACGCAAGAGCAAGTCGACTAGCTCATCCATCTCTTCAATCAACTCTTCGCCTACTAACCCTCGCATAGACCAGACATGGAGAGTATCCTGAAGCACCCTTGGTTCAACTGATGAATTTGAATCTGGGTACTTCTTGAAAAGGTTCTAATTTGCTAATTTGCGAGCTAAAACTAACTAAACTCACAATTGATACTACTAATTAACTCGGG
>Ga0302271_10002135_pt1 | contig 18180 bp, 13 predicted proteins | sample III_Bog_N1_1_FD_198767 | JGI IMG/M metagenome (GOLD analysis project Ga0302271, IMG submission 198767) | Peat permafrost microbial communities from Stordalen Mire near Abisko, Sweden - III_Bog_N1_1 | ecosystem: Environmental > Terrestrial > Soil > Wetlands > Peat | place: Sweden: Abisko...
CCTCCTTTATGGACTTAAGACAATTAAAACAAATCGACACAGTCCTAAAAATCCAACTACTAAATTTAACTGTGAGATGGAGATATTTTCTATCTCTCCCTAGCAAGTCCCAACTTTAAACATAGTTGCTTTCAAGAAAGAGTGGAAGTCTAATAACACAATTGTTCTTGCCACTTAGTTTGTCAAGATGCTCACTTTATTCTAATGATAAAACTCTATTATTTCTGGTAATTTCTGTATTTTTTTAAAAAAAATAGTTTTTAGTTTCTTAATACGATTTCTTAAATAAACCATGATAATTGTTTATTGTTTGGCTGTAATTCTTCACAGGCCTTGCAAGAGTAAGCTTTAAAAACATAAAGAGAATTATTCTATTCTCCGAAGCTCCTTTTAGATGAAAATTTCTTCAAAAAAAATAATCTATTTTTTGTAAACTCCAACATATATAAATCTCTTGCTAGATTTTTTACCAAATATTACATATCAAGCATCTTATTCCTACATCTTTAAACTATTATCCAAGATCCAATCAACACAAACATACTATTATGTATCTCAAAATTAACTCAAAAAAATAATTATCAACTTCTTTTTTTCTTCTGTGAATTCACTAGTTTAGTGAAACTTAATCGACTGGACTCACTCTAATATCGTGAGATTTGTCTTCTTCTCGTGTGTAAGATAAACCTTATTCTAATGAAAGAATATCCCTACAAACGAATCAGGACCTTCATATACATGTCTTAGCTTCTTGGTTCTCCACTCAAAGAAAAACAGATAAGTAAACGAGCCACCAATCACCAATATTTCCGGATCCACGAACGTGAACAGATACACCTCGTAGGTCTACTTGAATTCAACTTTGCCAATCTCAAAAACTTACTAAAGTGTGAATTCCGACAGCACAGTATTCGTTGGTGTGTTCAAAATCAGAATCGAATCTTTTAAGGTAATCACTGCTAGAATCGTGCCCCTTGCAGCTACAGCTAATTTCTTCGGGTATGAATTCATGGCTGGTGAAAATACTGATATTAATTTCATAGTCCGCAGTTTGTAAAGTTAAATCCTTTGGCTGTACACACCTACAAAGAGAAAATCCTGGAATGCTAATAGCGCAGTCGGGAAACAATCTTGATCTTTCATCATAACCACCTTGCGGATTTTTATTTTCCCTGAGCTCGCAGTGCAGACTACTAATGAAGGATGCGTATCCCAAGAGTCTGCTTGTCTGTAAATCATTAGTTAGTTTGACCTAGTGAAATGATAAGACGCAACTGATTGTTTTATCTCATCAACTTATTTCCCGTCAGCGTCAAATAAGCTCAGAAAATACCCTGTTTTTGACTTTCCGCTGATGAATGTATAATCGTTGATCTAAGCTACTTAAAAGCAAACTTCCCTACATTCGAGGAATCGCAGGATATCGATTTTTATATGAAATATTGGACTGCCATTCGGAGATGGTGGGTTATCAATGTTTTCAAATAAATTTTGTTAGTCTTTTGAATTATTTCTTAGCACCTAATTTGAATTATTTCTTTAGCTTTCCTCTAAAGTTTAATCAGCATTGTGCATTTCTTCTATTATCATTTTACCATCCTCTTAGGGATCAGCAATCTGCTATTCATTATTAGTAGTCTCTCTAGAATATTAGTACATTTCTTACTAATTGTATGTAAATGACTTTCTTTTACCTATTTCTAGGGGATTCATTTGATTCTCCAATCCGTTGCCATTATTATTATCATCTTCACATGGATTTACAAACTCCGATTCAACAAATTGCAACTTCACAATCTAGCCATTGTCTGTACCATACAGAAACGTTTGTTGTTTCGTTCCAACTGCGACGTTGATACCACTCCACGCATGGCCTACTTTAGAAGCAGGATTCATATCTTTTTTATCCTCTTCTTCAAGCCATATTTCCCCTACAAGCTTACACTTAAACTCGCTCAAGTTGAGTTTTCCTTTGACTGCTCTTTCCATGTTATGCCTTGTTTGTTTTTTCTTTCTAAATTAATAACTTCTCTCACACAATAATTCTTCTTCTTCTTGTTTATTAGTCTTGTTTCTGATCGTTTATGGGAAACACCTCTGATCTTGTGATCTTCCACTAGAGGCAATTTAGATAAATTTTCCTGTGTTATTTATTCTAGCGCTCTCAAATATCGATCTCATTAAAGAAAATAAAATAGATTTTTAGAGGCATTGATTTATTAGCATGTAAGAAAGTGATTCTTTTAACATTTTGGTAAATTTTAGAGAAAATCAAGAAAATTAAAAGAAATTGATTCAAATTCTCAAAGGAGATTCTTATTATTTCCCATAATTATAAATAGCATAGAATAATCGAATTTGTATCAATTCGAGTTTCGAGGAGGATTCTCACAAATTTTCTTAATGAACTAATATTTTCCTTTTTATTACAAATTTTAAAAACCCATTTGAATCATCCTCTGCAAGAAAGACTTCTAGTTTTGTTGAAAGATAATTTTCTTCTCAATTTTAAGTTCTCCTTTTCTCTCTAAGGCCTGCTTGCTTCTCAATAACATAAAAACTACATTTAAATAACCTTTTATCAACTAATCCCTATTTTTCCAGTTAAATTGTGAACATTTCAAAACAAATTACATATTAATTACCTTGTTTTTTTATTGAAAATAAATAATATCTTTTTGAAACAATCTAACACATTCCCACACGCAGTAAGTTCTCTTTTATTTCAAGCTCCCCTCTGCACTAAAGAAGACCTACTAATAGCTTTTCATCCCTCCTTCCCCTATGATCCATTCTCGCAATTCTAGCTTGAAGAAAACTTCTACATTCAACGCAGCTAGATTCGAAGATGGTCCATAATTTGCTCTGGTTTTAGGTGAAGAGCTTGGATAGATCTAAATTTCCACAATCATCAAGCACTTAGCTAGTCATGATCTCACAGTGTTGCAATCTTAAACACTCGATCGAAAGAAGAATGTGCTGTTTGTAGAACTATCCAATGCGTTCGTGATATTCTAAGAAGCACAAGAGCTACAAATCATGAAGAACTACAAGATATCGCCTCAAGATCCAGACTAAAACATCAAATAAAATGGTAATAATGATAATATGTACCCTAAACAGACCAATTAGCAATCCCCATAGATACGTCAAGCGCAAGATACTTTCTAGTGGGAATAAAATTCATCAAGTTTAGGCTCAAAGATTCCTGGAAATTTCACTGATAGTCTCTAGAACAGTGAGAATCTATCCTCGCAGCCAGCAGAAGAGTATTTCGAACGAAAAGCAGAAATCATCTAAGTCAGCTAAAAAGAAAAAGACACTCGATTAAACTCAATCGATCCTAGAATCCTGCTTTATGAGAAATACAAGCCGATCTCCGTAGATCTTATCGATAAAGCTAGCATGGCTAAAGGATTGGGGCTTTTTACACCTGCAGAACGACTGCGAATCACTTTCAATTACATGAACAAAATCACAATAAAAGATCTGAAATTCATGGAATTCCTCCAAGATCAAGGTTCTATTGCTGAGTTAGTCCCTTTGCATGAAAAGAACGCCATCATCAACGATAACATCCAATCACTGGAGGACTATTACGGAGAGAATATCTCGATTTACTTTGAGTTTTTGGATTTCTATTAAAAATGGCTGTTGATCCCAGCTCTTGCTGGCGTTCTCGTATTTCTCGTGGAGACTTTCTTCCCATAGAAATAGCAGTTCTGCAATATTGCATACTCGTTATTGATTTGCATTTGGACCACACTCCTGTTCATTTTCTGGAAAAGATATGAGTCTGAACTGCAAGTCAAATGGGGAGTGTTTGGCAAAAAAATCTACAAGGAAGATAGGTAACAATTATTCTAATAACAAAAACGATTAGAATTTCATGGGTTTTTTGAACAAAAATCATTCTCAAAAACGACATTTATTTTACATTTTATTAAAGTTTGTTTTGCTTTTATTTTTGAATATGCTCCAAAAGAAACGTGAATTTCAAAGGAGTCAAGAGAATAAAATCTACTACCATGGAATACGAAGAATATTACCCACGATCTAAGCGCTTCTCATTATATCTCATCAGCGCTTGTGAGAGTGTCCCTTTACTGTTAATAGCCTTCGCTTTAAAAGTCATCCTGTTCAATCTCAGTGGTTTGATTAATGATCAAAACTCCGTTCTTTACTTCGATTCCATTTCCAAGTTAACTCAAAAAAACGGTATTCTCAGTAACATTCCTCTCAAAGAAACCCTCCTAAATATCATCATGATCGTTATCGTCATCGAAATCAATGAGCTCTACATGATCGTCAGCCAAAAATCCACAAAAAGAGAGAATCATAGAACAAATTTCGAATACAATTCCTCCTTAGTTCTCAAAAGATTCATGTTCGAATTGCTGAATCGCTTCACGCATTTCTTTTTCTTGGCTTTCGTGATCAGAGATGTGGTGTCCTTGAAGAGTATGCTGTAGTCATTATTCTTAATGGATGAAATCAGAAAAGTTGCTACAGAATCATTAATCCCTTGGATAGCTAAAAAATTCCTAGATACCAAACAGCAATCCTAAAATATCTAAGAAGACGATACAATAAAGAGAAATGAAGAAGTATCCGTATTTTATACTGAAAGTATTCGTGAAATAGACACGAGACAGTATGATAATTTTGATGATTATATTGAGGTAGTAGCTTAGCTAGCATTCATTACGCTGTTCGCGTCTGTTGCGCCACTAGCATCAACATTGTCGTATATTTTCAACTTCTTTGAAAGAACGAGTGACAAGTTCAAGCTGTAAAAGAGACTTTATCGAAGACCTCTGCCACTGAAAGTTCAAGGGATCGGTGCTTGGAATAAGGTGGTGTTTTTGATTTCACTAATTTGCATCTACACAAATGTTGCTTTCCTTGCATTTGAGCAATTCAAAATATATGAAGTAACCAAGCAAAATGGAATTTTTAATGAAGAATAAGAGAACTATTTAGGTATCTGCACAGATGGGGAATACTAAGATTCTTTGTTAGCTTAGTAAACAGCTGATATAGAATTAGTGAAGGCGACTCAGCTGGAAGAAACAATGTGGCTACAGCTGTATCTTTCTATTTTCACACTAGAGCACATTATTGTGATTGTAATCGGAGGTCTGCACTTAATCATATCGTACTATCCAAAGTGGGTCAGCGTGTTTAGAAGACGTATGCTGATTCGACCATCATTTCAAAAATCCCGAATGAATTGATAAATAATTTGGCGATTTATCTCTCTCTCTTTTGTTTTTCAAGGGAAAATTGCATTTTTTTTTCGTATTTTCAGAATATAAGATTAACATACATGCAAACAATTCCCTCTCTCAAAATATTATTTCTCTCTCTCTTTTGTACAAACTTAAACATATATTATTGTTGACCCAAATATGCTGCTTTCTCCTTTCTTAAGTTCATTTTTGCCTAGTTTCCCTTTTTGTCAAAATCATTTTGGTGGTTTACCAAGTTCGATCGAACGTGCAGTTGCCGCAGCTACAAACTCATCCACAACTCCTTTAAAACCTAGTTTATCCATTGTCTACAATGCTGCATATGTTGTTCCATTTGGAGAAGTCACAGCTTTCGTGAGCTCATCTGGAGTCCCAAGATTCTACTCCACCATCCTTGCGGAGCCAAGCACTGTCTGGGTGACTAAATCCAGTGCAACTTTATGACTTAACCCTTGAGCAATACCTGCATCTGTGAGGGCTTGAATGAACTAGAATACATATGCTGGACCACTTCCACTGACTGCCGTCACAGCATCCATATATTTTTCCTCAATTTCGTGTATTTTACCTACTGTTTCAAATATCTCCAAACATATTTTTTTGTCACTTCCAGAGCATCCTTAGCCTAGAGAAAACGCAGAAGCACCTATGCCTACCATCATCGGGGTATTTGGCATGACTCTAATGATTCTCTTGTGGTCGAAGAGTTTGAAGAAAGTGTTAAGTTTTGTGCCAGCTGCGATTGAGATGATCAGTTTGTCATTGCAATGTGAGGATATTTCCTTGCAGACTTCTTCGATATTCTAAGGTTTAACTGCTAGAATAACTACAGATGCTTATTTCGCTGTTGCAATATTGTCTCCTAAAACATTTGTGATGCCTGATTTTTGAATGAACTACTCTCGAGACAATTCACTTTTGTCTGAGCCAAAGAATTAATCAGCTTTGTATTTACCACTTTTGATGAGACCACCTCCGATAGCCGTAGCCATTTTTCCACTACCAATAAACGCGATCCGAAGAGAAGAAGTTAGCATTCAGCGAATGTGAAGACAACTAGTATTTTTCGATTTCGAAAGATATGAAAACTTTGTGAAATGGTTTATCTTTTTTTCTTTTTTTGTTTGATTTTACAGTTAATTTGGAGAAGTAAATGTTAGAGTAAAAGTGTTCCCTTTTTGAACTGAAATCCCTACAAGACACTGTAAAAATGTAAATAAATTCATTAAATCTGAATCACACTCATCCTTTTTTCTTTTCTTATTTTAGATTTCCCATCCATTTATTTCTCTGACAAACTTATGAGCAATTAACTCTCCATCCGTGGTGGGGGGATATTCTTTGTTATCTCTTTTCTAATGGCTCAGGTTTTATTCATCATAAATTGAGAAACTTTGAAAATTTAATTGTCTGGGAAGGCAGCACTTCTAGACTTGTTTTGGATAAAATTTATTTACTTTTTTGATGGGAGGATATTTTCAAAAAAAAGGAAGGTTCTTCTGAAGATTAATAAAAATAATGTGATGATGTTTTTGCTGAGAAAAAAGGAAATTTAATTATTTTCCTTAGGGTTTTCTCTCATTCCTACAAGAAGGAGTTTATCAAAATGTATTCTTTTTGTAGGTCTTAGTATTTAAGTAATAAATAATCAAAGAGAAATAATAAAAGAAATAGTGCCTAGAAAAGCTGAAAATAATGATTTAATCTTTAAAACTGCATATGAAGAGGGGTTTGAGGAACTTTCAATTACGTCTTTAACATCTATTGAGAAAGGAAATCAGCAAATAAAAATATAATAATATTTTTCAAAGCAATCCAGGCTTGATTAAGGTATTGAGTTTTAGCATTTATTGTAATTATTCTTTACTTTTTCCTAATTGGCGAACTGATTTTCCTAGTGGTTTTTTTCTTTAGTTTGCTAATGGAAAAAATAGCATCAAAAGTTATGATTATTTCTTATGCTGAATGATGGCTATTTTTGTTAAATTCGTCCATTATTAATCCGCTCAATAATTGGGCAGATAAAGCGAAAGATTATTAGCTTTTATTTTGTGAGTGTCGAGTGAAAGGATGGAAAAAAACAATTATTTAAACAAATTAGTATTATTTCCAGCTTGCGCACACTTTTACTTTTCTAAAAAAAATGAAGAAATTCGATCTAGACTGCGAGAGTTTGAGTACTTAGAAAAATAGAACTGTTGTTGAGCAACGTAGAGTTGAGACTCTCATTCAACAGCTCTACAGTGAGATATTAGCAAAAGAAATGAGATTTAGAGAAAAACAGCGAATTCAGCAGGAAAAATTTGAAAAATAACTTGCTCAACCAGTAGTGATTGATCTAGATTTCGAAGGCTTAAAAATTGAAAAAGATGATGTTAATCAGCTAAAAGACACTAAAGAGAGCAACGCTAATACCATTCCAAATTACAATTTAGACCAGTAAGAAGATCATGAAGAAGACAAAGAGGAATGCGACGACGACGAATATGAAGATGTGAGTAGTGATGACGAATAATGCGATTGTGATCCAGATGAAGCATAAGCTTTTGGAGATCTTCACAAGATATCTCATGTCAAATACTTGCGTTCAGCGCTGTTTAATCTGAGTAAATAACTGAAATATACATTGAAAAATGGTTTAACAAATTCACATTTTAAATATTTAACTATTATTAAGATGAATTTCACTTCAGTTTAAAGAAATCAGGCTATTTTGTTTTTCTCTCTTTTTCTTTCTTAGAATACAATATTCGCTACTACGACTGTGGGCAGCCTTGGGTTGTATTTTGGATTCTCCGTTCAATTTACCTTCTCAACGAACCTACTTTATCAGCTGACGAACCGAGCATTCAATCTGAACTATTGTTCATAATAAATTAGTCCTAGTATCCTACAGGCGGCTACAGTGGCGGAAGTGATTAATTTCCTCATGTCGCATCTAGTTATGCTGCAGTATGCACTATCATCGAGATCGGAACTGTTGAAGCATACTAGACAATCGATCGATAGGGAATGTATGATTTTTTAGTAAAATGCAAAAACCCTAGAGCAAGAGGAGGGTTCTTACTGGCCGAAGGTGGCGAAAGTGATATGCGTGGTGTGTACATAGCTGCTTTACTTGCTGATGTTTTGAACATTAAAACTGATGAATTGGTAGATGGAATTGTGGATTTTGTTGCCAGCGCGTAGACTTATGAAGGAGGTATAGCTCCTGAGCCATTCGGAGAAGCACATGGTGGTCTATCATACTGTGGATTTGCTGCACTTTGCATATTAAATTAGCCTCATGCGATTAATCTTGATCGCTTTATAAATTGGCTTACAGCAAAATAAATGACTTCAGAAGGCGGATTCTAAGGGAGAACCAATAAACTAGTGGATAACTGCTATTCTTTCTGGCAAGGTGCTACCTTCAGATTGTTAGCGGAATATACACAGTAAGCAGCACAATTCGAGAACAAATTGTAAAAAAACAAGACATAAATAGGGTTTTTTCTTTAATTTTTGATACATTATGGCAACTCAATTTTGATTATTTTCCTTGATAATTTGACATTTGGTTATTGGACTAAAAACAGATTATTTGACCAAATGAAGCTGCAGGCTTACATTCTTCTTTGCCAAGACCCAACTGACGGTGGGCTTTTCGATAAACCAGGCAAATTCCCTGATTTATATCACACTTGCTATTCTCTAAGTGGTCTAAGCAGCGCTTAGTTAACAGCTGATGGAAAAGAAGAAATGATTTTTATGGATAAATTTCGAAGCAGCACAAGACCAGTTAACGTAGCTTACAATCTCCCAGAAGACAAGCTTTAGGCAGCGAAATAGTACTTTCATTCACTTCCAAAGATCAAAGAACGGGCTCATAAAATAGATTGAAATGGCAAGAAAATTTTAGCAAATGATAAGTGCGAATTGTTATTATTCAAGCCCAAATTGTAATTATCTGTCAGATTTTGTGAAAACTACTCATCAAATGTTAAAATAATCATCCCTAAATAAGAAAGGAGGAAGTTTCTTTCTAAAAGGCTTGAGAAAGAAGTCTCATTTGATTTGTTTTATTGTATTTAAAGTATCTTGGGATTTGCAAGAGTAAACATAGGATATTAGAAAGTATGATAAATATTAATCTCTCTCTTTCTCTTTAAAATATCTTTTATGTATTTAACCTTGATTGGGGAGAAGAGGGGGTCTATTAAGTGAAAAAAGAACCAAATATTAAACCGAAAAATAACAATAATAATAAAAAATAGTGCTTCTTCTTAATTGACTTTTCGTCTTTTAACCACAACATTTCCAAATGGGTGCATGCTTAGCGATATTTAAGAATTCTCCTTCAGAAGATGACAAGGAGAAGTTACTGGATGGAGAGCCTGATGAAGAAGGCCTCGAAGAAAGTCAAAAATAAAATGGAGAAGAAGCAGTGAGAATCAATATTAAAGATGAGGAAGAAGGTGGTAACTCGGGGGATTATGATGCCAATGATCCAAATTAAAACTCCGGTGCGAACCCACAAGCTAAAGTCACACTCAATGACTTCGACATACTTAAGGTAATGAGAATTTGTATGATTAGGAGGTTCGATAGAGGTGAAAGGATCAAATAAAGTGAATTTTGTTAGATTTTTTGTATCAAATGTAGAGCTATTCGATTATTTCTATTGTCTGATAACATAGGTAATAGGTGAAGGATCGTTTGGAAAGGTATACATGGTCTGCAAGAAAGATTCAGGTAGCAACAATTATCTTCCAAAATACTGATTATCTTTTAAACGAAATCAGCCACTAGGAATTGCACAATCCAGAAAATTCATTTTTCATTAATTTCCCCCCTTGTTTTGCTATTTTAGGCAAAATATACGCTATGAAGCAACTCAAAAAGTCTAATCTCACTAAGAACTACTAGAAGCTCAAAACTATCGAGGAAAAGAACATCATGGTGATTCTACGCAATCCATTCATAGTCCAGCTGAAATACGCGTTTTAGACATAGACTAAGCTGTTCTTCGTTATGGATTTTATGCAAGGCGGGGAGATGTTCTATCACATAAGAAAAGCAAGAACGTTCTAAGAAGACATGGCTAGGTTTTACGTCGCTGAGTTAACCCTCGCTATTGAATATCTTCACTCTAAAGACACGATCTACAGAGACCTCAAACCAGAGAATATCCTTCTAGGGGCTGATGGGCATATCAAAATATGCGATTTCGGACTCTCCAAACAAGGCGTTACTGGTATGCAGCTTGCAATGATATTTGGTTTATTTTTTTATAAAAAATCTAAATAATTGTTTAGATAAAGATAAAACTAAGACAATCTGTGGAACACCTGAATATCTTGCTCCGGAGATTCTCCTAGGTATTGCATCAATTGAGAATTGTTTCTTTTTCAATAGTGAATGTGATTTTGAATTTGGACATTTTGACAATAGGAAGACCACACGGCAAGGAAGTAGATTGGTATAGTTTAGTAAAAAAATTATAAACAATTTAATCAAGAAGCACTTCAAATAACCATCCATCATTTATTGTTGATTAGGGTTGCGTGATGTACGAGTTTCTCTCAGGTGCTCCTCCTTTTTACAGCAAAGACAAACAATAAATGTACTTACATTGTTTTAGTATCATGGTTTTTATACTTAAAAATGCAAATAAATTGTTGGGCAATGTGCAAATCTTAAAATCTTCATAAAATTACAGGTATCAAGCAAGAATTTCAAGTGACATCGTCAAAAAACCATAGTTCTCTAAAGATGCATGGGATCTTCTTGACTCCCTCCTTCAAAGAGATGTAGAAATCAATAATTTTACTCTAATTATTTTGCATTTAGAAGACAAGTAAAAGTTCATATTTTTAATATTATTGTTCTCTTTCAGCCAAAAGAGAGAATTGGAAATTCAGATCAAGTGAAGAAACATCCTTTCTTCAAAGGTTTCGACTGGCAGAAACTTGCTAAGAAATAAGTGAAACCTCCTTTTATTCCTAAATTACTCAACGAAAAAGATCTACGATATATCTCCAGCGTAACATAATCAAAAAACAAGGATTATTACTTTCATTTTTTCACCATTATTTTCTTCTTGATTTTTCAAAGGAATTCTAGAAATAAACTATCTACACTCCTTTTACGCCCACAATTGGAGCAAACATTGATTTTGATGGTTTCACTTACTAACAAGAGACATCTAGTGTGAATCCAATGGTCAGTCCCTCCATAAACTCTAATATGAATCCTAAAAATAATTGAGAAAATTGATCTGATGAGCAGATAGATAGCAAAACAGCACAAGAGTAAAATAAACAATAAATTATTAATATTATCTCAATTATCGAAACCCTAAAGCCTTCGTAATATTCCTTTCCCACAATAACTGCACATTTTCTGCATATGTATTTTATTTACTCCACTTTAAAAATTATTGGTATTTTGTTTTCGTTTTTCTGTTTTGAAATACTGATAATTCTAACAAAAAAGAAGATGAAAGAAATATTGTATTTCCGTGTTTTATGTGATCTAGAAATATTCAAGAGGGCTATGAAACCTACAAAATGAGCAAATTCTTCAAAAGAACGGACAAAATTTCCTTGCTTTTTTCTATGAGAAACAAACTCCAACTCCTCATAAATCTTCTACTTTTTGGATTATTTTATTAGGTTTTAGATTAATCGCAAGAAAAAGTAGAAGTAGAAGAAACAAAAATATTAGAAACGAGAGAGAGAAATAGCTTCATAATTTATCTTAATATTCAAGCAAAATATCTATTAAAACTTTATTAGGATATTTTCCCCTTTTGCCATATTATTCAATGCAGATCTAAAAGTTTAGAATAGACAACTAAGTACCAAAAACTAACTAAAACAAAATTTAAACTTTTCTGCATATTCTTTCTTATTTTCAAGAACCACTAGAGTAATCAATTAATTCCTTTCTATCCTTCTATAAATTACAAAGCAGAAATGAACTCAAGAGAAGAAGAAAGAAGAATTACCTTTCGGATAATCAAGAATCAGGAAAAAAAAAATTGTTTGAAATTTAATTTAAAACTTCCCAAGTAAAATGAAATTTCTACCTTTCAACGCAAACCAAATAAATGATTAGTAGTCCTCAGAGCAAAGAAGGAAAATGATAAATATCGCCTCGATTTCGATTGTTTTTGTAAGTGTTGTTTGCATGATAGCTGTCTGCATTCAAGCTGGCAAGCAGTTAAACCCATAAAACATGGAGTACTCTAAAAAATCATTATTCTTAGCCACTCATAAAGGAAACGAATCTTCTTTATCCTCGTTGCAAACCAACAATATCAGAGAAATAGTTTAAAACCTGTTATCCTCCTCTTCTTCATTCTTATCAACTTCTAGACTCACTTTAAGATTCCCTCTTATTAAGCACTTTTCCAGCAGCTAGTTCTACGCAGAATAGCCCATCAAAAATAGGGCGATTTCCCTGATCCTTTCATTCTGCTTTGACATAATCGACACCAACGACAATCACCTCATTGAATATCCAGAATGGTCATCTTTCATGACCGCAGTGTTCCCTGACGACGCAGATAACTACAACACTTATTTTGAAGATATCAACAACGGCAACCCCTTCAATCTCGAAGCCCTCTAAGCATTTATCTTGAAAAAGCTCAAAAAAGGCAGTGATAACAATGGATTCTTCCCTAATACTGATCCAGAGATTAGCAAGATAAATTTCGCTAGATTAGTCGTCTATGATAACAAAAACTACGAACTTACCTACACAGTCATCTTCAAAGTCTTCGATCTGGATGAAAACCTAATCGTCACGAAAGAGGAACTCACTTAGACTCTCACTTCGTTTTATTTCACTGCTGAAAATGCCAAAATGCATTCTACAAATGTATTTATTTTTGCCTAACTAAATAAGTTCAGCTAAGATGGCAGGACTATCACATTTGCGGACTATTAGATGTATGCTTTAGCAGTTTAAGCTGCTATTAAAGCTACGGTTGCAAGCTAATAACCAATAGATAACGATGGAAGTGAAGATTTGAAGCAAAGTGATTAGCCAAAAATACATATTCTTCACCACCCTTTTGAACAATTACACAAAATTTTCTAAAAAATTATTAAGAACAATGTTTTCAATGCAGTGTATGGCCCATATTTACAAGGAGAGTACATTTAAAAGCATGTTCTCAATGAAATGATTCTCCTTGAGTATCAAATGTTCTCCAAAACACAGAATCTTGATATTTCCTTTAATGACTACAAATCGACGATAAACAGGATCTTCAAGAATCCAAGCGATCGAGAACATTTTTATGAACAATTCTATTAAATCAGCGAATAAACCAAACAAGATAATGCAACAGAAACAAGAGTAAGTTTTGAAGATTTTAAGTCATTTATTCTGGAGAAGATTTAGAAGAAGAATTAAAAAAACAATTCTGTATCAGGTGGACAAGGCTATCAAGAAAAACAACAACGAAAATATGTTGAGTTTACACCTAAAGAATATAAAAATTAGATTTTTAGGAGAGCTGCTAAGTTCTTAATATCTGACTCAACCAAATACTAAGCGACTTCAATGTTTCTATTCAGGGTCTTTGATTTTGATTAAGATAGCGTTGTTACGATTGAGGAAGTCAATCAAGTAATGAGTGTTTTAGATTTAGATAAAGATGAGACAGCTAAGCTAAACGCTGACATAACTGAGATATTTCTTTATTTCAAAGAGCAAGATTTCGGAGATGGAACGAAAGTAAAAAAAGATGAATGGCAATAATTTACTGTGAAATAAAGAAAACATATTCTAAATCATTTCAATGAAAAACCCACTTAAAAATAATTACTCCCTAACAATTTTGCGTTTATGTTGTTTTTGTTTTGAGTTTGAGTTCAATTTAATGAAGTATATTAATTACGTAAGCTACTTTTTAACCTCGTTGTGTAACTTTATGTATCTGTTTGCATCTCCAAATTGAATTATCAATTAATTAATTGTTAAGTTTAACTATTAAAATAAGATAAATCTGAAACGATTTGAAGACTTTCTGCTTGATGAAATTCAATTATTGAACATAATAGAAATATATCCGTTTTTTTAGCCTACTATGATTGAAAGAGGTATCTTTTGAACATCCATATTAACCTAAGAATTAGTTTCAATAATATTATTATCCTACTAATAATTTGCTATGATATAATTTATTCATATTTTTGGTGAACTCTAAGCATTTAGCAAAGACGAGATGAACAATTCTGCCTCTAAATGAAAAAAGTTGATATCCAAGTAAGCAATATCCTCTTGCTAGGGAATGAAAAAATTTTATAATATGATTAATAAAACTCATATGCATTATTGTAATCTTTTCTTAGTAATAATATGATAATTTAGAACATACTTAAAATTGAATGAAATAACAAAAACTACAAAAATAAAAAAAAATTTAGAATGGAAAGATGTTAATAATATTTTTTCACTAAATCCACAAATAACCCAAAGATCAATTAGATTCCCAATATCTTCCACCCCGCCACAAAAATAATAACTATTTTGTTAATTACAATATTTAATTTCCTATTAATTTTGCTCATTCTATTCTTAGTTCCCACTCACTTTGAATTTATTGAATACGATTCTCTGATAATTCATTGAGTTTTTTAAATTAACTTACTCTTTTGGGTTAGTATTAACTACTAAATTACTTTTTTATTCTTGTTTATAAAGTTTTATCTTCTTGAAAAAATTAGAATAGATGTGTTGAAAATAATTAGATCAAAAACACAATAGTTTCTTGTGGAGTTTCTTCTGATAATTCTTACATTGTAAGCAGAGGCAGGGTATTTAATGTAATTAAATATCTTATGAGTTCAATTTTTATTATCTCGTCGAATAAAACTCGCTAATTGAATAAGATCCACAGATCTCACTTTGTAAGATAATATTCTGCAAAACTGTAAATGGGGCTGATAATAAATCAATTAACACAGAGCCTCATTTTAACAACCATTCAAGAGTTAATAAAATAATAGGACACATACAAAGAGAAATTGCATCGCAGCCGCGAAAAATAATAAACAATTTTTCCAAAAGAAAAAGCTCACCTATCTAAAATTTCTCAACTAAAAAATGAAGATAACATTCATCCTGATATTTTTCTTATCTTGGACCTCTCTGGCTAAGTCAAGTAACCTTACGCATGGAAATTTTTCACTGCCTTACCATATTCTTTCTTCCTAGGTGAGTATTTGGTTTCCAAAGAATTCGTTTATTCTTTTACGTCTACGGCCATAACTTCTTGGGCATTGAATACAATTACCTAATGTAATACAACAGTCTTCTTAGATTTCTCAGGGAATAACTTCGTAGGGCTGTTCACCACGAATAGCGCAGAAACTAAGACGTTCACGGGGCTTCCTCCTCACTGGAGCTTATCCCTGAGAATGGATATTATCCTATATGGACCGTTTGACACCGATGAATTTGTGTATGTCTACGTGGATGGTGTGCAAAATGGAAAGTACACCAAAGCTAGCAACGATACACAATTTGCACTCTGTAATTACTACAAAACGAAGTTAGAGATTCTGATTCTTCACAGGGTTAATGTGACACACACGAGCAGCCAAGCTACAATCAAATTCACTTCGAGCACGACAAAAGCTACGACTAAAGAAGGTGCTGGCTTCAAGAATTTCTTTTTGTACGTCGACACATGCGATATATCGTGTCTCACCTGCAGCGGACCAACAGCAGTAAAAATAATAAACTTTGTTTGAGTTCTTGTGGTTTTTTATGTGATTTATTGAACTCCTTAGACTCAATGCTTAACTTGCCCTCCTTACTCTACGAAGACAGGGACTAGCTGCGCATGCAACACAGGGTACATTCAGCATCTGTATTCTTGCGTTGGATCCTGTCCCACAGGCTATGTCTTGTCTAATTCCCAAAACTAATGCATTGTCAATCCTTGTTTAACGAATTGTGCAACTTGTGACGCAACCAATCAAGTATGCACAACATGTTCTTCAGGATATTATCTCTACAATGGATCCTGCCTTTCTGCCTGCCCTTCATATGCACCAAATAGCTCAGGAATATGTGTTGATTCTAGTGTTGCTTTGATAAGTAAATAAACCTTTTATGCTTTTAAACTCCAATCTGATCTTTGTGAAATAATTTTAAACTTCGAAAACTAATAGATGGGCAGTACTTGCTTAGAGGCCTATCAAGTTCCTACTTTGGAGAGAGCGAAATCAGCGGTTTGAATCTAGTTGCTGCCGGTTTCCTAGGAGATCGAATGAAAGCCGATAACGGAGCTGTGACTTCTCATTGCAGCTCCGATTATCATCTCATGGGAGGAGCATTTCTCTCTGCAACTGGTGCCTCCATTAAAAGGACATTCACAGGCTTGTAAAAGATCACAAAAAATAATCCAAAGAAATGAATCGTTGTTTATGTCTCTTCTAGTGTTAAATTTCTCTCTATTTTTCTTCTTCTCTCTTTCTCTCATAGAGCTCCTCACTGGTCAGTGAGAATCCAGTTTGTGATGTTCATCATAGACAGTTGGGACAACGAGTACGTAGTTTTCTCAGTGGATTCAGTTTCACAGCAAAAAGCCTTCAATTTTAGCAATTCTTTAGCTAACTTTTGTGGTAACACCTATCAAGATACTTACACAACTATGAACTATAACATGACGCACTCTTCCTCGTCAATGGTCGTTAAGATTTCAACTACCTTAGACTCGGCTCCCTATGATGAATCATTCGGAATCAGGGATATCTTTATCCTTGTAGATTTCGTAAGATAAAACGAAACTTTTAATTTATTTGCAGTTTAAAGCTATAGCTTACTTATTTGTATTGCAAATAAGTGTGTAGCCTATTGTACTTCATGTGATGCTTCTGGATGTCTGACTTGCACGACAGGTTACTTGACTTATTAGAAGAAATGTTATCAGACTTGTCCCGCAAAAACTTACACTACATCAACAAGCTGCGGAGACTGCGATACTTCTTGTGCTTCGTGCTCTGCAGCAGGTTTACCTCTTGCTTAAAAAGTCCTTCATTTTCGTTAATTATTTACTTTTCTTCATTTCAAAAAGGTGCTTCCTCATGTACTTCCTGCACCTCTCCGTATTTCTTGAATCCTAGCAATTAATGTCTGACAACATGCCCTTCATCATATTGGAAGAATACTTCCACAAATATTTGCTAGCCCTGTCATACTTCTTGCTTAACATGTGATGCACCTGGTAAATTTCTTCTTTTAAGATTATCAAACTTCTTTAAATGAATTTCAAGTTGATATTGATCATTTTGTATGAACCTTCTTAGGCACATCAGTTACTTGTTCATCTTGTGCTTCTCCTAATTACTTGGATTCCGCAACTAAAACATGCTCCACCACATGTCCAGCAGCATACTTCCCCTCTACGACGGATCGAACATGCTAAGCTTGTAATACAAGCTGCAAGACTTGCATTTCTCCTGGTATGCATGATACAGCTTTTTATCTGAAAAACTGTAGAATTTCCCTTCTTGAAAATTTTCTGAACTTTTTTCTTTTATCACAAACAATCTTAAAAGGAAATGCGAGTTCCTGCACATCTTGTACTTCTCCGTAGTTCTTGACAGCCAATCCTGGATAGTGCGTCGCAACGTGTCCTACCTCTTATTATGCCTAAACTTCAGATTAAACATGCTAGCTATGTGATACTAGCTGTGCAACCTGTGTTTCTCCTGGTAAAAAAAATGAATTTATTTCTTCTCTTTTGAACTACTTGATAGCTTTTCTGGAGTATTATTAATAAATTATTTTTTGTAATAATAATCATTATTTTATTTATCTATTTCTGTAGGTACTTCAGCATCATGCACATCTTGCAGTTCATCTAGTTACTTGTTAAATTCTGCTTGTATATCAACGTGTCCTAGCACTTACTGGCCTA
>Ga0302271_10002136_pt1 | contig 18177 bp, 17 predicted proteins | sample III_Bog_N1_1_FD_198767 | JGI IMG/M metagenome (GOLD analysis project Ga0302271, IMG submission 198767) | Peat permafrost microbial communities from Stordalen Mire near Abisko, Sweden - III_Bog_N1_1 | ecosystem: Environmental > Terrestrial > Soil > Wetlands > Peat | place: Sweden: Abisko...
AAATTAGTCACCTAATTAATCCAAACTGACTGACTGTTTTACATATTGAGTTTTGAAATTTAATCCTGAAGAATTTCGAAGATTAGAGAGTGAGAGGACGTATCATATTAATATTAGAACATTTGATCTTTTTGAAGAGCAGTTTTTATTTTTTAAATTCTTTTTATTTCATTTTATTTATGGGTTTTCTTACTTGTTCTCTGAAATGTCAAACATACTTTTAATAGGTAGGAAGACTGAAGGTTGCTCTTAAACCTGCTAGTTTGGTTGAGATATGTGAGAATTTCTATTAAAGAATCTATTTTCATTTGAAAAGATAACAAAAAATACAACAGAAAACAAATTACAGAATCAACAATCAAAGTGAACATGATTTTTTTTATTGTTATAGTTGGTTCAAGGCATTGAGAGTGATGAATTTAAATTCAATATTACTTTTTTATTTTGGTTACCTACTATTGGATTAGATAAAACTCATTTTTTTGACTTGCTTTCTTATCTGTGTGAAATAAGCAATTCAATTTGTCACGTGAATTCTCTTCAATGTTTGTTAATTCAATAATTCAAGGAGATAGAGGAGAACAGTGAATATAAGTAGCCTGATTCTGATGTAACATATTAAAAAGAAAAACTAGAAACAAACTAAATTTTTGTTTTTATTATTAGGCTGTAAAGAATAAAAAATTCACTATCATTCAAGGATGTGAATTTTAGATATTAACCAATTTACATATCATGTAGTAATGATAAATTAGATATTTCTGAAAGAATAACTCCAGTTTACTCTGCAACAATAAGGAAAAAGCTTGTAAAGTAATCTTAAGACTATTTGCCTGCTTTTTTCATATTTAATAATGTTGTTGTTGATTTGTTACCTCATTTAAGATTTTCATATCTGCATGAATGAATCTATCTGCCTGAATCAAAAAGAACAATTCTTTTTAAGAAATGTGATCTTTATTTATTCAATTAATTTCTTGCTTTACTTGTTAAAAATTGTTAGATTTTCAAGACCTGGATATTTCCAAGGATCTCACTGAAAAATCATCAAACCAAGCAGGATCCCTTCCATCAAATTAACAATTTCCCCTCTCCTTTACTTGATCCAAGCATCATTGAGAACTGCCCTGCGTTTGGTTGGAAATTTCAATGATAATTTCGAAGTAGCAACTGTTTTGAAGCCAAAAATCATAAACAAAAAACATGAAAAGAGTAATAAATTGGGATACAAATATAAATTAACAATTTCAAAGAAAACATACTAGAAAGTTTAGCTACATTTGCTGATTGATTTTTAACATTAAAACAATTAACTTCCCACCCAATATTTCTAATAAAAAATACAGAAATAATTAATTAGGGAAGGCTAAGTTAACAGCTTTGTCATACCCTCCCCTTTATCTTCATTAAAAAAAAATTTGATGAGTTTTGTTTTGTCAATTAAAGTTCCCCCGAAAATTCTGTGAATCAACAGATATTAAGTATCTTTCTGTGTTCTAATCAATCAGTGATCTGTATGTTTTTATTTGTTTGTTAGTTTTTACCCCAATAAACTTATTTTTTTGTTTTGTTTTTGTCTGTTTTGTTAGGTTCTGAAAATTAAAAGCAAAAAATACTCAATTTTAGAACACAAATAACTAACCAAATTGTCAGCATTCAGATCGACAATACTTCCAACAAGCGCAATCTTTTAAGTAGCTTACCTCCCTACTATGATGAATAACATTCAAATGCTACGTCATGGAATTCAAGAATAATAGCTGCACTCCGCACATCAACCCATTCGAAAAGGGAAACTCGAATCGACACATCATTCCAGTATTGACATTTATAGAAACAAGCAAGCACAAAATAACACTAATGTTCTTCATAGTCCTGATACTTTCGACAAAAAACACTTCCTGCAGCATACCACATCATAGCTTGAAAAAGCTAAAAATTTCCATTAGTAGCTACTCAATCGCTAAAGTAATCTCTTATTAGCATAACAGCCATAATCAGCTCCATTCCCAACTTCTGCGTAGTCCCGCTCATAAAAAAAGAAAAACCTCCCATCAAAGCAAGCACAGTCAATCGAATAAACTCACAACTACCAGAAATTAAAGCGCTTTCAGGATTCTTCATTTTCAGATGGCGAAATGGATTAAAATACAATATTCAACATTCAGGAACCCTAAACATTTCGCTAGAAACTATCTTTCTCAGATCGAGCTGAGTTATAGTAATAGAAAAAGTATTAATAGCAATATTTTAGAGGGTTGCCATCGCAGAATGACTTATAATAATTAATAGATAAGTAAACATCTCGAAATTTACCATCACCAACGTCTAATTCACTGTTTCTAAGAAACTCTTCGCTCGTTAAGCAAAGATAGCAACAACAACAACAACATTCAAGCTCTCCAAAGGAATAACTGCTACAACAGACATAAGGTGTTATCAACCATCCTCATTGCTTTAATCTAAGTCTACCCCGCAGTAATTCTAACTTACAAAAGAATAATAATAATAACAGCAACAATACTTAATTCAAGAAATAAGATAATATTATCAGTAATAGAAATAGCTACACAAGTTTGAACGCATGCAAGTCACCAACTATCCATGATGTCGAACCTGGGATGCAAGCTGAAAAATGGAATTCGTTTAACGGTACTGATATGTATGGGAGTAATCTAGCAGATGCTTCTGAATTAAATCAGCTTAGTTCACTCGATGCATTGTAACTTGAGAATAACCTATTAATAAGAGACTTGCTATCAACTATTAATTAATAATCATAGCAATAGATACATGCAAACTAACCATATTTCAATAGTCCAAATAATTCAATGAATCATAATAATACTGGGAATGCAAGTTTCTATGAGAAAACCAACAATCCTGTAGTTGCAAGCAGTCTCCCAAATAGTCCGCATATCTTTCCTGTGTAATCACAGGTTATAAACAAGAACTTTCTGGCTAGCAGTAATCACAGCAGTGTGCACAGTAACAATGAAGATAAATTCATCGATATTCAGAATCAATTAAATGAACTCACAAGATAATTGAATATTTCTAACAGAATCAGCAAGAAAGCGTAATCTGCATAACAAAAGCAATAGCATTTCTCAAACGAAGATTCCGTTTTGAATAAGAAAAAGGAGTAAAAATGTACGTAATTTAGCAATATTTCGATTTCTAAATTAGCTTAATAGAACCCATATTAGAATCTGCATTCCTAACGCGCGTATTTGCTGGAATAAGCAATACAACGGAAGGCATAGCAGTAAGAGAAATAATAATAAACATCAAAAGGAGTGATATATGCTGAGGAGATAGATTTATTACATTAGTAGCGATCCAAAGATCGTTTTTTTGATGAAGATAAAACCTTCGAATCAGAGCTATCGAAGAGCAAACCATAACAGCAATAAATCTCACAAGAACAATCCACTTTGATCCCCTCAGAAAGCTCCAAGAAATTGCATTCGCCACCTTCCAAATCTCCTCTCGAGCGGAGTGCATGCTCAAATTATAAATTCAGAGAACTCGATGATCCAAGTAGTTCCCAAGCACAATAGCAATCATAATAACTAACCAATCTGGAAACATAACTCAATACCATTTTAGAAGAGAAAAAGGATATCCAATAATCTCTGCGATCATCTCAAGAAGAAAACGATAAATTAGCCTCTGAGAATCGCAAACTTAAGCAAGAAATAACTCGCTTAGAAGAGATAATAACCCAAAAAGAAAGGTTTGAATTAGAGCGTGAGAAGCAAACGGGAATAATCTAAACTTAGCAGCAGATAATGCTATCAAACTACGAAGCAATCAAGCTGCAAAGTGCGGATGCCTTAGCGAAATATTAAGCTCTATCATCGGAATTGAACGCCATGTAAAGATAGAATTAGAGTCTATAAATTATACTGAAAGAAAAAGATGCATAAATGGAATCAATTTTGAGGGAGACAAAGTTGACGGGGTAAGGCATCGAAAGATCAAATGAATCTGCAATCATACAAGCTGCATTCCCATTTAGTAGTAATAACAATAATAGCAATAGCCATAATAATCACTTTGAAGATGACTATTAATAGATAATCAAGCTGAAGAATGAAATCGAAAAGTTAAATGAAGAACTCAAATCCAAAGATCAAGAAGTACACAGATAAGCTGAGGAACTGAATGAAAAGATAGAGGAAATTTAAAAGAAAGATGAATTGTTGAGATCAGCAAATGAACTTGAAGAGAAACTCATAGCATAGATAAAGCAGCTTGAGTTGATCAAGGGTAGTGGCGGAATTGAATAATAAAAAATGAAGTAATAAATACATATATCCGAAGCTACAATTCATTTACTTAACTAAGAAATCGAGAGCTATAAGACTGAGCTCATATAAGTTCAATAACTTTGCTCGATTTCAGAGGTTCCATAGAGATAAACAGTTTCTAAGTAATAGCAGCGTCTTCCTGGTAGTGCTAAACCTTGTGAAATGGAGGGATTTGAGTTGTAGTAATAATAATAAGCAGTGGCTTAGTAGATTTCTTTATAGGAGCAGTATCAGAAACTGCAGCTGAATTACTAGGAACTCAAAGCGAAAGAAGTAGAATATGAGAAATCGATAAATGATTTGAGAATGGTGTTTTAAGAGGAGAACAAAGTTAGGAAGAATCTGGAGACTGAGATTATTTAGTTGAAAGCACCGTTTACGTTCTAGAAGAATATGTCTGTCATTGGAGGTACAGAAAAAGAAAGAAAGAGGGTGAATAGGGAAGAAATGGGAGGAGGAGGAGGAGGAGGGAGAGGGGGATATTGTAGTTTTGTGTGTTTTTAAGAGGTTTATTTAATGCTAAAAGCCGAGTTATTTTTTATTTGAAAACGAAGGGAGTGCTAGTAAGGTTGTTCAAGATTTGATATTGAAGCAAAAATAGGAAAATGCTTTAGAAGCAAGCAATGGAAAGAACACAAGCACGGATGAAGAAATCAGTCTTTATAAGGACATCATTCAAGGGTTAACTACGCAGTTAAACGAATTGGTAAAGAGAGTTCATACATATGCAGAGTTTTCGAAAAAAAGATATATTTTTTTAGAATTTTGTTTTATTTTTAACTGTGGAAATGTTAATGATCTTCAGTAAGGGATGTTAGAGAGGGAGAAAAAAGAAATGAAGGAAGAAATCAAGCGACTCAATAGTGAAAAGGAGCAGAAATAGAATGAGACATACAAATTAACATTGGTAAAATTGAATATTTAATAATCTTAAAAAAAATAAGCATACATTGTAAGGATATTCTGGACGATTTTTTAGGAAATCAACAAATTAAAGAAGGAATTGGAGTTTTCAGAGATCAAGGAGACATTAAACGATCGAGAGGAAGAAATGACTTAATTACGGAGCAGAAATGAAGAATTGATTGTAAGTTACAAGGCGGCATAAGAAAAAAGAAATACAGACAGGACTTAAATTTTAAAAGAAAACAAAGAATAACTCGATAATCTCAAAAAAGACTATGAATATTAGCTAGATAGACTTAAACGAGAAAAAGAGACGGCTGGGAATGTCTACGATTCCTAGGCGACAATAGTGACAGACAAAAACTAGAACTTGAAGATCACGTAAATCGAAGAAGAACTAGCAACTTGCAGAAATATTTATGCGAGGATTCTAAGTGAAGAGTTACTATCTGCGAAGCTACTTGTGAGTGCATTGAATTCATCGAATCTTATTGATTAAGATGAATCGCAGATGATCATAGGTGAGAATGAACTTAATGATGTTAGTGCGATTGTTGAGAGTTGCTATTAAACTGGAAATGATAATAACAACAATAACATTGGATGTTGTTTATCGACGGCTATGTAGAATTCATTGAAATTCAAACAAAACAAAAAAGAAATGTTGAGAAGTTTTATTGAGAAAATCAAGGATAAAACGAGCAAAGCTGATCAAAAAACGTAGTCTTTGGAAAAAGAGAATAGAATAATTAAAGAAGAATGCTTGAATATGAGTAATCTAGTTAGTGATTTGGAAGCGAAGAATAAACTTGCAGAATCGATTGCATAAACAGCGTAGTAGAATCATATGTTGCTGTAAGGGAAGATATAAGAGCATCTGCAGAGTGAGTTTAAATAGGTAAGAAGGAGGAGGAATGAGAGGGGAGGGAGAAAAAAGGAGGGGGAGATATTAGTTCGAGTTTAACTGGAAACTGGTTTTTTTGAGATTGATTTTTACTTTTTTTTCGATTACAGAACTCTGAGTAGAAGATACTCTTGAAATCATATCTCTCATCGGACAACACTGATAACAACAATAACACGAACAATAATAATCGCCTCTTTGATTCTATGATTTCTGCTATCGCTAGCAACAACAATCTTTAAGATTCAATCTAAATCTCCAATAACGTTCTTGGTACCAGTAGCATAGGCGAAGCTCATTCTCATTCTGGAATCTTCTAAGAAGAGAAACTCCTAAATAAAGGTAATCTTGAGACAGTGATTGAATCAGGGGAAAGTGGTCTTCGTCCTGATACAACACCATCTTAAGAAAATCTCCCTATGCAATCTGGGAAAATATCATTTTCGAAAAGTGCTTCATACTGTGAATCGAAATACCCAGATCTGCAACGATAACTAGATGAGACGAGTAATAAGTTAATGAAGGTGCAATATGAATTAGCTGAACGAGTTAAACAAGAGGAAGTGCTGTCAAGTATGATTAAAGCAGAGGCATCGAGAAAGAAGATTGTCGAAGGGAATCTCAAGAGACTTCGAGAAGAACTGGAAAAGAGTGAAAAAGCTAGAAAAGTCTAGCTAGAAACGAATAAAAAATTGCAATAGAAGATAGCGTAGAATGAGAGTGTTAAGGAGTTCTTTGAGTAGTAACTGAAGGAACAGAAAATGGAAATTGAGTAATTGCAAGAGGAGAGAAAGTAAATGAAAAATAATGGCAATGGGAATAACAATAATTTAAAATCAAAGAGTAACATGAACAACAACAATAATAACAATACATTCTTAGCACAGAGCGCTTCTTAGTTTAATAGTATGACCTCGGTAAGTTACTTTTATTAGCTAAAACTTAAGGAAAAATTATTAAAAATAAAATATTCCTGTTTGTGTATGTTTTGCAGAGTTTAGGGAACGAAAGTGTGATGGATGTGGGGAAGCTTCTTTCGGAATTGCAAGATAAAATCAACGAGAATGGCGTTTTACAGCAAGCGAAAGAACGGTTAGAGAGTGAACTTAAGGATTCTAAGAAGTAACTGATGGATTTCTCAGAGCAAATAGGGGATCTCCAAATGGAGATTGAAGTACTTACAAATCAGTTAGAAACTATAAAGGAAGAGAACAAATAGCTTAAAGTTTAAATTGAATTATTAGAGCACAAGAATTAGAATCAACGCAGTATTCAAGGGAATCCAGATTGTATGAATTCTATTAATAATAATATTCCTGAAGGTCTTCAGGATAAGATTGATGAGCATGATGTGATTACAGCAAAAAGCCATCTAGTTGCTGAGGAACTCTTGGAATCCTCGATGATGAATGATTCGTAAAAATAAAAAGAGCAAGATGTCCTTCAAGATCTCAAACATATGGCCAAGAATTTCGGGTTCTGAGAGAAAGTAAGAGGTCTAGTGTAGAGTTCAAATAAGAAAGTTAGGTTAACATCGATGCGAGCAACAAATGCAGAAACGTATGAGAATTAAAATGAAATACTTATCTTAATGACTAAAAAAGGAATAATTCCTAACTGCTTATTGCATACATATTCGTTTGTTTTTGTTTTTATTTTGCTTATGATGTGTATATGATAACAAATAAATTAGAGGGTTTAATTAATAATAATAATATTGAGACTGATGATAATATTGGGTTTGATTAATGACTGTTAGCTGGAAGGAACTACTACTTCTTATTTTTTGTTTATTAATTTACAAATTCAAAAATACAATATAAACTCCCAAATAATTGATTAAGTTCTGAAACAAAAAAAAACAAAAGAAGAAAAAAAAATGAGTTCTCTCAATCGAACACTCTTGTGATGACCTTATTCACATAGAAAGCTGCATTCATTTTTTGTCTCAGCATTAATCCATCAGCTGGAGCCGATGTTTGAGCTAATTTATTGGCTAAAACAAATGAAACTTCAAATGCTGTTGGAGGATGTGCTGATTCTCAAGATGCTTTCGCAATGCAGAGACGATGTAATCAAAATCCATTCGAGCATCGTTATCTCTCATTACGACTGATGAGCTGTCTTTCGAAGAAGTTTTTAAAATGCCCATAAAAAAAAGACAAAACACTAAATAGTTTTTAACAATGAATAAATACTCGCAAGATTGTGTTCGCATAGTTCCATATTGGTTTCAAAGAAAGAGAACCAACAAAGTAACCCTAAAACCCGAGATATTGATGTATATCTTGTGAATTGTCACTGATTATCGATTGGCTAAATTGCGGTGTTGATAGATAGATAATTTTAGAAAGAAATATGCATCAATTTATATGCAGAATATAAAAATATTAAAAATAAAGTCAAAAATACAAACAACAAATGATATTTGTTTAAAAAAAAAACAAATAAAGAATAAATCATCCCAAAATTAGAGCCTATCAAGCAATTTAACAATTTCCTTGAAGTTCATATTGTTAGCATTGCTGATCTGTCGTTATGCTGTTAACTGCCGTGACTGCAAGGATTAAAGAATTAATTAAGGGGTTGGGGAGGAAGAGGAGGGGATTATGAATAGTTAGATATAAAGTGGGTCATCATTCCATCAATTTCCTTATTAGTTTCAAAGTTAATTAATTGCTCTGTTTGGTTTGTTTCAATAGAAATAACATTAAGGATAAAACACCTATTTAGATTCTCAAGCATATCATTTGATTGTTTTATATCTTCTCGCATCTACTTGTATTCTCCTTCTTCCCCCTCTGAATTCTTCTCAAAATCTAAGACCAAAAGCACTCCTAGCTTTCTTTTGTGGCTTCAAGCAGCTTAAACCTAGCCTGGTCAAATCTTTTTATCCATCTTCTAAAATCTTACCAAACAACCCTGTTTTTTCTCAATCTTACAGATAATATCCCCTTCTCTTTTGTTATTCATTTTCTCTCATAGTGATTTGAATTCCTATTAGATGAGAAATCACAAACAAAAACAAACATACTTATTTTCAAAATGACATATCCAAAACACTTTAGCAAGGGGTTTAACTTCTATTATCTGTCACTTGCTCATATCCTTCTTCTTCAGATCATCTCCAAGCAATCCCATCTGATAATGGAGTTTCCTCTGATAACTGTCTTCCCAAGAGGATTAAGTCTATCTTTTCCAATGACTTCTTATGCTTGATCGATGACAATATTCATGTAGTTATCATGTCCTTTAACGATACCTTGAACTCGTCTGTTGCCATTGAGATACACAAGCACTTTTTTTCCATTGTATTTCTGCAAATCAGGACCGTATCCTTGCTTGTGAAGAGTAGTTTATTATTGAACTTGTTTGCCCATTGCGTTTCTTAATTTGTAGAGAGGAAGATTTCAATAATAATGAATTAAATTATAAAAAATATATTGAAATATGTAAAATAGCTTAGTCAATTTGATTCTGAATGAATCACTTTTTCCTTTTCCACTTTCCTTAATTCAAAATGCCTTAATTGCAATATGTTCTATTCAGTTAGTTTCTTTCTTGCTTTTAGCATTACTATCCGAGATTTTTTGTGAATTTTGTTTTAAAAAAAACAAAAACAAAAGATAGTTCAATATTGAGAAATCATTTATTCTAAAATATTATTCACTTCCCAAGTGAGACTTCCTTGCCTGTTGCGCCATGAAGAAGACATAGACAAATGAATCCTCTACTACGGCTAAGGAAAATGATGAGAAAGAGGATATTTTACTGAACAAAGTCGTTCTAAAAAAGTCTAAGCAGTTTGGTGATCTTGAATCAGCTTTTCAACCAATTCTCAGAACTTTTCTGCAGTTCTCAACTGAACTAGCTAGTAGATTCGGAGCACCTGGACTTTTAAAAGGCGCAGATGGCCTAATTGCGGTAAGATAATTTACTAACAAAACACACTTATGTTCTTTGATTTCGTAAATATTTTATTTCCTTTAATTGTAGGAAACCACTAAATCCTTAGAGCTATATTGCTACGACTTGATGCGTGTGTGTTTAGAGTTTGTTCTCAGTGGTACGAGTTCTATCAATGTGAAGGAGGAATCCTTCAAAATCAAGAAGTTCAGAGCATAATTATACATTTCTAAACTCAAGAAATACTTCCTCGCTAGTAAAAATCCTCAGCTGAGACTGCTCGTGCAGAAACTAGTTACACTGGAGAAATCCAGCATGATGAACTACCTTGCTAATGATTCTGATGATGAAGGGTTTTTCGATGAAGAGAATTAATAACTCAAAAATGAGTAATAGCAATTCTAGGATTCCTTCTAGATTAGAAATAGCATAACTCAGAGTTTTGGTGTTAAGAATGATTCAATAATCACCTCTGATAAGAATGCTAGTTTCTCTGAACTCTGCTAGAAAGTTAAAGAACTCGAGGATGCAGCGAAACAGCGGGAGGATTATTTGAATGGTCTAACTACGGGGTACATGAAAGATATTTCGCATATGAAGGAGATGTATTTTCGCAAAACGAACGTCGATGCTGCGTAATTCTATGAAGTTCAGTATTTCGATGTATCCGGTGGATTAGACGAAGTCACTAAGAACTCATTGAACGATAAGCTGCGTGCACTGAAGCAGTAATTTGAGGAAACAACGAAGGATCTTTCGAAAAAATGTTTCTTCGTCGCTGGTGAAAATGATAGATTGAAAAAGCAAATAAGCTAACTCCTAGCTGCACAAGGAGGTAGATGTTATTTAGGTGAAGGGAGGAAGGGAGGGAAGCTAATGCAGGAATTGCTTGAATGAAGGCTTTATATTTTTATGTTTATTTTGGATTATTTTTAGACAGTGTGGAGATGCTGAAACGTGTATTTAGCATTCAGGAGAACCCGTATATGCTATGGAAGATTATCCAGGAATTAAAGGGGAATAGGTTTTTTTTCGATGTGTTTGAGGTGCAACGTCCAGAGTTTGGGATAAACTACAAGGAAGTTAACGCCATGCTGATGAGCAAGCGAGCATATGAAAGGGAGTATTCAGGGTACAAAGAACAAGTTGACAATTAGCTAGTGAGTCTTATTGGGAGGTGTCGTGCTGAGATTGAAGATATTCGTGATGAACTTAGCTAAAAAGAAGATGATTTCATGAAATTAAGCGGATAACAAAAGGAAAATACTGAAGCAAGAACAGCGGAGCTAATTGTTCGAATGAACGATGTGCTCTAATAGAACTTGTAGATAGAGAGGGATAGGTGGATGAAGGAAAGAAATGATATGATTGAAGAGTGCTAAGAGCGAGAGAGAGTTTAAGTTAGAGATTGTTTTTTTAGATGGAAATGTGTGTAGTAGCTCATGAAAGCGAAGGAATCAGAAAGTGCAAGTGAAGAGAGTTTCAAGGGGAATCTCAAAGCGATTTTATGTGGGACTGGTATGGCCAATGAGAGGGTGCTATTAGCGGAGAAGAAGCTACATAATATCGAAGAAGAAATGAAAAACTAAACTGAGAAAATCACAGAAATTGAGTCGAGATTGCTAATTTCCAAGAAAGATTAAGAGGAGATAACTACGGAGAGGATTTTAAAGCAAGCAGAGTTGTTTTAAATGAAAGAACAGCTTGCTAAGATTAAATAGACGAATAGAAAGAATGAGAGTAAAGCTATTATGTATAAGAGAGTCATTAGTAATATTCGTGAAGCATTGTAAATAAAATTAGACGATGCGAATTTTGAGGTAATTTTTTAGATAATAATGAAATTAAATTAGGTAGCAATCATGAATACTTTAGTTAATTGCTATTTACGTTATCTTTTCAAGAGTTTGGATGACGAAGAAGAGAAACTATCTAGCTTGAAGAACTTACAGAAAAAAATTGATGCTAGAGGGCTACGAACGGTAAGAGAGGAAATACTTATTGGTGATAAAGTCGATGAAGTTTAGTAGGAATTACATGCGGAAACAACGAAGAAATTAACGAAAGGTACTATCACCGAGTTGCTGAATATTAACATGGAATTGGGTTATTGCAAGCGTGATGGGTAAGGCGGTGGTGAAAATAAGGATGGTTAAGATGGTAGTGAGATAAGAATAAGTTCTTGTAGATCGCTTAATCCAGAAATATAAATGAAAGGAAGTTCTGGGATGGATGAAGGTGGTCTGGAGGAAGATCAGGAGAAGATTAAAGTAGATTAGGAAACACAAACGGAATATGTTGAGATCAATGAAGGGAACAACAACAATACAGGGAATAATAATAATAATAATAAACACAGAGGATCTTAGAGTCCAAATTACTCTTCTCATAACTCACCACTGCTACAACCAAACAATAACACACCTAAATTAGCAGCAAATACTCCATATTTGACTGCAGATACACAAGCGATCATAGCAAGAGCTAACTCCACTTGGTCAGCTCTGAAATCATTAGATCCAGCGAACTAGTTAAATTCGAAGGGGAACAAAAGAGCCTCATAAGTGATTCAGGATGATAGGTAGAATAGTAGATTAAGAGTATTATGCGATTATTTTCAATTTCCAATTGAATTCCATTTGTTTTTCTGTTTGAAAGAGCTTTACTAAATGGGAAATAGGAGAAATCTAAGCAAGTGAAGAAGAAGTCTCGAGTTTTCGACAGATTGTATGAGGATTCCCGTGAGAAAGCAAATCGCTTGCAATACCTGAAAGCACACCTTGAATCTATCGAATAATTCCACTGGGAAGAGGTCCTTTCGATTCTCAATCTGTACAGCAGTCAGCACATACACAAAAAACAATATTTACTAAAAAAAATAGCGTTGTTTTTTATTCTGAATTGATATTTAACACACCACAAACCATTAGGACATGACCCCCTTGATGCAGAACACTCTGAGGAATTGCTGAGGATCGGAAGCTAGCACAATAGAAACATGCCATAATCTAATCGAGGAAGCAACTGGATGAACAATAGTCAAGAGAAATATCCAGAAAATTCATAATAGGACTCAATGAAATAGTAGATATCCAAAGCTAAATAATACGAAGATGGCAATAGCAATATGAGGGCTGAGATGATCTCAACTTATACATCTTCGCCACCAGGATCAAGAGGATTAAGCAGGGCGGAATATTACTTTAGAAAAACTACACACAGCTGTTATAATAACAGCCCTACTAGCAATAGCAGTATTAATTCGCCAACTGGTGTTTTTCCTAAAAAATCAAGAAAATTTGAATAATTTGAAGCTTTGGACTCAGATAGATTTGGGAATCTCAGGAGTTCTTAGTAAGCGTATGTTGAATCCTTCCAAAGTGGATTCAGAAGGCACTCCAATAAGATAAGAAGATTGGAAACTACTGATACCAACCCCAAGAGTGAAACTGAGGGAATAGAATAGACTTCAGCTGTGGGTAACTCAACAATTAAGAAGAATTTCCTTACGATGGAATCATAATAGCCAAAGTATAAAAAACAAAAGCATCTCCCACTTGGATTTCAGACTTAAAATAGCTTTAATCCAAGTAAAAATAGTAAAAATACTTCTAAATTTGAGTTTTATGCGACAAACTAAGAAGATTCATCGATTTCACAGCTTCAACAGCAACGAAAAAGCTTATAAGATGAAAGAAATAGCATTAAAAATAACAGCAGAAGGAGGAAGAGAAGAATTGTCAGTGCCACTGATGAGAGAAGTTCCTCAGAAAACAAGAACTTCAATATTAATAGTGATTTTTTTGAAGAAGATAAAAATAATCAACATATTGAAAAACTAAAAATTTAAAAGGATTCTAGTGCTTTAAAGGCCTCTGCGAACAGTAGAATTCGATGCTAAACTGCTAATGAGTCGAGTAGGGTGCAGAAACTGAGAAAATCACAATTAAATTCAGAGAAATAATCTGAATAGAATGCTCTGAATAGCAACACACCAATGAGTATTTTCAAATCAGGTTCAATTTACTAGTTCTTATCGACTCCCCTCAAAAAGATCAGTACCCAAGATATTGAATTCAATCAACTGTGAACAAACAGGAAATAAGAGAAAATCAACAAAAAAGAAGCAATCTCCCAGTAAATAATTGATTTTATCTTTGAGAGAATTAGAATCTCTTCGTAAAGAAAAAAAAATATTTGTTTGCATGTGGTGAACTGTGTCGGCGGGGGAAGATTTCAAGTTAAGATATGAAATTCAACTAAAATTTCAAATAAAATTTTGGGAATTATTTGTAAGAATTAAGATTGGGAGAGATTTTGCATAGAGAACTTGTGCCAAGTAGGAAATAATATTTTTTTGATTTAATTTTTGTAAAGGGAGATGGTTTATTTAAGAGAGAAAGAGTGAGAGCAATTGGTTTTTCCCATTCCATTGTGAAAACCCTCCATTTTTGGAATTGTTATGTATGTTTTTAAATGTAATAAAATTGAGAGAAATAACAGTTATTTTTGGCAGTTTAAATAGCGGCATCAAGATATAAATAAATCTCTGACTCTGCAGAATATTGCTGCGACACATATCGAGACAAGATTTTTATTCCTTTCATCAATGCTGGCACTCAAAAATAAACACATATTTTTGTGTGTGCTCATTTCTTCTTGGAGGTGAGCTTTCTGACGTAGAACTCAAGTTCCTTGCCTTCGAGGATGTAGCCATCAGCTCTGCCGGATTGTCCAGGTCTAGAGGTGATGCAAGCGAGGATTCTCTAAGATTGGAACTAATCTTCGATGTTCTTATCGAGGGTTTGGAGTTTAGCTCTCTTTTCCTTTTCTTGGACGTGTCTGGAGCTCTTCTTGCTGCCGAGGACAACCTTGTCTTTCTTGAGGGAGAGATCGACACCGTAGTGGATCTTGTACCATTCCTTGAAGGGGGTGGTATCGATTTCGACGATGGAGTTCTTGACAAGAGTCTTGGTTCTGACCAACTCGTTGTTAGTAGCGTTGTACTTAACGTCAATGATCTTCACCTGTGAGAGAGAGCAAAACCAAAAAATGATTAAAAAAAGGATTTCAAATTCATAGTTGATTCCAAAATTTTTATCTAGAAAATATCGAGTGGCATATAAGTTTAGCAATCAGAAGAATAAAAGTTAAATTCTCTGGATTCTGTGTAAGATATTCTCAGCTAATATTGCTCTGATTTAATTCCCAAGAAACATTTCTAGAATAACACATATCAGTTTTTTCTATGTGCTTAGGTTCTTTTTATTTTCTTGTTGGATGGAAAATGATTTCCAGATGTTTAAAATTCTTATTTTCCAATAGGGTAAACCTTTGAAAAAACCTCTAGGAAATCCCATCCGTTTCCAGAAATACAACACTTAAGTTTTGATAATGTCTAATTTTCTTAAAATATTTGATCTCGTGTATACCTTCTTGGTGATGTTTTCTGAGCCCCAAGAGAAGTTACCTTCGTTGAGTCTGAGAGCTCTGAACTTAAGATGTCCACCTCTGACTCTGACGGCTCTGATTCTTCTCTTCTCAGTGATAGTGGCAGATTGAGTGGTGAGCTTGGTAAGAGCTTGAGGTCTTCCCATCTCGTACTATCTCTTCTTCTTGTGGACGGGCATGCGACCGCCGGTTGCTCTTCTCTTGTGTCTGCTGTCTCTAGTGATACCCATAATTCTTTAACTCTTTTTCTGTTGTTTCTTCTCTTTTTATTATTATTTGGCCTCTCCGTGAGTAGCTCTTCACACAATGAATCTCGTTTATCCTCCCCATCTTAAAAATATCCTCACAGAAGCAAGAACATATATTAATCCCCTTGTTTAAGTAAATACACTCTCGATCTATGTGTTTATCTAATTTTACCCCCACTTGCCTTCCCATTTAATTAGCCCTGAAAAGATCAAAACCTTTCATGATAATCGTTGTCGTTTCTTACTTGATTTTTAGGAATTACAACTTTCAACAGCATCAGTGAAAATATCATATTTTAAAAACAAAACATCTCCAAAATTACAATGTCTCAGCCCTTTTTTCTTTGACAACAATGGAAAAATAATAGATTCTAATAGACACCAAAACTGCTGCTGTATGCATTTATCACAAGCAATCATTTATAAGTTAATTTTAATTATTAATTCCCTCCCCAGTGAATGGATATCATCTCTATCTGTCCTTTTCAATACTCTTGCTCTTGAAGTTCTTTGTTGATCTTATCAATCACCTGCTCAACAAGTCTCACCAACATCTCCTCACTCTTCTCCCTGAAATATTTAATGAAATTATGTTTTTTTCCTTTCGTACATTTTTCTATTTCCATTTTTACCTTTCGAACTTGAGTCTGTTGATAGCCTCACTGATTTTGGTGTAGATAACCTTCAGAATATTAACTAATTCTTCTTCCCTTGTTTCTCGCTCTTTCCTCTCGATTTCGAACATTTCCTTCAGTTCTGCAATCTACTCAGTGAATTATCCATATATTCTTGATTCGATATCTTCTCGAATTAAGCTCTCCTGCTTGATTTCTGCTTCAAATGAAGGTAATTCCTCTTCTAATTGTCTAGTTAAGTAATTCTATGAAGCTGTTTTAGCTTGGTACTCTCTCTGTATTTCAATCGTTAGATTATCAATCTAAGAATTCAATTTTGAGTAGATTCTACGCTCGCTGTCTTCTCGTTCCTAAATATGCAAGAGGATTCAATCAAATCTAATGTTAAGATTGATCAAAAGACTGTTCAATTCATCATATAAACTCTCTCTCTCTCTCTCTTTCTATACCTTTGAGAAACTATCCAGAAGATTCACGCAATTTTTTTTGGTGTCATCGATATTTTCTGAAACTTCATTATCGAATTTGGCTTAGATCAAATGCTGCTGGTGTAAATGGTCGAACAAGCTCTTAATCTATCAAAACAATACATTAGAAAAAACCATCATAAAGATATTTTCTCTTGTTTTTCTTTACTTTATCGTTGAGTGCCTCGAATTTATCAGTTTTAGCAGTATATATTTCATCAATCCTTCTCTCGAGATTTTCAATGATCTAGCTAGCTAATCTCCATTTAGAAAGTTTCTCTGAGTCCACATTCGACTGTTGTGTGTTGGTAAAAAGAACGAATTAGTGAGAAATTGCTCAACAAAAAGGATTAGCAAACATAATAGCTATTTAGAGAATCATTATGGCTATTCATTTGCACATTCCCTTGTAATGATCATATATTACCTGAATGTGTTGTAAACGATCGAAGACCTTCTTTACCCTATCAGAGTAGTAACCTAAAAGATAATTTTATCATTTTAAAAAGAATCTTAGCTAGGTATTTGAAGTCTGTGATATTGCACATTTTAAATGAGTATTCTTTACCATTGAGTGCCATACTTTAGAAGATTTATTTGTCTTCAAATCCTTTAAATTATCAAGATATACTTATTTACCTTATTTTTCTTAAATAAAAACACAATTTATCAATTTTTTTAAGTTGCCCAAAAAAAAGCACTCAAAAAAATTCACTAAATTTTTAAGATTAATTTTCAAATATCCCGTTTGAAATATAATTTCTTTCATTTTCCTCTAAATTAAGAAATTAAATCAATACAAAGCATTTTTTCTTCTCTAGAGATTGAACAAAGATGTTGATTTTAGAACAAAAAAATATGTATTAATAAAATAGCAAATAATTGCAATCCTCTCGAACATATGAAAAAAAGAAGATTTTTGTATTTAGAAGGCTATCCTTTTGTCTGTAAAAGCTACAGCTTCTTGATTTTACCTTTACAATAAATTATTCGAAGGTGCTCTGTGTTTTTCTTTGTGTTGAATAAGATCAGATGGAGGATTAACCAATTCAAAAAATGACAACGATTTTTAAAAAAAATTGAACATTTTAGAATGCTGAGGATCGCATACTGATAAAAATATGAGTGCGCCTTTCAGTTTTCTTTAAGTGTCTGAAATTTTTACACAAACAAATTCTTATTCACCCCTCCTCCAAGAATACTTTCTTGCAACTCATAGAGGATTTTCTCTGATAAATTTGTATTTTGGAAAACTGGGGTTGGGGTTGGGGTTGGGGTTGGGGTTGGGGTTGGGGTTGGGGTTGGGGTTGGGGTTGGGGTTGGGGTATCGTATGTGCTACAGTA
>Ga0302271_10002138_pt1 | contig 18171 bp, 13 predicted proteins | sample III_Bog_N1_1_FD_198767 | JGI IMG/M metagenome (GOLD analysis project Ga0302271, IMG submission 198767) | Peat permafrost microbial communities from Stordalen Mire near Abisko, Sweden - III_Bog_N1_1 | ecosystem: Environmental > Terrestrial > Soil > Wetlands > Peat | place: Sweden: Abisko...
CGTTTAACTGCAAATTAATAATAATTAATTAATTCAATAACAAAAATGACAAAAAAAGTTTTTTTTTTTTCAGACTAGATTATGTTTTGAATTCATAATCTTATTTCTGTTCCAAAGTCATTAAATTTAGTATGAGAAAAACTCAGAAGAGCATTATATCATTTTTTGTTTTCTAATAACTTTCAATTGAAACACTTATTAGGTTAACCAAATGCTTCTATTCATATATTTATGATTATTAAATTTGAAATATGTCATGAAGTAATATTAAATTCTTGGAACTCACATTTTATTCATCATTTAGAGTACTTTATTCCATTTAACTATCTACTAAATGTTATTACTAATTATTTCCTAATATTCTTCTAACGCTTACTCACCACTTAGCTTACAGATTAGCAGATAAAAACTAACCAAATATTGAAATCTTTTTGTAATTACAAAAGTTATTCTCAATTTTGAGATTAATAATAAGGAAAAACATAATTTCTCAATTTATTGATATTCGTTCAAAGCAACTAGGCGCACGATTTGTAAGGTTTTATGGCCCAGAATGATCACTCTGGAGGTCTTGAAAGCGCTTCTAAGAATGGTAAACATAGTGTAGCATTGTTAATATGTTATGTTGTTTAGAAATAAATCCTTGTAACTTGTTGAATTTTTTGTGATGAATCTAAGGTGGCAATAGATTGGAATTTAATTATCATGGCAACTTTCAAGAACATTCAGATGCAAGGTTAGATCATTTCTTATCTATCGTGTTGACGAATAGATTGTATTTATGCCTGTGAATTTTGACTTTCAGAGGATATTATGATCTTGATTAAACCAGTGAATCCAGTGGAGCATCATTTTAGCCAACATCATCATTTCTTCAAAGCAAAAAGAATTCCGTAGCTCTTCAAAATGCGTTTCCTAAGGTAAGTTGGATAAATAAAGAATGAATACATGCAACTGTTAGATTCAATTAATTGATTTCTTCTTAGGATTCTTCAGACATAGGAGAAATTGTTGGAATGAATCCAAGGGAACAAATTCATTTCTTTGAAAATATCTATGTGCCTCACAATGCTGCAACGTTCAATGCGAAATAGCTCTTGATTGATCAGTGCTTAAAACTAAAGCGATATAAATAAAGTGTATTCTTTGGATAATATGTGAACTCAAAGAGACATGGAATAGGTAAAATGAAGATTGATTAGAAATATAAAAAGAGTGTGAATGAAAAAAAGAAATTTATTAAAGATAAATAGAGAGAGAAAATCTATTTTGGAATGAATGCTATTTAGAGTTGATTCATTTAAATTTCTAATTGTAGGTCTGATGATTTACAATAATGGGAGACTCTATGAAGGAACGTGGGAGAATGATTTGAAACATGGCAAGTAATCAACAACAATTCTAATTTCAGAATCAGAAAAATAATATTTTTATTGTTTTTTAGAGGATTTGAGAAATTTTAAAATGGAAGTACTTACGATGGATAGTTCATAAATGGTAAACCAGAAGGTATTGGAGTTTATAATTATCACAATGGGGAGATATACGATGGTCAATGGGTTAACGGTATGAAGCATGGAAGTGGTATTTGGAGAGGATCTAAAAATGATTCTTATATTGGTGAATGGAAATTTGGTAAACCTGATGGATATGGAGTTCACACCTGGATTAATGGTAACAAGAATTGAATTAGAATTAGGAAAGACAATTATAAATATTTTTAGGAGACAGATATGAAGGATAGTTCAAAGGCAGCTTAAAACATGGAGAAGGCACAGAAAAGTTCCAAAATGGGGATGTTTACATTGGGAATTATATTAATGGAAAGCCTGAAGGATATGGTGAATATTACTGGTAGAATCAGTCATTCTTCAAAGGTTATTTCAAGTAATTTTGATTCAGACAATATTGATTTTTGCAAAAACGATGAAAAATGGACTTAAATTATTTAAAATAAGAAATGGTTTGAGAGATGGTAAAGGCGCTTGGAAAAGAGGCCCAGGAAATGCAGATTCTTATGAAGGAGAGTATGTGAATGATAAAAAATGTGGATATGGAGTGTTCACATGGGCTTCAGGAAATGTCTACAAGGGAAGTTACTTTGAAGATCTTCGACATGGATATGGAGAAATGACTTGGACTGATGGTTCATATTACAAAGGGGCATGGGAAGTAAATCATTATGAAATGTTCATTCAGTTAAAAGAATAACGAGCTTTTGTTTTATGATCGCAGCGAGGTATTTAGAATGGAGAAGGTGAGATGTGTTTGCCAGGTGATGTTCCAAAACAGGGTATTTTTGAGAACAACGTTTATATGGGCTAATCTGATGACTTAAATGAACAAAAGCCCTCCAAATAATAAATTCGGAGTAACTACTGGGATATGTCTGGAGATGTACCAGGTGGATCGAAAATATTATAAAAGGAACCAAATACTACTTTTCCTAACATTATCGTGATGAAAAAGGCTAAAAAATAAAGAGCCTCTACAGCAAATAATAACAAAACTATTGATTTAAACTAGCAAAACAAGTAATTGGAAGAATTAAAGAGAGGATCAACTGCTTCAGAAGAACAAAGATTTAGAAATAATTCAAGGTAATTAGTATTTTTATTTCTTAAATATATCTTCGTTAACTGGTTCTTTGTAATATTTTTTAGAAAATATAAAGCAGCCAATTCGTTTTCAGAGTAAAATTCGATTATTGGCACTACTAAACCTTCAACCGCTCGAAGTTCAAGCAACAAGTACTAAAATAACAATAAACACAGTGATTTACATGGTAACACCAATGCTAAAAGCAGTTTGACAAAGCCTAATCCTAATCATTTTATAATAACCAAAAAATAAGGTGAAAACCTTTTAATAAAACCTCATTCTTCTCCTGATACCAACAGAATCTAAGCTTCTGTAAGAAGAGCAAGCAATCACAACAAACTTGCTACTTATTCTCCTCCAATTTATTATAAAAATCCAAATACCAAAAGGAATCAAATTAGCGCAACAGCACGACTTTCTAGAATGCCTAAGCTAGGCGTTTCTATCGAACGTATTCCAGAGTCACATTGTTGTTCAAGAGCAGGTATGAATTTCGGTCTTTGATTAATCAAAATTGTGGTTTGAAAATTAATTTAAATTTTTTTAATTATACGAAAAGATAAGGAGCAGGCCAATTACCTCTCCAAAAAGTACTGACTTCGATCAACGAACCCATTAAAAAACTAATCTAAAGAACTAACTCAGGTTTCTTTCCTTGTTTTTTTGAACAATTCAAAATCCAAATTATAAATTTTGTGCATACTTTTAAGTGTTTTTTATTTAATTATTTCTTTTATGTTTATTCAAATTATTTCTACATAAATTTACTAATAAAATTATGCTATTTAGTCCTCTAAAATACATACAAATCCATCTATTTGAAGTCAATTTATGATTTCTCTCTTTGTATCTCTGGAACTCATCCCAAAACTTCCAGACATTCTATTCATCTATCCTCTTTTCTCCTAAAATATCTTTGAAAAAGTTTAAACTTACAATGGAAGTCGCTTTTTCTGTGCATTCGTGCAAGAAATAAATTAACTCCCTTCCTTTTCCTTTTCCTTAATATTTCTAGAAGACGGCTCTCTTGTCGTCATACAGCTTCTACCTTTATTCGGAGATAGCCTACCTTTATCAATAGTTGTTCCATTATCAGCGAGCAGTAATTCACTGAGCAATTATCTCGAAGGAACACTTTAACAAAACGTAGAAGGTGTTCTATTTAATTTAGAGGTGGATTCACTAAACACATGAGGACTCATTTTATAATGTCTTTCAGTGATGCTGCGAGGTTTTAACTATGAACTACTATTACTTCTTGAGGAGCATCGAGAAAGAGCTTTTTCTTTCATTGCCGAAAACACAGAAACTTAGTTTTCGTAATTCTTCGTATCAATGCGAGAAAGTTCACCGATAGAAGTTTGTTTTCGTAAATACAACTTATCGACTTATTTCTCAATGAAATTATTGATGTCTCTGCGAAATACGTCCCAGTTGTTTGCACTCTTGCCACTTTACTAGCTGTTGAGTGTTTCACTCTAAGATAACTCGTCTTCAAATGTATTTTCTTCTTCAACTTTCTAAACCTTTTAAAAGCACAATAGAATGAGTTAAAATTATGGTCGTAGATTCAAATAAAAACCAAAATGTTACTTTCAAATGAGATAAAGATTAACCGGATCTAAGAAAAGGAGACGATCTTGGGGAGCGACTACTTGGAGAAGATGATCTAAGAGGTGAAAATGTTGGACTGTGCGTTGGAGAAGAAGGTATCGAAACTCTAGGTGTTTAAGGTTAAACTAACTTTAGTTTCTGAAGTTCAACATTTTTAGCATGGTTCAGTTAGTTAACCTTCCCAGGCATCACGTAATTTGACTTGTTAAACTCCTCAGCAAGTAACGCCTTTTTAAGAGAAAGTGTGGTCAAATAGTTCGCCATTTCAGGATCAGGTTTGTCTTTTTTAACACCTGGAGATTCAACTAAATCCTCGTTTTAAGATATTCCAATAACATACTTGCCATCTTAAACAAGTCTGTTAATAGCAGCATTTCTACTAGCTGCTTGATCTTCTACTTTTTTTCCCGCTGCTTTAGAATTGTACAAAGGAAATGACTCCGCTTGTTTCCTCCTACATTCAAAAAGAAGTTTTGGTACTTTCTACTTCAGCTAAATCTCTTATTCCGCAAATATCGATGGAAACGCATTGAGTTAACCTAACAATGTGTTCGCTTAACTTCTTGCATTTTCATATTCTTCGACAAGCTCAAAGAATTACAGCGAACCTGATTTTAAATATTTCCTTGGATAAGTCTTAAATCTTCTACTTTCAGATTCGAGTTATTTCAGTTTAGTCACAAGAGTTTGCTTCCCGTAGCTAGAGTAATTATACTTCGCGTTGAGTTCTTCATAGAATTCTGTGAGCTGCTTTATTTTCATTTTGAAGTCATCTTTCACTTTATTCTCGCTGGCTGTAAGTCGTTCGTCAAGTTAGTTGTTCACATCTGTGTCGCCTTGGAAAAAAAATAAATCAACATTTACAATTACTGATGGATCTACTAGTGGAAATAATCTTACCTATCACATCTTTAACGGAGGAGAAAAACTTATCGCCCATATCATACTTGAAGTGAATTCCTGTCTGCCAACCTGAATTAATCGAATATTTCTAATCAAAAACTGGTTTCAAGATTCTGCATGAAGATGGACCATCACGTTCGAGAGTTGTGTCCGCCCTGCATAGTTCTTTTTAGCTAAAGACAGCAGCTTTCTTTTTATCACATCCTTCTTCGCGTAGTTTTAAGTAAATGATGGCTTTGTCTTATTCGAAGTTGTAAAATGGCTTAACAGGACGTTAAAATCTCTTACATTTCTTGAACATAGAATCGTTTTCTTCGATTTTTTCCATTTTTTATGAAGAAAATGGTATTTTTCAAGCAGTAAATAAATAATATTTGGATTGTTTTTATCTTATGATTATTGTTTTTTCACCACTATCTTTATCTTGAAATTACATCTGCTAGGGTATTTTCATTTGATTCATACTTTGACCACATATTAAAAAGACAATTCACTAAATATCAAACAATAATTAAAGTAGTTGTAACAATCAGTTATTGTTATTATAAGCTTGATTTATCTAATACTTTTATTGATTAGCAAAAGTATAAAATAGATCATTTTCATCTTAGTGTTTTTATCTTAAATAAGATAATTAAATAGGAAGAATTCAAATAATTATTGTATTTTAACTTGAAAATTATCATTATGGAAAACAAACAATAACAGATTAAAATTAACCTTCTATTTTGGGATATTTTAAGGATTTCAACAAAGAAAATAGCTTTTTAACATGTCTAAAACATAATAATTCATTCAAACTCAAAAAAAAACTTTAGATTCCCTTGATAATTTCTTTTTTTAATTACAACTACTTGATTATTGTAAAATATATATTTGTATTTTTTATTTAATTTTAATTCAGCAATCATGAATCAAACACATATTAGTATTAATAATAGAACAGTTGTGAAATGTTATTCATTGATTAAATCCATGTATTGAGTTCTTATCTGCATACAATAAAATGAATATGAGAATAATGTTTCAGCTTCTTTTTGATAATTCAAATGAATCTCTTGTTTATTTGAAATTTACCCAACGTTTCAATTTTCTTTGTGCTTTTCTTTTCTTTTTAATTAAATTTTTAAGTTTTTATTTAAATATTCTTTTTTACTTAAATTTGAATAACTAGCAACTTTTTTGTAGTTCTCATTTTAATGATGAAATCAATCATCTATGTTTTATTTCATTTCAAAGTTCTCAATTAGTTTTTAAACTACTTTTATTATTGCCATCGCTGTATCAAAATAATTTCAGAAAAATATACAACTTTCTCACATCCTTCTGAGGAATTGTTCATAAATATTCATTATTATCTGAAGAAAAACACTCTTTGAAAATAATTATTCTTCTACAAAATATTAATAAAGTTCCTTATTGTTACTGAATTAAAACAAAAATATAAATTTCTAGATGATTCCAACATTTTGCATTGTGCAAATAGTCACAAATTACATTAAGAAATTGACTTGAATGTGGGAAAAAATTATTATAATGTGAAAATTCCAAAATAATTTACTTACCCTGAGAGTAACCCGCAAGAAAGTAGAACAAATATGTTAATTTAATCAAATAATATAGGGGGGATCCTAATTGGCCCTGAATTTCTAAAACCCTGATGTAATCGAATTATTTTACTTATTTTAACACCTAAAATGTGAATGCAACAACAGCAACTTCAACGATTCTCAAGATTCTTTTGTTCTCCTTCTATTCAACATGCATACTATCAAAGTTAGCTTCCTTTTCACAACCATTTTGAGAAAGCAGTAGAATTAAATTAGTTTTGTCTTTGTTGAAACTAACTAATCTCATTGGTTTAATAAGAAAAAGAAAAAATTATATTGACAGATAAGTTAATTATACCAATAAATTGAATAACAATTACAGCTTGTTCAGAAAGAAGAGAAGACAATCTTAAAGAATTGTAAATGTCTATGGTACATCCAACTTCCATAGTCAAAGAAGGTATCCAACAAAATCACCCTGCTTCTTCAGAAATCGAAACTACAGCAATTGCTCATAATTAACACCCAGAAGCCATACAAAATCCAAGTTAAGAACTCAATAAAATACCTTATCTCGTTCCAAAGCCACTCGGCCTCTAAGAGAATAAAAAATAACAATGGAAGAGTCCATTCTAAAATAGATTTTATCTATTCTGGCAATCTTTTGTGAACAGACGGATTATTTCTTTTTGGAACTTTTCAATCTAAGTCGGAGACATCTTTATCTTTGTAATTCCAATAATTTATGCAATTGGCTGCTATTTCGTTGCAACAGAAACGTCAAGCTCTGGAATAGCCACATCACTTGCTATGGGTAGAAAAAAATTAATTAAAAATTTAAATCTTAATTCAAACATTGATGATAATAGTAAATAATTGATTAATTGATTAATTGTTTCATATTTCTTTTTTAGGTTTTACAGTAATCTTTGGTTGTAGAAATGGTTTTCTAAGTTTTGTTTTTAACTTAAGTCTAGAGAGAGCTATTCTTTGGCATTAATTTTTAGCTTGGATAACCTTAGCAGTCTCAATAAATCACTGGAGTATTGCAAAAGGAATTGGAAGTGGGTATTTCTTAGAAGGAACACTTATTGCATTTATAGTCACTTCTATTAAACCAATTAGACGGTACGCATGGGAGATTTTTATGAAAGCACACTGGGTAATTATTTTAGCCGCTCTTGTTGCTGCTGTTATTCATGATGTTGATGCAGTATTCATCTCAATAGGCATTTATCTCATCGATATTTGTTACAGGTAAAGTTATTTTGATATTTTTAAATTTTTGTAGGGTATGTTCTGATTATCAAAGTCATTTTTAATTCCTTTTCACAGATACTACCAGGCACGCAAGTTCAAGAATTTAAAACGGGAGGTGTCTGCAGAGCAAGTTGGGAAAGATATTATCAAACTCACCTTTCCAAAAGATGGTGTATCATACAGAGGTGGATAATATTTCTTTATTATGATCCCCAAACTCAGCTATTTCTAATGGCATCCTTTTTCTGTCGCAAGTAGTCCTGATGATAAAGTTATTGAATTTTATATTAAAAATCTTGGAGACTGGACTTCAGAGCTATTTGGTATGGTAGGCAGCCCGGGGAAACCAATCAATCTTGTTGCTTATTTAGACGGACCATATGGATCTAGCTCAATTAGTATCGACAGTGAGAAATATTAAAATTTCATTTGCCTATCAGGTGGTATTGGCATGACTCCTGTGTTGAGTATTACAAAAGAACTTATCAGCGAAATTAAAGAAGGAAGACCAGTGAGGAATATCACATTTGTTTGGACTGGAAGAGAGTAAAATATTATTGATGATATCTTGAGACCAGACGAGTTATATGCAAGACTTCATTAAGATGACTAAAGCATACTTAGTACATTCTGCCATGTTTCTAGAGGATAAGTTCAACAAAAACCTGTAGATGTCGAAAAGTAATAACTCAAACCTGCAAATGAAGCAATCAAGATACTCTCCGGTAGACCTCCTTTGGAGAAATACTTTGAACTAGCTCATTAAAAAGCTGTGAAAAGTGGATAACATTTAGTTGGTGTGCTAGTGTGCGGACCTTAGTCGCTCATTAACTCTGCGGAAACATTAGCTTAGTAATTCTCGAATCAAGGAATAAGATTTGATGTCCACCAAGAAGTCTTCCTATTTTGATTTGTCTAAGGATGTTGCAGAAAAAGAACAGGAAATATCAGAAAAATGATGATATTCAAAATTTAAATCTTTTTCTTTTCTTTTATTCTAATTCTCATCGACAATTTTGTCTACTTTTTTATGTATTATAAAACTGATTGTTCTACTTTATTAGCTACTCTCAATCAATTTACCTACTTTTCTTGCTTGCGAAAAGGAAAATTATCAAAATTAATCAAATATTTAACGCATTATCTTGCAGCAATAATTGAAATAGAGGTGGGAAGAATAAGAAAAAAATATGTGTTTTGATTAATAAAATAGTTTTGTTATGATTTGTCTATTAATATGAGACTATAAAGTGGAGGTCACAATAATATTGGGAAAAAGAGAGAGAAAAATCTTCTTTTGTTGATTTCTTATTAATACATTCCTCAATTTCATCTGGTCTTAACCGTATTTCTTTTATTAAAAGTTCACTCTTTTAATATTATTCCAATTTATGTATCTTTAAGCTTCACTCACTTAATCCTTCATGATGATGATGATGATGATGATGATGATGATGACTGTGATTGTACTCTGAAGAAGGGAAGTAATTTTCCAAGAATGCATCTGCAAATTCGCACTTGGCATCATTTCTAAGCTACCAAATGAAAAAACCTGGGAGAACATATCCAAGCTTTTCTTTAGCTTCCAAACAGATTTTTCCTAACGTTGCAGGTGCAGTGTACCCTGTATTGCTTGCATCTGCAACAGTAGCGGGTTTTCCAAGAACAAGCTTACTTAATGGCACTCCATCCATTTCGATAATCTCCTTGTAGGCAGTATTCACAAAAGGCTCTTGACTTTCAATGAAGAGGGATTCATAGGTATCATAAGTATCTTCTACTTGATTGTAGAATTGCACATTGTACCAAGCAATCAAATCACCAATTTCCTTTTCTACTTTGTAGTATCCTTTGTCATTGTAGTGTTTTCTGGAGAAATAAGGAGCTTAAGGAGCATGTGTGAAGAGGAGATTCTTATTGTCAACCTTAGCACTCAGAGCTTTTTAGAATGTAATAATGTAGTCAATACCGTCTCCATTGAGCACTGCTACATTGTCTTCGTAGTCAAGATCAACACCATCAATGTATGGATTGTTGTTCACGAAAGTTGCTAGTTATTCAGCGACTGCAACAGGATCTCCTGTTGGATTACCAGTAGCACCAAAAGCGCTGATGAAAAGTTGTTTACCATTAGCATGCATGGTATCAAGGATGTACTTCTAAACCTCTGCATTGGTGGAACCATAATCATTTGTTCCAAGATTAGAATGGATGTTCACCCAAAGACCAAGAGCATCTGAGACATATCCAGGCATCCAGAATGTAAGGATAATAATATTGTAGCAGGGACTATTGATTCCAAACGAATCTAGAATCGATGGACCATACCAGCTTGACATTGAGTTTACGTAGGCGATTTTCTTAAAATCAGTAGGGACATCACTACCCACCTTCTTTTTGTGATGTTCAAGGAAACCAGACATTGCTAATGGGAGCAAGGCTAAGATCAACAAAGATACTAATTACTTATTCATCTCCTTTGGGAATTCCTTTTTTAATTTGTTTTCCTTTTTTATTTTTTGTAATACTTAATTTACATGAAGCAGATTACGCCGGTGGGGTATTTGTAACTAACTATCTTCATAGATTCAACGAATATTTAAGTAGGGATATCATCAATGTGTCATACCTCATATATTAATCTTCTAAAATATCTTGTTCTGACGGAATATCCGTTTTTATCAAATTGTAAATAAGTAAAAATATCAGATCAACATTCAAACAAAAATATCGAGGAGATTTGTATTATTTTTATTATTATATATTTCCTAAACTATTTCTCCTTGATTTTAGTTTTTTTACAGAGATATCCAGTTAATGGAAGCCGTTAAGGAGCGGACAAAAATTTAGTCCATCTTAAAAATGAAGATAAAAAGATAAAGGACACAAGATGAAACATTTTGAATGTCTTATACAAAAAGTCTTGCAAAACATTAATTAGTTTCTTAATGCATGCGAAATTAAAGCAAAAGTAAATTAGAATAAAAAAGTAATAAAAAGCAAGTAAAATTAGAAAGAAGACAAGACACTTAAAATAGCTTTTTTTATGCAAAAAATAAAAAAAGGATAATCCTTTAATATCTTCTCTCTTCACATATATTTTCTCAGCCTTACTTCTCCAGTAACAAATTTTTTACTCTCCTTTCTAATTTTTCAGTCTTGCATATTCATATTACCTGTGAATTTTCATTGCCTGTCCGAAAAGTAGCTTTCTTAGAAAGCATTCGCAAACTTGCAATCTTTGTCATCTTAATATTACCAAATGAAAAAACCAGGTAACACATATCCAAGCTTTTTTTTAGCTTCCAAGCAAATTTTTCCTAAAGTAGAAGGTGCGACATATCCCGTATTGGCAGCATTTTAAGGAGTAGAAGGTTTTCCAAGAACCAACTTATGTAATGGTATAGCATCTAAATCCATGATTTCTTTGAAGGAAGTTCCAATAAATGGTTCTTGACTTTTGACGAAGAGTGACTCATATGAATCATAAGAAGTACTCATTTGATTGTAGAATTGAATATTGTACCAAGCAATCAAATGGCCTATTTCCTTTTCGACCTTGTAGTATCCTTTATCGTGGTAGTACTTTCTCGAGAAATAAGGTGCTTGAGGAGCATGTGTGAAGAGTAGATTCTTGTTGTCAACATTTGCACTGAGAGCTTTCTGGAATTGAATTATGTAGTCAATACCATATCCAGCATACACAGCTTCACTGTCTTCATAGTCAATATCAACACCATCAATGTATGGATTTTTATTAATAAAGTTAGCCAGCTTTTTTGCAACTCCAACAGGATCAACTCTAGGGTAACTCGTTGACCCAAAAGCGCTAATGAAAAGTTACTTTCCATTTGCATGCATCTTATCAAGTATGTATTTTTATACCTCGGCATTAGTTGAGCCAAACTCGTTTGTGTCTAGATACTTATGTATGTTTGCCCATAGATTAACCATGTCATAATCTTCAGTTTCAGGAGTCCAGAAGGTGAGAATAATGATATTGTAGCATTCACTATTGATTCCAAGGGAGTCTAGAATAGAAGGACCATACCAACTTGAACCCACATTCACATAAGCTATTTTCTTAAAAGCAGCATTTTACTTATTTTAATTGGGAATGTTGTGGCTATTATGTTTAAGATGACTCTTTTATTGAGGAGTTGCTTTAAACTTTTTCTCGGATTGACAAGCCATATTTGATTTTCGCTTGGAAGCACTACAAATAGATAAAAGTAGTAAACCCAAACAGAGTAGTAATATGCCTTTTTTCATGTTTTTTATTGATTTATTGAGTTTAATTTTTTATTATTTTTGAATTACTTTATTTTTCTGAGAATAATTTCAAGGATTTAAAGAACAAAAGTCAATTACTGTTGCTATTTTCAGAAACAGACACTAGATTCTTATTATATGATTTTTTTTTAATGGAAGAAATAATTATTTTGAATTAGTATGTTCCAGTTATTAGGATTAGTTAGGGCTTAAAAAAATTGGTTAAATTAGGAATTAAACCAGAAAGATTTAGGAATATTCTGCAGCATTTAAGAATTTTCTTCTTTTATGATAAAAATTCTCTAATAAAAATGATGTGATGTGTTAAAGGCTATAAATGAGAGTCTTATTGTGAGATAAAAAATAATTCCATTAATCAAAGAAAAACTCATTTGTGTTTAACTAATTAAGAATCTGCCCCAAAAGATATTAAAACAACTCAAGAATAATGGTAGAAAAAATTATTAACAAATTTTGAAATCTATGCTCTTTTTTTCATGTGAATTATAATGGGGGGAAAAAATTCACATTATCAATAGTCTCTAAGGCAAAATGAAATTTGGAGTGTTTAGGTGAGGGGAGATTGGAAAAAGGAATCTCTAATTTGATTGGATGCGATGGGAAAGTATCGGATATCTAGCTAAACAGGATCAAAAAAGTGAGTAGATTCTTATTTTTGAAAACGAAATTTGAAAAAAGAAAGAAAACGAAAAAAGTAAAAATCAAACCAGTAATAACTAAACTATCTATCAATGAGCACTGATCATCATTAAGAATTCCCTCAACTTCGCTGCTCAGAGCACAAGGTAAGAAGGATAATATGCCTTATGAGCGTGAAGAAAAATATCATACAGACAAACAGACATATTTTTTATGAATGTTGGGAGCTAAAGAGATTATTTGTGTGCTTATTGATAATCTTTGTTTTATTTTGAAGTCGCCAATCATCTTGGTGTCTCCTGATTTCAAAGATAATCAGAAGAATTTCTTCTGCTCTCGATGCATTGCCGTTGGGTAGAACAAAGCAACTGATTCCCTAATGGTTATTGAAGATTTCATTAACTACATTGCTACGCCTGCGAATGTGAAGTAAGTTTTGATCTTTGAATTTAGAAGAATATTTCCTTTTTCTCAATTCTATTCTATTCGATAAAGTGTGGCATCATCTGAAGAAGACAAAGCCCTCGCTGCAGCTAAGAAATAAGCCCTAGGATAATACGAGGCACACATCGAAGGAGAGAAGAAACTACTTGTAGACAAAAAGATTTTTCAATATTTTCTTATGATTAATCCTCTTGTATTTTTGTTAGACCAATCTATCTGCAGAGCTCTCAAGTCAATACGAAGAGAAATGCAATGAGATGGTAATTATTGGGAGTTATTTGTCTAGCTATGAATGGCTTTTTAATATGAATGGATCAATAATTTTAAGATTAAAATGTGTTAAATGAGTCTCTTTGAATTATTAGGTTGGAGAGTTGAAGGATGTGCTCTAGGGACAAAGTGGATTATATACTAATTACTACACTAGATTCCAACAAGAAATCGCTGCTGATAATGAATAAGAAGCACATATTCCTAAATTCAGTGAGATTAGAAACAAAGTTGTAGAGTTGAAGGATATGGTTGCTATCGAGGAGTATCTAACTCAAGTTGTTAAGCAAAAAGTCGCCTGGCAAGCTGCATCTGAGCAACTTAGAACTCTAGGAACCAGAACAGAGTAGTTCTATTAGGCACAAATCTCCACGATGTCATCGAATCAGCCTCAATTCTCATCCAAAGATGCTATCATCAGCTTATGGAAAACTGGTTTGAATTAGTTAATCGAGAAAGTCAAGAGTCAAAGTGGCTGTTTCAATAACATTTATACCACTGATCAAAATGTTGTACTCACACTTTAGAATATTCCAGAGATTTTACTCCTCACCAATGAAATGCTCAAGCCAGATACTCAGATTGTCTTGAATCTTTCCTAGACCAAAATCTCTCTTGAACAAGCCTAGCAAATTGGTGTTCATGTTGCTATTCTTTCCAACCTTAGAGCACTCTCCATCGTCTCAGAGAATAACCATGTAAGAATCTAAATCAAAAATTGATTATTTCGAGATCAATAATAATTTGTGTGCTTGAAATGATTAGATTGCAACTGCAAGTCTCGATGAGATCTTGAAGGGTGTTGCAGCCTTGACTGGCTTGAGGGTATTGAGTGTGAACACTTATGGTAATAAGCTTGGAGATAGCTTCACTGTTGCTCTTGGAAAAGCCATCGGATAACTCGCTAACCTTCAAAGTCTTCAATTAGAAATCGGCATGAACAATCTCACAACTGCAGCTATTGAGAATATCAGTGCTGAACTCAGTAACTTGACTCAACTCCGCTCCTTTATCTTGGATGCCAAGTACAATCAAATCAACGATGTTACAACCCTCGCTGCAGCTATTGCAACATTCAGCCCTGCACTGACTAACCTCAACATCAGCCTTGGTGGTTACTCTGTCTCCAAGAACAGTCTCACTCCTATTTCAGCTCAACAGCTTGTTAGATCAATCAGACACTTCACTAACCTCACTTCCCTTGTTCTTGATCTCGGATATACTGGTATGTTTTTCCATATTTTCTTTTATTTGTGATTAGTTGATTAACTTTAATATAACTAGGTCTTGATGACCAAGGTGCTATTGAGCTTTCTTAGAGCTTAAAGGAGCTTAGATCTCTGAAAACTGTGAGCTTGTAACTTTACTCTAACTCCGTTGACGCTAAGGGAGCAGCCAAAGTAGCTAAGAGAATCGCCAAGATTTTCAAAATCACTCAAGTTGTCTTGAATCTCAACTTCAACGAAAAGATTAAACTCGAAGGTGCTAGAGAAATTGTTGGTACATTCCGCTAGATGATTAATCTCACAAGTCTGGAGCTTTCTCTCATCAAGGTTGGTGTCGACAAGGAGCAATCCATCATTCTCAAAGAAGATTTGACTAAAAATAAACTCGGCTCACCCTTCGAAAAGATTGTTGTTCTTTTCTGATGGAAATTAACCCAAAACAAAAAGTGAATCATATCAGGAGATTTTGAAAAGAATCGAATCTCATGTTTATTTTAGAGTTATCAATTAGAGTTATTTGTCTACTTTTGTTTTATGGAAAAATCATATTTTAAAATAAAAGAACAATTTCAAAGATTAATTCCATTTTTTTGTATTGAAAATTGAGAATTATCATCTAAGCTAGCTATTTTTTTTTGATAATTCAGCTAACAGAAAGAGTTCCGTTTAACAATATTTAAATTCCTCCCCCCCCACCCCCCCCATGAAGCATTTGAGACTTCTATTTTTTCAAAGTGAATAATTTCTTGTAAAAAACAAATTAGGTTACTTACACAGCTTGTAAATACAGTCTCGTTGATTAACATTTAGGTTCATGAAAGTAAGTTAATTATCGAATAAATTTTACTATGAAACTGTGGTAGTTTAATTGCGACTCCAACGAATACTTATTATTAACGTATATTATTGCAGAAACAATTAATTTCCTTAATTTTTGTAAACACACATCATGATGAACATAGGCTGCACTGGCAACAGTTGTACTGGCTTTAATGAAACGGCATATTCAGCTACTCCTTCAAGAAGCAGCTCTATTTCGAATTTGAGTGCTCCTGTAAATCGACCTGTGACTCCTCCAAAACGTCCGGCGATGTTATCACGTGGTGTATCTCCTAATCGTCTTCTTCAAAATAGCCAAAATAAACATAGACTTAACATGATACCATTGAGTACTACACCTAGTCCAAATTCTTCACCCTTCAAGTTAGCTGAATCTCACAATATTCCTACCAACTCTCAGCATATGGACAATTCCGTTTCTTAACATTTAAATACTCCAAATCGGGTTATTCTGAACCCATAATCATCTTCAAATAATGGGTTTTTAGGTGGATAAAAACAATTAAACAACTGCTCTTACTAAACAACAGAAATTCCTGAAAGTAAAGCTCCTCCTCGATCTTAAAGTCAAGATACTTTTCCTTTCTCTGGATAGTAAAAGGATTTCTCAAACAGATAGAATTACTAACCCAGTGAAGATAAGAATAAGTAGAAAAGTACATTAAATCAAGAAGATTAGGCTTTGGTGAATAGCAAAAATAAATAGCAGCAGAAATACTCCTAAGAAGGACATCAGCTGGGTGTGTCATAGTCGAGTAAAATGATGAATGAAATGAGGTCAGAAATAGATCGATTATGTGAAGAAGTTAACGAAAAACATCGCTAAGAATAAACATTTCGTTTGAGATGTGAGAAATAGCGAGAAGAATTTAAGCAAGAAATGGCAAGCATCCAGAAGAATTTAGTGAATAAAGAAGCAACTATTCAGTTTTAAAACGAACAAATGCAAAGAGATAAACTCAAAATAGATTCACTTCTGAAGAAAATTGAGCATCTGCAATCTGCTGTTAATTTAGTTCAATAAGTAAAATGGCATGTATTTATTGAGAAATTATAAAAATATTTTTGTCTGTTTTTGAAAAATAGGAAGCTTCCAATCAAGAAACAAATAACTCAGGCATGCGAGATCGTTTCGAAAAACTTGTTAAAATCAATGAGGGACTCATTAACAAGAACACTAAGTATCAAAACGATTTAGAAAAAATGGAAAGCCACAATTAAGATTTATCTGCTTAGAACACACAATATAAAACCTAAATCTAACAGATTATCCAATAAGTTTAAGAGTTCTAAGAGAAATCAGAAGAACTTACAAGAATGAATGAAGATCTAGTATTGAAGAATTTAACTTTAGGGAATCAATTAGAGTAGTTACACTGTGATTGGGAAGCATCAAGAGCATAAATGTCCAGGTAAAATGAAGAACTGTTGAAATAATTAGCTCGATAAGAAGAAGAGTTCACGAGATCAAGGGAATCAATGAAATAATCTGCAAGGGAGACATAAGAGTTATGCTCTAGATATGTAAAAGAAAACGAAGAACTACGATAAAACTGCGATGGCCTAAAGAGAGAAGTTTAGAGGGAGTAATAATCGCTGAAAACAGAAAGCGAAAGATTGAATTGGATTATCTCCGAACAAGCTTAGAATCTAATAAATTTTCGTAAAAAAGCAGATTAACTTCTAGCGAAGTACTAAAAGTACAAATCAAAGTGTTTAATATTGGAATCAACATAGCTCAAAGATGGGAACAGCAATGATTCAAAAGAATATCAAGGTAAATTGTTTTTTGTTTTATTCAAATTGTTTTAAATTCATATTTTGGTAGATCTATAGGCATAATTAGCATCTGTGACGTGTTAATTTCGTGAATGCCGTCAATAACTGTAGTACTGGAAGGATAAAGCAGAATCATATGAACATGACTACAGTGAATTAGAGGAGAGATTGTAAGCATCTCTTTCGAGCAATTCGACATTAAATTAAAATATTCTTAAGTTTTAGTAAATTCAAAGATACTCATAATCTTCAACAACTGAAAAAGAGAATAGTCTGAATAATTTAAAGAATTCGATTTAAGCTAAAAATTAACCCAGCACAGAGACATAAAGAATGATATTTCCTTTCAATGAACATTTGAACCAATCATTGCATTGAAGTCAGCGAAACGTAAAAATACCAAAACAAAAAATTGAAATTAATGTATATTCTTGCAAAAAGCTTACTTAAATGTAGAGTTTGTCTGTAATTCTCATCCTAAATACATACAAAATGAAATTACAACAATAACAAAAAAGAGTTTAATAGAAAGAGAAATAAATCTTTAAGATAAATGAATTCATTCACAACGTTTAGGGTTATTACATAAAAGAACAGCTTTGAACCTTACAATGCACCTGTAAAGTGGTTGCCAAGGAAATAACTGGTTAATAAATTCAAGTTTATACAGAAACTACTTTTTAGTTAAAATTACAATTTCTTCCTTTTTCTTTTCAATAATTGAGACAGCATTAAGATGATCGAATGTCTCC
>Ga0302271_10002139_pt1 | contig 18169 bp, 8 predicted proteins | sample III_Bog_N1_1_FD_198767 | JGI IMG/M metagenome (GOLD analysis project Ga0302271, IMG submission 198767) | Peat permafrost microbial communities from Stordalen Mire near Abisko, Sweden - III_Bog_N1_1 | ecosystem: Environmental > Terrestrial > Soil > Wetlands > Peat | place: Sweden: Abisko...
TAGTTCAAAATTTGTGGAAATTATTATTATTCTCCCTCCCTCAATATTTTTTTTCTTCAGTGGATTTCTTCTCATGTCAAACATACATACGAATATTAATTATTATTATCTTTGATCCTTAGTAGATCTATCAAGGAATGGAAATCAAATTTAATAGTTAAGTATTCCCATTTTGCAGCTGTTTTGATAAAGATAAATCCCTTTTTTTTCTTCTAGAAATCTAGAAATTAGATTTATTTTAAAAACTTAATCGTGACTTAAAAAATTGAATTGAAGTAAAAATCCATGAAGTATTTGATTTTTTCTGATAAAATAACAACAAATAGTTACTTTTATTTTTTATATATGTTTCTATTTCAGAATTTATATTTTCTTTTAAAAGTCTTAAATCTTTTTTTTTGTTGGTTTCTCAGTTCTCTTCTGCTGAAAGTACAAGATTATTGTAAACGATGTTCTTCAGAATATAATCACTTTGGAATCCTGCGTTCGCTAGATCAGATGAAACTAATCTGACATATGGCACTTGCTCGATGAGTTCAAAAATAGGCAGGCTAGGGTTAGATAGCTTCAATGCGACTAATAATGATATAGCAGTGGATGACAGATACACTTCTGAAGTGCTATTCGAAGCTAATGCTTAGCTTAAAAGCTGAACAAACGCTGAATCATTTCGTAACGCTGCATTTGTTGAGAATAAACCAGAAGGAACGTACAGTCCAGAATAAGATAGTTTACTTGAAACCACTTCATCAAAAGATATGTCACAAGCAACATATGAAAGTGGTGCAGTAGGAATGGTAGTAGCAGTGAAGAGCTTGTTGGTTTTGTATTGAATAATCCATGAAGGACAAATAATCTTGATTGGTTGATTATTTGGGATTTTAGAAAGAACTCTAAAGACATCTTCTTCAGAAACACCACTAGACATAGCAAGCAACGCTGGGTTGGCTTCAGATGTGCTTGTTGCAAGTACTCGTTAGGCTAGGATTTCCCAGATATTCTAAGCACTGGTATTAGATAATGTTGTTTCTTCTGTATCCTAAGGGAGTGTAGCTAAAACCGTGGAATCATCAAGTAATTCAAACAGGCCTTGAATGTAGATCTTTCCTTGAGGATATCCTGATTTTGTTCTTAATTCTACAGTAGAATCAGCTGATTCATTGAGATTAAAGTGATTGTTGGAGATATTCAGCACAAAATCAAATGATGCATTTGGCTCCCTTCCAAGGATAATCAATGGATGTGCTTCCTCACTGAGACTCACTGTTGGAAGACTTGTGAATGTCGATACATCGATTCCGTGCTCTTTAAGATAAGTCTAGAAAGTTACAATCGCTGCAGGACTTCCAGTTAGATTCTATCCGAGAAAATTATCCAAGACTCCCGATTCCAAGGCGATTTCTGTACCTGAGCAAATGAAAGTTAACAGTTTCTAGGAATTATTAGGGTTATTGTAGAATTATTGGATTTTCGAAATCAGCAGCTAGTTGGTTTTGAGAAGAGAAGAACTAGGGAAACCACCAGGGAAAAACACGACATCGTAGTCATCAAAGTTCTCAGTGTAGATATCTCTCACTTGAGTCGTAGGCACGAGGTAAGATGGCTTGTAGAAATCAGAGAGAATTACACCTTTACCACTAAGCCCTTCGGAATCAACACCAAGCACAATATCTTTGACACCTCTGTCGATGAGATAATTGTAGAAATAATAGACTTCTTGATCTTCAACTCCATGGCTGAATCCAAACAGCACTCTTTTTCCTGAAAGAGCTGTAGTAGAAGAAGGAGCTGGCAATTCAGTTGGTAAAACATCACCACTTCCTACAACTTGGCCTAGAGTAGTCACAGGGGTAAATGTAGGCGCAGAGAGCACACTGGATAGGAATAGAATTCCAACTAAGAGTAAGACTTTACAAGGGGGGATCATCAATGATTGTATCAAATGACAAGACAATGGCTGTTGTTATTTTTTATTTATTTTGTTTTTGTTTTGAATACTAAAATGAATTCCAAGACAAGCCTTGAGGGAATTTAAAAGACTATTCTGGATTATCCTCTCCTCTGTTAAATTGTTCTAGATCAATTCTTTCTCTGGAGTACTTGTAATCAACTCCAAAAACAAGTAAATATTTCTAGCCTTTCTTTCTCCCCTCCCAACTATCGACATAAATTATATGAATCTTTCCCTGTTGTCTCTCGGATTATGTGTTTTTCATTATATTACAAAAGATATGTTTTATTGAAAGAGATCCTAATCTGAATCCTTCCATTCTCTTTGATATGGTCAATGTTCTATAATTTCTTATGTAGATGATGACCATTAACCTTGAGAATATGAAAATCTTTTATATTTTATTTTTACTTTTCCCCATTCTAAAATAATGCAGTTTTACATCAGAAATGACAAATTCTCTCTTTCCATTACAGTAACAATACAAAAATAAACAACAATCATAGTATTACATAACAAGAAATGCAAATATTTTAAGCATTTTCAAGTAAATATTTCTTTATTTTTAGAGGTACAAAACTAAAAGAGATTGAACAATAGTTATTTGTTTCTACATCTTCACAGCTCCCTTTCAATCTAACTATTTTGTGTTGACGCAGCTATTTTGATTCATTCTAATAGATATTCTGATATTTCAGTGCTTTATTATTTCTTGAATGACTTTTTCGATTTCAACAAAAAAACATCAGAAAATCTCTTTTTCAGTGGTTATTCTTATTATTTATATGTCTCTTTCTCTTCATTCTCTTATTCCCTCTTCCCTTATTCCTCCTCATTTCGCTATCCCTCAGAATGATTAATGCCAGATTCAATTATTTCTTCTTCTTGATTACTATTTCCTTCCGATAACTTTTTTCCTATTGGACTGTCACTTAGAACACATGAACTTAGCTACTACGATGAAATGGTAGTTTCTTTAGATTACTATTACTCTAAAGTTAGCTATTATACTTTCATATACTCCATCTCATCTTATTCCTCTCGTTTCTTCTCAAAAAACTCCTTAATACCTGCAATAAGATGCTCATAAGACCAATATGTTTTTCCTAATGAGGGTCTCAACCAACTTGAGAACTAATCTTAGAATTATATCTATTTGAATCGGTTATCGCATAAGAACACTGAACCATAATCGTCTTTATGACGAATTGCACGACCTACAGCCTTAGATACAAAATCATAAAAGCAACAATCAAAAAATTATCTTTTTTGACTTCCTAAATGCATTTCTTTACTTGATTGACTGCCCTGACTGTGTTGAGCATGTACCATTCTTTACCTGATAAATGCTTCTTTTGGCATTCAATTGATAATCCTTTGAGTCTATTTTCAAGATACTCCATTTTGGTGCATACCCAAGTATCCACAGACGGTGGAAATGGAATGCCAACTACAACGACGCTTCGAGCTAATTTATCAGTGAAATCGATGCCTTCAGATATTTTTCCTCTGCATACACAAAACAAAATTGCTCCTTTAGAATCATCTTAAGAGCTTCTTATGTAGTGTTTCATTGTGTGCTGGAGCTCCATGTTGTTTTTTGGTTCAAAGAATAGCTCCTTTTTCTGTTTTTCAAGAAGAAGTTAAAAAGATACAAAAAAATGCATTATTTAAGGCATACAAAGCAATTTACCTCTGTTAACCTCGATAGGATGAATTTAGACGATTATTTCCAAGTATCTTGTGCTTATTTCATCAATGATCCAGAGCTAAAACACACTAGTATTCCATTCGGTACAGATTCCGATAATTCTATTAGAAACTCCCCTAGTTCCTCATAACTATTCGACCCACTTTATCTACTACTATATGAAAAGTTTAAAGGCATATTATTTGGTCCTTTGTCGACGACTGCAGCAATCACGCTCTAATGCACGTCAATCACATGTGAAGTAGTTATTTTCTATTGAAACGGTATCTACAATTCCATTTCCCAGGAATCCATTGGGTTTAAAGTACCCGATGTTAAAAGTAAAGAATGTGGAGATTATGCTTGTATGTTCTTGAAAGCAAGTGATGGATCTAAGCACCATAAGTGAATAGCACTAAAGGTAGCATTTTAATTAGTATTTCCAGTTTCTTGATGGAATTAATCCCCTCCGCTAGATTATCTAAATTTCTAGTGATCTTTCCCTTTGAAGAAGAACTTATAGTAATCTGATAACTTCTATGTGAGTTATCCACTTTTATACAAGCGATCCTACTCGTACATGTTACAAATACCGAGGATAAACCCAGCAAAGAAATCGATGTTTTAACATTTCATTGTTTGCATGTCAGCAATAATCTTGGATAATTTCTTGCAGATCATGGATATCCGCTCCATGCTTACTTTCCCACTTTCATTTCGAGTAGTTGTTGCTTCAGATTCTAATGGCTATTCAGGGGGGTTATTCTAATTTGAATTTCCTCTAGAATCTGCAGTAATTGTAGACTAGGTTTCCTTCTCCTGCAAACTATTAGCCTTCTTATAATAGCTGAATAATGTCTTTTAGCCATTTGGTTTAGTATTATTATTACTCATTTGCTTCTCTTGCTATGATGACTATGTTTTCTTAAGATTTGATAGCATTTCCTTGTAATCAAACTTCCCATCTTTGTAATATTCTTGGGACTTTGAATTACCTTTATTGAACATACCATAAACTCGTTTAGGTCTATTGTGACTAAAATCATGCTTCTCTAAATTTAATCTACTCCCTAAGCTCTCTATTTTCTCAAATAATTCAGCTACTTCAGCTACTCTTCCTATCGTCCCATCTTTGAGCTTTTCACTGCTGGGTAAGTCTCTCTGAAGTTATATGATTAACTCACCGAATGCACTGACGAGTTATCCTGCATCTTTGATATCTTCTCGAGTTGATTTCATAGACTTAGTCAAGTTAGCTGAGAGGTAATCTAGTTCTTTTTAAGATTCCTTTATTAGTTACTCATCGACTTTATAACTTGTGCCTAGGTGAGAGAAAAATATATTAAATTCATGGATAATTTAGTGGAATATTGTTAACTTTTTAGATTTAAAGAAAATAAAAATAAGTATGTTATGGCCTTAACCTTCCTCAGCTGCGGAGGGGAGATTATGTGCTTCATCGAAGATAACAATGGAGTCTTTGAGGATGACTTGAAATTCATCTTGGAATCGATTTTATTGGAGCAAGAAACTGTATGGTAAAATGACTAGATCTGCTTCGTCTTTGGCTTCACGTGAGTAGTAATATGGACAGAATTTGCAAGAAGAATTAGCTCCTAAATTCTGTAGATCTTCGATATCTAAGACTTCGTTGAGGATACGCGGTAGTTATCTATTACTAACGGATGGTGAATAGTTGTAGAATTAGCAAGTATGTGATTTAATAGCATTTTTGCAGGCTCCATTGAGTTCAAGATCTTTAAGATTACTGAATTCTTTTTTCATGCAATACTGCTCTCTTGATGCTAGGATCACAACTTTAGGGTTGTAAGCAGTGAATTTGAGTTCTCTCATGATTTGTTTAAGCTAAGCGTGTGTCCTGGAGCAGAACAATATTCTGTTGAATTTTAATTGCGTTGCAGGGTTAGCTAACATGTCAGATAAGTTTTGTTAGCGAATGTGCTTCAGCCAAGCTAGAGAAGCACAAAGAAGAGATAAAGTCTTTCCTGTACCTGTAGGAGATTGTAAAAGGGAGTTTTATTTGTTCTGCAAGGATTTTATGACAGTTCGCATGTAGTCTTCTTAGACAGGATAGGGTTGAAATGGGAATAATACTTCTACTCCCTCAATGTCCAACTTGCTGTGGAGGGATGCTTTTTCTGGTTTGAGATCGATTTATCGACAGACTGTGGAAAGAATTTCAACTTTTGTTTTTTCATCGATGCCCTCCAGAAGAGGTTCTGGTTTTGTTTGAGTTGAATCTTTGATTGGAGGAGGATTATTTTCGGTGCTGGTGGTGTTCATTTCTTCTTGAGAAAAAGCAGGTGGTTCTTTTCGGTAGGACAGGAATCTAGTAGAGGTAGGATATTTCTAGATGTTTGATGCAAATGCTGCTTGTTGTTATGGAAGATCTTATTTGTTTTTGCTAAGTCGCTGAAATTAAATTAACTTTTTTTCCCGAAATATTCCAAAATTAGTTGAAAATTTGCACTTATTTAACTCCTAAATTATTCACTTGTTTCTGATACATCTTTGTAATTTAATATCTTTGGCGCGATTTTTGAAAGATTAGCTGCTATTAGCATTGTTCTAGCTCATTTTTACTGTTGGGCGTGCTGATTTACAAGGTAGGAAAGTAGATTTAAATGAGATATTCTGTTGTAAAAATTAGTATTTTCATTTTCATTCAATATGATAGAGCTTTATATGATTTAGCAATCACCCCATGGATTGCTTTTTGAATAAAGAAAAAGAGTTTCAATATCTAAAATCATGCTTTCTTTCATACAGAAATCCAAAAATTAGCAAGAAAACATCAAAAAACTACAAACATGAACAAAATTCAAAAAAACAAAAAATGTGGTATTTCCCTATCAATATCTCAAATATCCATTTTAACTTTGACCCTGTTGCTACTGCTACTGCTGCTGCTGCTGCTGCTGTTAGTAAGTCTAGTATTACTAAGCTCCTTATTGTTGCAGATACTCTACCTATTCTTCTCCGTTTGCTTCTTGACTTTCTGCATATTCCATTAGCTGCTAATTTTGCTAAGTAAGAGTTTCCACAACATTGTTAAGCTTTTCTATTTCTTCAACAAGCTGCAATTCTCTTTGGTTCTTCTCAACTTGAATATCTGTCATTTATATTGACAGTAATGAGATTTCTTCCTCCTTTGCTTTGAGTTAATCTGATAGAAGATTCTTCTGAAGCTCCAGATTCTCTATCCTACGTAGAAAATCTCTTTCTCTTTGTTCTAGGAACGCTTCCCCAAAAATCTTGGTTTTTTCTGTTTGAATGACAGGTTGATTTCTCTCCTTTGTTCCTTCTTCAAGTTTATTTTAAACTTGCTTGAGAGTTAAAGGCTCATCGATTGTTCGTACTGGAGTTGCATATGTTCCAACTGCTACTTATTACGGAGTTGATATTAATTGTCTCAAGGACTACGAGGAGACATTGCTATTATTCAAATTCTAAGGAACTTACTGGACTTATTATTTCTGTGATTGCTAAGCAGAGAAATATTAGGTTTTAGTTTTCGATTAAGAGGAGACTGTAGAAAGAGGAGCACCATAGTATTTTTAGAGTTATCCAGCATGCAGCTGTTGAGAATTAGAATTACTTAGAATATTTCCTGGGATTGGGTGTAATTACTGAGATCTAATAGGAGATACTTGATTGAAAATGATTGAAGAGTCATTATTGCTATTGTTAAGAGGAACGAGTAGCTTTCTGGAATCAGCGAGAGGTTGGTTGGTCAGGGATTTGGTTTATTGATGATAATACGATTGATTTATTTAGCCAACTCTCTCTGTCTCATAGGGTAAATGCTTAATCATTGGATTGTAAGAGGAAACTACACCTCGAGGAGACGAAAATATATGAGCTGCTTAACCATTAGAGAAGGTAACATTCTAAGATGGAGTGAACATTTGATATTGTGAGGATCCGCCACGAACTTTCCCTTGAGATATCAAGGATAACGAATTTGCGATTGGAATGTACTACTAGACTGGTCTGGATTAAGGTAAAAACTCTCCCATGTTTTTTTGTTCTAAAACTGAATTGTGCAGGTGGTCTTCCAAGTTTTCTTGTCTTTCTTTCTCTTTCTTGTGCGTATTGCTTGAGTGTAATTATTCAAATAATTATTTTCACTTTGGATTTCCCATAGATTAGCAAATCCAATTTAATTGATCACTTTTTGATAGAATCCAAAAAGTTTTCATTGAAGGATACACATTAATCTCTTCTTGGTCACATCAGAAAAAGAAACGAACAAACTCGAAAAATAAAAATTTATTTTTATTCCTCTTTGCCCAAAAAACGAAATGAATTATTATCTTTCAAATCTTTCATTTTTTCAAGTCAATGATAGAAAAAACATAATAAATGAAATTAATTTCAAATTACAGAAATGTATTGCATTCATGCATGTTGTAACCTACATATGAAAAGGTGGAAACAAAAAAGATAGTAAATCGTATTGAATATATTACAAATTTATTTATTTGTTTCTGTTTAGTATCTGTTTACTGTAGAATATCTTCTTTTTTTCATAGATATTTTAAATCAATTAATCACCCAGTAAACCAAGGATGAAAATCAATTGTTTTACACTCTCACACATAAATTCTCGATTAAGATCTTTAATTGTTTAAAAACAAATAAATAAATAGATTTCTCTAAAATAAAAATAGATGATTAAGCAAAAACCCCTTTCCTTTTTTGATATTAGTATCATAATATCATGCTATTTTAAATATCTTAAAGGACTTTTTGTTTTTCGAAGTCATTTGATATTTGCTCTTGCTTCTTAGCTAAATATTGTTATTCTTGTTGACGGTTTTGCAGATCTTCTTCATCGGAAGAATTATCATATTCTTAGCGATGCTTTTGCTGAATATCTTAGAAACAAATCATCAATAAAAGATCAAGTTCTCGACTTTGCTATGAGAGCTAGGTTTTGATGGTAGCAGTTGGGATCTCTTCATCATATGAAAATCCAAGATAATCGAAGATGTATCTTGATAAGAACTCACTCATTTCGAGGTAATCAAATTTATCTCCTTTTATATTGAATTTCTCTAAGATTTCTGATCTACTCATCCCATGGCAGTTGTTGCTTTCAAGAGCTTTAACTTCACTAAAATCCTCCTCTTTCTTAGACTAGGATTATTCTGTTTATTATTTCTCAGCACCAGAGAACATCTCTCGAAATACTCCGCTACAAGCAGCGAAAACTTCATCAAATGACAGAAATCCATTCCCGTTTTCATCTATCACCTTGAAAAAGTTGAATACATTTTTGTTATTTGTGATCACTGGAAAAAATCAAAGTTTACCCTAAGAAAAAGCTCAATTTTGGAAGCTTCTGTGCTTGATTCTGATGCGACTACAGCTTGAAGGAATTCTTCCCAGAGTATGCCTAACCCAGATTGCTTAATACTACCCTCGAATAGCTTCGACACAGCTGAATCTGGAGCGATCAAGAGCTTGGGAATGCCAATTTTAAAGAGCGGGATATCGATGCCTTCTTGAAGGACTGGCAAACATGGAAAATTAGATAGAATATCTCAAAAATAATTTCATTTAGAAAGAAAATAATGTACTTTATTGAGCGGATTTTTTCTGCTAATTTTTGTAAATATATTTATAGTGCAGCAGCGATTTAAACCGAGAAAACATCGTGTGAAGATCATAGCGGCTCATGTTGTTATCTTCTTCCAACGCTGGAATGTTCTTTACTAAAAGATTCGGAAGCTGCTAGTGTATTTCCTTGGTAATGCTGTCATATTTAAATCTGCAAGATAGGAAAAGTAACAAGAAATTCATGGATTTATATAATGCTTGTGATGATAATTTACTTGTTTTTATTGATATGATATTTGCTTTTTTTAGAATCTTCAAAATATGCCTTTTTAGATGCTTATTCTACAGGAAAGAAAGATTTTTTAGAATCTAAAGCAATACTGTTTCCGCTATAATCCCTTTTTCCAGAATTTTTCTGCTAAGAAATCTCATGACTCTTCTTAAACCAAGGCACTAACGATCCCCTCTTTCCATTGATATTACTAAAATTACAATTCCTAGTTACTTTTGGACTTTTGTCTTTGTCCTATTATTCATTTTGAAATGTCAATGAATTATTATTGGTCCGATTTCTTAAGGTTCCTGAAATCTACGAGCCTATTAATGTCTTGCGTTGCTTTTGAAATGCTGAAGATGCCTAAAGTTAAGTTAACACTGAACTAAGCTATTGTGGCTTGATCTGAGAATGAGATATTGTGAAATCATCAGAAGTGTGTTTTCTGATAAGTTCATCTGTTATTTGCATATTCGTCTTGACGGATAACATTAATTCCTTGATAGACGCGTCTACTTTTTGAATTTTATCTTCAAATTGAATACGAACAGTGGGCTGTTTCTCTTATGCAAAGGATAATTATCTTTATCTAAGTTTTTTTTCAATTTTCCCATGATCTAAATTATCACTTTGCATGTTCTATTTCTCTTCTATTGATAGCTTCTACATCTCCCAATAATTTTACAAAACCGATGAAATCATCGATTTATCATTTAGAAATCCAACTAACTCTGCTTTTGAGTTGCAAGATAGCAGCTTTTACATCACCGCTGTTTTCACGCTAGAGAATGGCAGCTTCTATTATGCCTTTAACTACAAATATTCTTGATTTGAGTCAATTTTACGATTCTCCAGGAATTATCGGAAAAACTAAATTTTCGAATGATGGCACACAATAATTATTGAAAAAACTGTTGGCCATTCTTATGCGACTTGCAACTAACTGAGAAAAAAAAGAGGAGCTTCATTTAAAAGAAAAGCATAGCTGAGTGTCCTCTCACATTGCAGAGACTTTGATATTTCGTTCAGGAGCTATTCTACCCCAGATGGACTTTTCTACTCATCTGGATTTTTCATTAGCTAATTGACAAAATAAAAAAAGAAGGAAAAGTTACTCGAATTGTGAAGGGAAAAAATGTTCATTGGGGTTAGTTCTGAAAGATATCTTAAATTACTTAGACAGTGTGAGATGTAACTTGATATTTCTAGCTGAGATTATTGAAATAAATAGCCAATACTTCTCTTTCATTTGTAGATTTTCTATGATTTAAGCGTCTTTGGCTTTCAGTCTACATATTACTGATTTCTTTGCTAATTTATTGATGAGGACTTTTGCTGCTGTTTCTTAATCTTTCTTTAGTAGAATCATCGAGCAGAAATGACACATTAAGAGCGGCTTTTTGTTTAGATTTTTGATTTATAGTAGGAGAAAAGTAGAATCCTTTTAGGTTTTTCAGGGGATTCTTAGGAGAAGATAGAGATTTCGAAGGAATTCCTTTGGTTTCATTAGAAGAAGAGATATTGAAATATGGATTTGAAGGTGACAATCTGCATCCGATCCTTAGAAATAGTAAAATAATACAAAATAATAAATGGTTTTGTCTGAAATTGTCAATGTTATGTGTCTTGAATAAGCAATGAATGTGCGAATTAAGAAAATGAAAAATGTGAATACAGTTCGTTGAGTGTAGTTGCTGCTTATGAAGGAAATCTACAAGCTGATTAGGAATTCTTCCCATGGTTTAGAGGGTTTTTAGGGGAAACTTTACTCGAATTATTGTAGATGCTGGAACTAATATCACAGTCTTGTAGTATTAGTTTAGAATTTTTCTTCATCAATGGTTCTATTGGCATCGAATGATGTCTACTTTTTGTATGAACTTTTACCTTCACCTTATTGAATCCTTCTTCTGATGTTTCAGTAGTTTTTGAGTGTTTTTTATCCTCTGCGAGACACCAATCATCTCCAGATAACCTACCATAGATGTCCTCAATGTCATTGCTAAAAGTTATGCTTTTGTTGCTTGTGATACTTCTACTATGACTGATAAACCCACTACTGGACCCAAAGTAGCTGCCTGAAGATTTCGTTGAATTTAGGGAATTAAAAGGGGGAAGTTGGATGGGTGAAGTGAATGAAGTTATGTTCTTCTAGGAGTTCAAAGGGGTCAACTTTGATTTGCTGTCATTTTTCATTAGGGTTGATTTGCTATAATTGTTGGATTGATATTGCATTTGGACTTCAAAACTTAATTAAACAATTGCTTGATCCATGCATAATATTGATTTTCTTAATTCGCGAAAGTTATATTAAAGACTTAAGGAGATAAAGAAGAAAGAAGAAACTACTGGTAGAATCAATAAGAGAGAAAAAGAGAGATGTGCAACTGAATATTGTTGATTTGTTAAAAGGGTAAATAAGGATTGTTCTATGACAAATAAATTAACAAAAAGTTATCTATTTTTTATAATTCTAGCAAAAACAAAACATAAATGATTGTTTCTACGTGTTATTAAGAAAACTGTTAAAAATATTTAAACTGCTTAAAGAAGTTAAAAAATCGTTTGGGAAACAAATAATTAGATCTGTGTATTTTTTAATAATTTCATTTAATTTTATATTCACACAATTTGATTACCCCTTTCCTTGATGTTCTCAACTTTTAAAGTGTTCCATAGCACAGCAAATTATGAATTGATGGATGTTCAATTTTAAGATGAAGTTTAGTAGTTCAATGAGCTTATTTTTGGTATGGCTAAATTATATTTACCTACATTTATGGAACAAAAGATACAATTAAGAGAATTCAATATTTCTACTTGCATAATAAGGGAAAATCAGCCAATTGATTCTTTTTAAAATAGAGGAAAAATTGAAAAATTTACCAGCCCAACTTTATTTTGGTCTTTATGCTTTTTTAACTTTTAAAATAATTAAGTGTATGTGTTTTCAATAGGTCTCATAATAGGCTCAAGCAATCTATTTTCGCATGTCATAATAGTTACAGAACAAAGATCATCAATTACATTATAAATTATCGAAGATTTGGCTAATTTAAAACCTGTCCTCTCCAACCCTTCCTTCCACTTAAGAAACCACATTATTAGCAAAATCCAAAAAAAAATCACCAGATTAATTTACCTTGGAAATAAATAAAAAAATTCAATAGTTGTAGTTGTTAGCTTGTAAATAAGCGCTTAAATGTAAATTAGTTTGATGAAGACCAGAAAATTAGTGGAAAATCTCAATGATTTGTCAAAATATGAGGACAAGTTTTGAGTGATTGTAATTCAATTTGCCGTATTATTTTTTCTTAGATATTGATTTCAAGCGCCAAAAAACTGAGAATATTTAGAATGTTACTGGCTCTAACTATGGATATTTGTCTTATCTCAAAAAGAGTTGATTACCATTCCTAGCAGTTTTTTTTCTTCAAAATATTCTTTTTTTCTTAAATTTTTCCTTGAAAAATCGAATCTTATCAGTGTAACTTAACTACTTCTGCAGATGTCTTTCTACATTGAACTATCCCTTGAAACAAAGCATCTCCTTTTTCATTAATGCATCGATATGATTGGTAGTAATTGAAATTCGCACAAGCAAAGTAGTCTATTTTTCTTGAAGATATGATTGGGTTTTCTTTTCCCAAAATCAGCGAATAGAAAGAATAGGCATTTGAAAAAAAATAATAATTTTGCTCTTTTTTTGTTTGAAACTGTGGATAAAAAGACTAAATAAGGATTCTATTTAGAAGAAGAAAAAAAAACAAGCAGTATCCTCCCCAGCTGTTCAGATAGTTAGGCATAGGAATTTATCAGGAGTGAAGGAACGAATTTGATCAAAGAATTATTCCATAACGATATTTTTTATTGGGCTTACATTCAAATACTCGTAATTTAAAGGGATTCCACTTTTTTTATTTTTGAGTTCGACATAATCAAAGGAAATTGATATGAGGAGCTAAGCTGTTTAGGAGGATTGAAGTTAGAAATACAAAGTAAAGCACTCGATAAGAGGAAAAATAATTTAGAAATCATTTACAATGATATGTTTAAATGAGAACAAATAGAGAGAGATTTAACCTACAATAGGATTTTCTAAACATATTAGATTCCTTATCGTTATCTTTAGAGCTGGCATGTTTTTCAGAGGAGAAAAAATTAAGTGAATATAGATTACAGTTTTGAAGAAGGAAAATACAAACCTGCATCAATTATTCCTCTTTTGGGGAGAAGAGGTAAATAAGGAGAGGCAAAGATGGAGAGAGGATAGGAAAACATGAATAAAAATACAGGATTATTAATGGCTTCTTCATATTTCTCCTTGTTAACTACTGAAATCAGCGATTTGTGTGGAATATGTAAGATTTTGCTGAGTTAGCAAACCTTGTTTTTGAAGGCTAAAATTGAATACAAATAATCTTGAAGATCAATGTAAATTACAAAAAATCCAATAAGAAAAGAAGTAAATAAGAAAGGGGGAGTTTTATCTTTTTATCTCAATTTTCCTCTGAATTACTAAATCAAAAGGAAGAACTCCTTTCGGCAGCCAAAATATGACCTTTTAATTTGAGCTGTAGAAATAGACAAAAATATAAATAATACCCTTCGGTAATCCATTTACATGAATTACACTTGGCTAGCTTGAGGAGTAACAGACAACTGCTGTTGAGCTATTTCAACTGTAGGAACAGCTCCATCTAGCAAAGAATCAAATGGAAAAACAAAGAATATGGATTGCTATTTCATATCGCACAATCGTAAACATATAATTCATCCCTTCCATGAATTATAAAACGTATTTGATTTCATGAATGTTTTCAATGTGAGAAAGTGAGATACAAATGTGCAAGAGACAGGAGATATAAAATATTGATGAAGGAGAAGACAACAGTAGGGAGGTGTGTGTGAAATATTGTGGGTGAAGAGAGTGAGAAATATATTAATAATTGTGTAAAAAAGTGAGGAGAGAAGGGAGGGTGGGGGGGGTTAAAGGAATAAAAGAAAGCAATAATCGAAAGCAGTTTGGATGTTCTCATGAGTAAGCCTACTAATCTTCAATAGAAGAGGTTGTTTAGTTCATAAAATGCCATCCAGGAAGTTCGTAATTGAAAGAGAAAGTATTTTCAATTGGATTTTTCTCGTTCCACTCCTATTATGGATTCTCAAGAGATTTTTCCAGATGCTCCTCATGGAAATTGTAAATCTCCTCGTTGTTTTCCAGATATTAACGATGCTCATATGATTCACAAATGGAGTATTGTTGTGCCAGGAGCTAGCTTTGATTTAGAAATGTAAATGAGCTTGAAGGAAGTGAAAGTTAATTTGCATCTGCTGCTACGTTGAGAGTTGAAATGGTAGATTAAGACCATGCGGAAGTAATCTCCCTGATAGGCTTTAATTGCTGGGGTAGTTGGTATGTTGTTTAAGTGGTTTAATCAGCGTCAAGACTCGTGGAAGTTGGTATCAAATCGGTTTTAGATTACAACTCAATTTCGGTCAGCTTTAATTCAGGAAGTACATGTCCCATCCTTCGAAAAAGCACTGGTGTGTTAATTAAGGAATTGTTTACAGCAAAAGCATGATGAGTGAAGGGTTAGCAACGCTCATTCGAGTGTTAAATTTGCTTTTGACACAATATCTGTTGTGGTGATTACGATTATTATTGTTGTGTGGGTTTTTGTGAGACTTCTTACAATTTTGATTACATGAAAGCGCGAGGTTGATTTGGGGATTAAATTTCTGGCTGCAAAGATCTTGGAACCGAAATCGGCTGTGTGGATGGAGAGGAATTAAGTGATAACGAAAGGCTTGAATTTGGCTAACTTTCGATATGGATTTTTTTCTTGGTGATCTGATAAAAAGCATTGGGATTTTCGATCTCTTAGTAATCACAAGTTCGGGAAGATGAAGAAAAAGACTCAACTTAGGAACTGCATCCACGCTTCAAAGAAGAGAAAGATGACGATGATGATGAAGACAGAGTCGAGGAATTGCAGCTCTGCTTGCTTGGAAGCAATGAGGAAGGATATTTTTATTGCTGAAGTCGAGATCTCTATTGTGCTCTTAGCAATTCTGCTTCAAATTGCAACTATTACTGCTTTAGCAATTACTAAGCAGCAGCTGCAGCAGATTATTATGGTCGTAGTTGAGATGCTGTTGGCATATAAAATGACAAGGAGCTGTTCTCTCTGAGTCTTTGTTTGTCGTTTCTGGAGAGTTTCTTCTTGACTTGCGTGGAACTTGGGAAGATTTTGTTCCAGATATCATAAAATGAAGTTAGAGTTGTTGTGCTTGTTTGTTCGAAGAGGACAATTAGGAGCAGAGCAACGAATTTCTTTTTAGTCTATTTTGCCCATAGAGTAGTTCCTCTTTCGAAATTAGACTAATGGATGAGAATATTGACTAAAGAATTGATGAACGAGCAGGTTTGTTGATGTAGATTCAACTCGATTCTGTATTAATTCACTAATTTCATGAATTTTAACTAGTTTTATCCTTCAGAGATTTCGAGTTTATTCTCAATAGCTGCCTTGACATTCTTGATAACACCATCACCGAGTTGATTCTTAAGGAAAGGGCTAGCGTATGTCTCCAGGAAGTAGTTTTTGATAGAATCTTGGAACCATTTATTCAAGATATTGCGCTCTGAGCCATTTTACTTCTTCAAATCAGCCAAGTAGAGAATGTCATCTCTGATAGACTCCTTGTATAAGTGCACTGCGTCCATGTTGTTTTAAGAATTATGAACTTGATAAGATCTAAGTAAGGTAGATTCGGACAATAGAAAGCCAGCTCAAGAACGAGATAAAGAAAAAAAGGAGGGGGACTTCAAACGAAAGACGAAATAAATGTTCTTTTTGATTGTTTTTATAAACTTATCCTTGATTTACAGATATCTGTGGGGATTAGTTTTTGTTTATACTGAGTAAATATATTATCATAATACTGAATCATTTCACCTCTGCTTGTTTTTAATCGGGATTTCGTCTATATCTCCTCCTTTTTACCCAGCCCCTTGTCCACTGATTATTAAATAATTAGCCTTCGATTATGTTTAGGTTATTTTTGCCTACAACACAGCAGAATTCTTCAGAATTGCTTTCTACCGGGTGAGTGTTTTGGGATTCGAAGGAATTACAACCCCAAGTGGCATCTGCTGAAGCGAATTATTCAAAGAAGCTTGGATTCAAAAGGGAATATATAAAAAAAGTGAACTAGCAAATCTCTTTATGAAGAGAAATTATCTATTCTACAAAATTTGTCGAATTAATCGGAATCATCGCTGTGAGTGAATTTGGAATGGGTGTGAAAGCAGTAATTAGTGCGAATGACTCATCGAACGACCATTCACTTAACCGAAATCCTTAACTCTAATAATTAAGCCATGCGTTCAAGTGGATTGATTATAATTATACAGATGTGATGCAATTTCATTCATATTTTTAACACAAAAACAACCACTCACGCAAAAACAGCCGAAGTCAAGTAATTTCCAAGCTAGAAATGCTAAAAAAAATTTATTAATTGAGATCAAATTTTAAATAATCAAAATCCATTTGATAACAAGCAGAAAGAGGGTAGCATGCGTGGGAGATGAAATTAGACTGAGGTATTTATTTTATCATAACTGTTTGAGTACATTTGTCTTTCTTCATACTTGAAATTTGTAAAAGAAATGAGTTTCATCAGGGTTTATCTTTAGAATTCTTAATTGATATAATTTAAAGGTAAGCACTAGTTGATCGAAGTGTGCGTATTCGCTGTTTTGTATTATTAATACTGCAGGACTTTATTGGAGAAGAAAGAGAAGCTGAGGAAGAAGGAGAGGGTGAAATCAATTTTTGTTATTCTGTCCCCCACACACACACACAAAATACGCTAAAATCAAAAATCTATCTTAAATTTTATGAGATGAAATAACAAGATTTTAAGGTGGGTTTGTGGGTTGTGTTTTTATATCCTGAGTGCATTAGTTATGTGTCGTGTGTGTGTGTTTTTTTTTAATTTTGTTAATTTTTTCTGTTGATCTTCCAAAATACTACAAATTTTTTGTGAATTCTTAACCAGTGAGATAAAAAAAAGTTAATAAAATCAAAATTCAACAGTTCCATTAAATTTTTGGATGAAATTCGAGAAGATTTCAGTTAGTATTATGCTTTTTTAAGCTGCCCTTAGTTAACTATTACGAATGAGTTTTATTTGGTCTACGTCACGAGCGTATGTTTCTTGGAATAGTTTGATCTCAAAATCAATCTGTTTTTCATATTTTTCCTTAATCTAAATTTATGTAAATTGAATTTCTCTTTATCCTCTTCTTTCTAGCCATTCAAGGAGTAGGAATTAAGAAATGTAAGCTGGGTGGAAATGAAAGGGGGATTTGCTAGTTCATCATAAAACAAATTCAAAGATTACCTTATTCTGGAATATAAGCTCTAGACTGAAAGACATCACTTATCCTGTCAGTTTTGATGATATACTACGATAATGATGAATAAGGATAAATCTAAACAACGAGAATAAAGTTAAAGAAGCTCTTGAGTTGAAATAATAATTTTGCTTGAAAATGCTATTTTTGTCATCTTGAATAGAGAGAAATTACATGCTATTATTAGCATCAAATCATCCTAAAACAATGAAAATATTTCAATGAGATCACCAAATATAA
>Ga0302271_10002140_pt1 | contig 18168 bp, 12 predicted proteins | sample III_Bog_N1_1_FD_198767 | JGI IMG/M metagenome (GOLD analysis project Ga0302271, IMG submission 198767) | Peat permafrost microbial communities from Stordalen Mire near Abisko, Sweden - III_Bog_N1_1 | ecosystem: Environmental > Terrestrial > Soil > Wetlands > Peat | place: Sweden: Abisko...
TCAAACATCCCTGGCCAGTCATTCCTTTCGGGTTATGTTATATAGCAACAGTTCTTGAAGCGGAGGGAAAGAATGATGTTTACTTTCTTGATTTATGCTTTTCTGAAAACTGCGAAGAAGATATAAGTAGATCAATTCGCGATTTTATTCCTGATGTAATAGGTATTTCAATAAGGAATATTGATGACACTGGTGGTTATAATATTCATTTCCTGTTAGAGGATGTTAAGAATGATGTTGTCGATAATTGTAAGAAAGAATTCTCAGGGCCAATAGTTATCGGGGGTCCTTCTGTAGGAATCAGCGGTAAAGAGATGCTCGGCTATTTTGATCTCGAATATGCGGTCTGCGGCGATGGTGAAACTGTGATGTCTGAATTTGTGAACCGGATTGAAAACCGGCAACCCCCGGATGGAATAAAAGGGTTGATCATACGCAGAGAAAGGATAGTTATTCAGGATAATGAACCATCGCGCGTTCAGGATTTAGACACACTTCCTTTCCCGAATCTGTCCCGTTATCTCAGCCTTGATCAGTACCGCCGGTTTGGGTCTCCCCTCCTGGTACAGACCAAGAGAGGATGTGCTTTTAAATGTTCTTATTGTACTTACAATCAAATTGAAGGCAAAGAATATCGATTAAGAAATCCTGCATTTATAGCGGACGAGATCGAAATTCTTGTCAAACAAACCGGGTTCAGCCATATTGAATTTGCAGATAGTATTTTTAATGTGCCTCTTTCTCATGCAAAAAGCGTTTTACATGCATTAATCAGCAAAAAACTTGATCTGAAACTTCATACTATGGGCCTAACGCCTGCAGCTGTCGATGAAGAACTTCTGGACCTGATGAAAAGAGCAGGTTTTAATGAAGTGGATATAGGTGTTGAATCGCTCTGTGATAAAATACTTGAGAGTCTCTCAAAGAATTTTAAGCTTGCTGATGTTATCACAACTGCAGATCTGCTTAAAAAGAAGAAGATACCTGCAACATGGTTTATTATTCTCGGAGCTCCCGTTGAAACACGTGAAACAGTACTGGAATCTTTGAATTCACTCGGCAATATTATTTCTAAATGGGACCTGGTTTTTGTCTCAACAGGTGTCCGTGTTTATAACGGTTCTCCTTTTGCTAATGATATGATCAGAAATGATATTCATTGTACCGATGACAACTTTTTGCATCCGGTAAAAATTGAACCAGTTAATATAAGCCTTGAAGAGATTCATACGATTGCAAAACGATTCTCCTTCACTCATCCGAATTTTTATTTTTATGAGAAAGAAAAGATAATTCCCGAATGGCTGTTGATGACCGGGACCTTATTGCTCAGAATGTTTCATTCGCGTCAACCGGTTTGGCGTCTCCTTATATTTTTAAAAAAGATAGAACTTGTTACGGGAATAAGTCTGGCAAAAAAAGGTATTTATTATCTGAGAAAGGAATTGAGCAAAAATAAAACCCGGAAAACACTTGGCTTTTCATTGTTAGAATACAAACTGACTGATCCTAAAATTCATCATAATGCAAAAAGTTCCTGAAGAAGTTTACAATCGCATCAATAATAAAATTTATGATCAGGAAGGGGACAGATGGTGGCATCCTGATTTCTCACTCAATCTCATCAAAACATTATTCAATCCTTTCCGCGTAGGATACGCAAAAAAAATATTTGACAGACTTAAAATAAATCCCGAAGAGAAAACCGCACTGGAAGTAGGCTGCGGGGGAGGAATCTTGTGCGAAGAAATTGCCAGGATTGGGTACAATACTTTTGGGATTGATCCGTCGGAGCAATCAATAAACACCGCCTCCAAACACGCTTCTGAAAATGGTCTGAAAATAACTTATATAAATGGCGCCGGTGAAAAGTTGCCATTTTCGGATAATAGTTGTGACATTGTTTTATGCTGTGACGTCCTTGAGCATGTCCAGGATCTGCCAAAAGTCATTTCTGAAATTTCGCGTGTTCTGAAGCCGGGTGGCGTTTTTCTTTATGATACATTCAACAGGACTTTTCTGAGCAACCTGGTAGCAATCAAAATATTGCAGGACTGGAAAAGATGGGCTATCATGCCTCCGCATCTGCATGAGTGGAAAATGTTTATAAAACCTTCAGAGATAAAATGGCTGCTTTCTCAAAACCACTTTACCTGGAAGGAACACCGTGGAATTATGCCAGATATTTCCCCACTTAAAATATTGCAATATCTGCGTATTAGAGTAAAAGGTGAATTGACTTACCAGGAATTCGGAACGAAATTTAAAATGACTGAGAGCAGTATCACGAATGTAATGTATATGGGTTATGCAGTCAAATCATTTCCCCTTTAATTGCATATAGATTAAAATAACACCAGCAATAGTCATAAGGCCTAATGCTGCAAACCCAAGAATATTAGATATTCTCCCATTTGTGTTTTTACCCATTATTTTTTTATTGTTTGAAATATGGAGAATGATAGCGATTAAAACAGGAGCAGTTAATCCGTAGAGAATGGCGGAATAAATCAGCGCTTTTATCGGAGAAATACCAATATAATTTAACGATAGCCCCAGGATCAATGAAATGGCAATTATAATATAAAATGCTTTTGCTTTTTGGAATTTTTTGTCCAATCCTTCCTTCCATCCAAATGATTCAGTTACTATATAAGAAAGGGAACCACTCAAAACAGGAATAGCTAACAGTCCTGTGCCTATTACTCCCAGGGCAAAAAGTAAATATGCTGCTTCTCCTGCCAAAGGTTTTAATGCTTTAGCCGCCTGTTCAACCGTGTCAATCTGATGAATACCCCCGTTAAATAAAACCGACCCTGTAGTTAGAATGATAAAGAACATGACAAGGTTTGAAAATAACATACCAAAATCGACATCTTTCCGCATCTCGCTTATTATTCTTTTATTCACTACCAAATCCCTTGTCATCTTCTTTTTATCTTCCACTTCCATTGTTGCCTGCCAGAAGAACAGATATGGTGAGATTGTCGTTCCAAGAATTGCAACAAGAATGCTGATAAAGTCCTTGTCAAACTTTACTGTCGGGATAATGGTAGCTTTCAATACCGCAGCCCAATGCTGTTTGTATAAAAACGGAACTATCAGATATACTAAAAGAACTAGACAGAGATATTTCAGAATTGATGCAATTCTGGGATATGGTAATAAAATAATTAACATTAAAAGTAATATTGTAAATCCTATACTGAAATAAGTCGCATGTATTGACGGGAAGAGTAGATTTCCTACAGCACCCATTCCTGCAATGTCAGCACCAATATTCATAACAATAGCAGGAAAACTAAACAGTAACATTAAATATAAAACAGGTTTTGAATAATTGGTTTTAAGCGTCCCTGCTAATCCCTGTGAGGTAACCAAACCTATTCTTGCACACATTTCCTGAATTGAAGCCATCAGTGGAAATGTAATAAAAGCGGTCCAGAGGGTCATAAGTCCGTATGCGGCTCCGGCCTGAGAATATGTTGCAATTCCTGAAGGGTCATCATCGCTTGCTCCTGTAACAAGACCTGGACCGAGTATATTCCAAAAACGGATAAGTCCGGTTGATTTCTTATACTCTTTTTGATTTTTCTTATATAAAGGGGCTTTCATTTGGTCCTCAATTTGAATTAGTATATGCGATTTATAAGATTGACGCAGCTCAATACTTCTTAAGATCCTTTAACCGATTTGTCCAAAATTCATTAAAACTACTATTGGGATCTTCACATAAATAAACTTTTGTTCCGTATTCCCTCGAATCAGGATTTGATATCATTCCGACCAACGTTATTTTGTTAAATAACTTTTGTATGTCTTTACCCAATTTGTCATTGATATAGATGAAAGATTTAATATCCCTATCAAATTTCAGAGGAATCCAGTACCTGAAACTTTCACTGAAGCAAACAGCTTCCGGGAGTCCGTATTTTTTACCGATTATTGTTATCGCTCCGGCATGACCATAATTCTCGCCATATATGATACCAGCCTTTTTATCTTCTATACTATTATAAGCCCTGGCTGTGATAGCTGTTAACTCTTCCCATCCTATCATATCTGCATAATCCTGCGGCAATGAATGAATTGTTCCGTCTTCAAATCTTCTTCCTAACTTTATTCCGTATTTCGACTCAACAACTCTGAAATATTTAACCAGACCTTCTGACTTATAAACCGGTAGTCCGAATGGAATCATGGGAATAGTTAACAGAATAAGCAAGACAGGAACGGCAATCCTAATCCATTTTCTTTCTAACCATCTTTCATACCAGACGGCTCCGGCTGAAATAAGAAAAGGAAATATACCGATGGTATAGTAGCTTTTGCCACGCATAAAGATTAACAGGACAACTACCAGGATGGAAACGATTCCGAGAAATCTGAATTTCCCGGACTCTTTATTCCTGAAAAGAAAGATCAGTCCGGCAATTGTTAAAACTGACGCCCAGGATGGCATTATTATCTGATCTGTCAGGAATGCAATGCGATCGACATGAACAAGCTGGGTTCTTCCGAGTTCAGATAAATGGAAGAACACAGGCAATCCATTGACAAATTGCCAGATCACATTCGGCAGAAATACTAATATTCCGACTGATATCCCAATCCAGAAATTTTTGTTCTTAATGACTTTTCTGTTTGGAGTAAACGGAACTACACAAATCAGACATATGAATAATACCCCGATAAGGTATTTATTCAACAATGATAATCCCATGACAATTCCAAGCCAGATAAGAGTCTTGTCAGAAGAGGTGTTTATATACCGGAGCAACAAGTAAATAACAAGTGTCCAGAAAAACAAGTCAATCTGCACGGGCATATATAATGAGTAAGTTCTCAGAGCAAAGACCGATATTATAAATCCGATTGAAGCGAGAATCCCTGAATATGAGCTCCCGCCAAACTCCCTGGCGACAGCGGAGACCAACAATACCATAACGCCGCTGAGTAAGGCAGGGAAGAGTCTGACTGCAAACAATGAATATCCGAATACATTTTGCATAAACCAGGCAATCCATCCGATCATTGGAGGCACAGTTGCATAACCGAAATCAGGATGCTGCCCCAGTGAAAAATAGAGAAGTTCATCCCTGTGATACTCCAGGTTATTAATTACGAGAAGATGAATACAAATATTGAATAAAGCCAGAAAAATAACAGGCAGATCAGCCAGAATCTTTCCTTTCTCAAATTTCATATTATTAAATGTTATCTGATAACCCTCTTTTCAGTAATTTGTCATGAAAGTTATTAAATATTTTAATATCACCACCGGAACTGCCATGATCAGAATTTTACAATCTGAAACAGGCATATTTACTTTTTTACAGTTGAATGCAGAGCAAAGGATAAAGTAAGCCGAAACGGTTAAAATTATATTTTTTATTATTCTCGCGATTTTTGTTTACCAAATCATTCAATATTTTGTTTAATGAACAGGAAGCAATAATTTGATTACAGGCTATATCTGTATCTGATGGATGGAATAGTTGCGCATAGTCATTTTGTTAATTCAGATTCTATTATTTATATAACTCAAAACAGTATGACAAGTCATTGTAAAACAGCTTTATTTCTTTATCTGTTATTATTAACGATATTGACACCTTACAGAGTGAATTCGCAATCACTGATAGAAAATCCCGCACTTGATGAAAAAGTAAAAAAATTCCTGTCTGACAATTCTCATAACTGGTTCGATATGAACGTACCTGCATCGGACGGACAGTTACTCTATGACCTGATCGTAAGCCGGGATTATAAAAGCGCTCTGGAGATCGGTACATCTACGGGTCATTCCGGTATCTGGATTGCCTGGGCACTGAGTAAAACCGGTGGTAAACTTATTACTATTGAAATCGATGGAGGAAGATACAGGACTGCAATAGAAAATTTCAGAAAGGCTGGATTGTCACAATACATTGATGCCCGTCTTGCTGATGCCCATTCGCTTGTTAAAGAGCTTAAAGGTCCATTCGATTTTGTCTTCAGTGATGCAGATAAAAGCTGGTACAAAAACTACTTTATCGACGTTGAACCAAAACTTATAAGCGGCGGCTGCTTTACTGCCCATAATGTGTCCACTATTGAAAGGGGAAATCCAGATGGTCAGGCAAAATTTCTTGAATATGTCATGAATCTTAAGAACTATCAAACCTCGGTTGATATAACAGGTGCAGGACTATCAATAAGTTATAAAGTGTCTGACAAATAATTTCTTCTTCCCGGAATGGAATAGTCTTTAGTTTAGACCGGAAGTCTAAAGGGCTAAGGAGGTGGATACATCAAGGAGTTAAACTGAAAAATAAGCTTTTAACCCGGTGCTTGTGTTACTCATTGTCTTAAAATTTAATGGAGAAAAACTCTTTATAATTAGAAAGTATTTTCTTTTTTAATTCCTTAACAGTAATGCCTTTATCATTTGACACCTTTTTATATATATCTCTGATGTCGACATCTGCCCCGTCTGTCTCAAGAAAGATTCTATCCTCAGGCAGAGCTCTGAATAAGCCAGCCGATTCGGGTCTGAGGGCAAATTCAAACCAGATTGAAAGAAACATTCCTTTCGATAATAACTGTGCCGCCAGTTCAACATTTCCCCTGAAACCATGTATAAGCCATGGCATTTGGGGTTTGAGCTTTTTATAGACGGAAAGAAGTTCATCCCAAGCCCTGACACAGTGAATTACTACCGGTTTTTTTAGCTCTTCAGAAATGGCTATCTGTGCTTCAAAAACATTTCGCTGAAGTTCCGGAGAAGGCCCTCGAAGCCGGTCAAAGCCAGCTTCGCCAATAGCAATAATCCCGGGAAGGTGACCCGATTTTTCTACTGCTGCCAAAAGTTGATTATGATTTTGTTCGTTGAGAAACCAGGGATGGATACCAAAAGTGTATGCAATTCCGGAACCTTCTGAAGGCAACTTATTTTCATGTGCCATCAGGCTTTCGAGGATGAAGATCCCGTTGGCTGGGACACCGCCATGAATATGGATATCAATATAGTCACCGTTCTGTGGCAGATACATCACATCTGTTTACTTAACCGGTCAATTCCCTTTTCAATACGATTAATTGTTTCCTCTTTGCCGAGCCAGCTGATAATATCAAACATGTGAGGGCCCCTTGAAGCACCAACAATTACCAGTCTTAGTGGGGTCATGATAGATCCCGTATTATAACCCTTTTCCTCAATCCATGCTGTGATGGACGACTCTGCTCCAGCTGAGGAAAAATCATTCGTTTTTTCAAGAATTGGTTTTAATTCCAATAACAGTTTTACCGAATCCTCATTCCATCTTTTTTTTACAACTTCAGGATCATAAGATTCAGGAGCTTTAAAAAAGAAATCTGTCTGTTCCCAGATCTCTTTAACAAAACTTACTCTCTCTTTCACCAGCCCAACAAGTGATTCAATCCTGACAATATCGGCATGATATCCATGAGCTCTCAGAAACTCTCTGAATTCCATAGCAAGCTGTGTGTTGGATTTCTTCTGAAGATACTGGTGATTGAACCACTTTGCCTTCTCCGGATCAAACCTGGAACCTGATTTTCCCACCCTGTCTATCGAAAAAGCATTTATAAGCTCATCCATTGAAAATAGTTCCTGTTCGGTTCCCGGGTTCCAGCCTAATAAAGCCAGCATATTCACAAAAGCGTCAGGGTAGTAGCCTTCTTCACGATAACCTTTGGCAGTTTCGCCATAAGGCCAGAACAGAGGAAAAACAGGGAAACCCATTTTATCTCCGTCGCGTTTGCTTAATTTACCCTTTCCATCAGGTTTCAACAAGAGGGGAAGATGTGCGAAGAGAGGATGCTCCCATCCAAAAGATCTGTACATCAGAATATGCAAAGGTAATGATGGCAACCACTCTTCTCCCCTTATAACATGGCTGATTTCCATAATATGATCATCAACTATATGAGCCAGATGGTATGTCGGCATTCCATCCGACTTGAACAATACCTTGTCATCTAGAGTTGATGTATTAACCACTATATGTCCCCGCACAATATCCTCAAAATGGATATCCTCATTGTCAGGCATTTTAAACCGTATAACATATGGTTCTCCTTTATCAAGTTTCTCTTTCCACTCAGTCTCTTTAAGTGACAATGAGTTACTAAGGCTTTGCCTGACCCCGGCATTATAGATAAAGGTCTTTCCTGTTTTTTCTGCTTCATGCCTTAAAGTATCGAGTACTTCAGGAGTATCGAAGGCATAATAGGCATCACCTTTATTTACAAGGATATCGGCATATTGCCGGAAGATAGCTTTTTTGTCACTCTGCCGGTATGGACCATATTTCCCGCCTTCCCGGATACCTTCATCAACAATTATTCCACACCAGGCCAGTGATTCCATAATATATTCTTCTGCACCCTCAACATATCTCGACTGATCTGTATCTTCGATCCTTAAAATAAAAGTCCCTCCATACTTCTTTGCAAAAAGATAGTTATAAAGAGCCGTTCTAACACCCCCTATATGCAAGGGACCTGTAGGACTAGGGGCAAATCGCACGCGTACTCGTTCCATACTATGGTTAACTTGTTTGACTAAAATGCAAATATAGGCAAACCCGATTAGATTCAATACTATAACGAAAGTCAGCTTTTGAACGAGAGAATTGTATTAATTTAGCAGACTTAAAATATAATTGGTTTACAAGTAAGTACTCCTTTTCCCAAGGTCGCTCAAAAATCAATTTCATTACCAAATCGCTTAATTTTGTATATATGAAGATGATGAAAGCACTCGTAAAAGCCAGACCCGAAAAAGGGTTATGGATGCAGGAGGTCCAGGTTCCGGAACCGGGCCTTAATGATGTAATTATAAAGGTCAAGAAATCAGCAATTTGTGGTACTGACCTTCATATTTATGAATGGGATGCATGGTCACAAAAAACGATACATACACCCATGATTATCGGTCATGAATATATGGGATATATAGAAAAGATGGGAGCCGGAGTGACAAATCTTAAGATCGGGGAAAGAGTTACAGGTGAAGGACATCTTGCATGTGGACATTGCCGGAATTGCCGTAGAGGAAAAGAGCATGTCTGTGAGAACACCGTCGGAATTGGAGTTCATATAGACGGTTCCTTTGCTGAATACGTAAGGGTTCCAGCCACAAACGTAATCCCTCTTGATCACAGGATTCCCGATGATTGGGCGGCAATTATGGATCCATTCGGAAATGCAACTCATACTGCTTTGTCATTCCCGTTGATTGGGGAGGATGTCCTGATCACCGGATCGGGTCTTATCGGCAGTATGGCAGTAGCTATAGCAAAATATGCCGGGGCAAGATTTATAGTTGCAAGTGACCTGAGCGATGCGCGTCTGGAAATTGCCAAAAAAATGGGTGCGACGCTTACAGTAAATCCTTCAAAAGGGGAAAAAATCTCCGATGCCCGTAAAACACTGGGAATGCGTGGCTTCGATATTGGTCTGGAAATGTCGGGTTCGCCGAAAGCGTTCGTTGATATGCTCAGTAATATGTATAATGGCTCCAGCATATCCCTTCTTGGCATACTCCCCTCCAATTTTGAAGTTCCCTGGAGTGATATTATTTTCAAGGCTATAACATTAAAAGGTATATATGGCCGTGAGATGTGGGAAACATGGTATAAAATGGAGCAGATGATTATCGGCGGAATAGATTTAAGTCCTGTAATAACTCATAGATTCCCAATCGATGATTTTCAGAAAGGATTCGATGAGATGGAAAAAGGCGATTGCGGAAAGGTAATTTTGAACTGGTATTAATGCAAATTACTTTGAGAACCTTTGTGCCTTAGCGCCTTTGTGGCAAAAAAAGAATAGCCAAGAAGACGTAAAGACGAAAAAAAAGACTGAGAAATAAAATAATGAATTGGTAATATGTATACAAATTACAAGAATCATCTCGATTCACTTCTAAATGAAATCAGAAAAGCTGGTTTATATAAGAACGAACGGATTATAGTTTCTCCGCAAGGCGCTGAGATTGAACTCAACACTGGACAAAAGGTCCTGAATTTCTGTGCGAATAATTATCTGGGGCTTTCGAATGATCCTTCTCTGATTGAAGCAGCCAAAGCCTCACTTGATAATCATGGCTACGGAATGTCATCGGTAAGATTTATCTGCGGGACTACTGATCTTCATAAAGAACTTGAGAGGAAAATTGCTGAGTTTTTCGGCACTGAAGACACCATCCTCTATGCAGCCTGTTTCGATGCAAATGGCGGCGTTTTTGAACCCCTTTTGTCAGAAGAAGATGCAATCATCTCAGATTCACTGAATCATGCTTCAATAATTGATGGAGTAAGGCTCTGCAAAGCCCAGCGATTCAGGTATGAAAATGCTGATGTTACAGATCTTGAAAAACAACTGCAAATGGCTCAGAATATGCGATTCAAACTAATAGTCACTGATGGCGTATTTTCAATGGATGGGAATGTAGCTCCCCTTGATAAAATTGTAAATCTTGCAAACAAATATAATGCCATAGTAATGGTTGATGAGTCTCACTCTGCAGGTGTAGTTGGAAAAACAGGCAGAGGAGTTACCGAACTTTTTAATGTTAAAGGCCAGGTTGAAATTATTACAGGGACTCTTGGTAAAGCATTCGGGGGCGCTATCGGGGGATTTACAACAGGTAAAAAAGAGATCATAGAGATTCTGAGACAGAGGTCAAGGCCCTATCTCTTTTCTAACTCTATTCCTCCATTAGTGGCTGCAGCCGGTATAAGGATGATAGAAATGATGACAGAGACCAATAAGCTCCAGGATAAACTTCATTTCAATGCAGAATACTTTATCAATTGCATGAAAAAGCTGGGGTTCGATATAAAGCCTACCAAATCGGCAATATGTGCGGTCATGCTCTATGATGCCAGATTATCGCAGGTTTTCGCATCACGACTTCTTAAGGAAGGTATTTATGTAATTGGGTTTTATTTCCCTGTTGTTCCCAAGGATCAGGCAAGGATAAGAGTGCAGCTTTCTGCCGCTCATGAAACAGAACATCTGGATAAGGCTGTCATGGCTTTCGGAAAGATCGGGAGAGAGCTTGGAGTGATAAAATAGTAATAAATCAGAAAAAATATCAGGATCTGATTCATAGTTGTTATATTCATGTTTACAACAAGTTACTTCTTATGATTGCACTTATAACCCCCACTGGTGGAAGACCTGAGCTGATAAATCTCTGTGCCCGATGGATGAAGCAGCAGGAATATCACGGAGAAGTTCTATGGGTTATTATAGATGACTGCCAGCCAAGGACCACTGATTTTATAACGGATGATTTCAAGGAAAACTGGAAAATAATAAAATCATTCCCGGAACCTTTCTGGCAGCCTGAACAAAATACGCAGGCCAGGAATCTGAAAGCAGGCCTTGATATCATAAAAAACCTCAACCCGGACGCAATCTTTATTATTGAGGATGACGACTATTATAAGCCCAGCTATCTGGAGGTGATGATGAAAAAACTCGATGGCTTTAATGCCGCAGGAGAAATAAATACTATCTTTTACCATGTCCCTTTAAAAAGCTGGTTCAATATTAAAAACAAGCGTCATTCGTCTCTTTTTCAGACGGCTTTCAAACCTGTTCTTACCCCTGTTTTCGAGGACTGCTTTAAATATGAGTATATCGATTATTATTTTTTCAGAATAATTAAGAATAAGAATCTCTTCAAAGCTGATAATATTTCAGTAGGAATAAAGGGTCAGCCAGGCAGGAAAGGAATAAGCATAGAACATGTCAGAAACAAAAAATATAAATCTGACCCGGATGGAACCAAGCTTATAGAATTACTTGGCAAGGATGCGATATATTACATGTGAAAGTGTATTGAATTGTAAAGTACTTCTCCGTCAGGTTAAAAATAAAAAGGTGCTCCGGAGAGCACCTGCTGATTTTATGATAATTCCCTATACCAGGGACCCCATACAATGATATATCATCCGCATTTTGATGATCCGCAATCTTTGCAGATCAGGCAACCTTCTTCATATACAAGATTTTCTGAACCGCATTCACCACACTTGCCTTTTGCTTTTGTTCCGTTTGGTATGTATTTCTTCAATGCTCTCTCAACGCCGTTCTTCCAGTTATTAATCGATTCGCTGTCAAGCTTTAATGAAGTAACAAGGTTAACAACATCCTGAATTGGCATTTCGTGTCTCAAAACACCCGAGATCAGTTTGGCATAATTCCAAAACTCGGGCTTAAACATATGAGATAATCCTCCCATAGTTTTCTTATAGCCATATTTGTCGGTATACTGAAAATCGTATCTTGTATTTCCATCATCATCCTTGATCTTTATAATTTTCCCTTTTACTATGCTTTTTGGAATCGGGAATATCTCCTCGTCGGCTATACCTGTAAAGATCTCATATGGACGGCTTTCTTTCAGTCCAACAAAGGCGACCCATTTTTCCTCATTTATATTAAACCGGATAACGTCACAATCCAGAACTTTCGGACGTTTTGGCTTTTCAGGTCTCACCTCCGTTTTACCGGCTATCAGGACACCGTTTCTCGAGCCGTCGCGATATACTGTTGCTCCTTTGCATCCCGATTTCCAGGCTGTGAGATACAGTTCGCTTACCAGCTCCTCTTTTGCTTCAGCAGGAAGATTTATTGTTACACTTATTGAATGATCGACCCATTTTTGAATCGCGCCCTGCATTTTTACTTTGGCGATCCAGTCAACGTCATTTGCAGTGGCTTTATAGTAGGGAGATTTTGCAATTATAGATTCAATCTCCTCATCGCCCATTCTGGTTACTTCATCGGAATCATATCCATTGAGTTTGAGCCAGTCGATAAATTTATGATGAAATACATTAAATTCTTCCCATGAATCGCCAACCTCGTCCTTGAATGTCACTTTTACGTCCAGGTCATTGGGATTCACTTTCCTTCTTCTTTTGTAAAAAGTTGAGAATATAGGCTCAATTCCGGAAGTTGTCTGTGTCATAAGACTGGTTGTTCCGGTAGGGGCAATCGTAAGGAGAGCTATATTTCTGCGGCCATATTTAACCATATTATTATACATGACAGGGTCAGCTTCCTTCATCCTGAGAACAAAGGGGTTTTCTTTTTCACGTTCAGCATCATAAATAGCAAATGCACCTCTTTCTCTTGCCAGGTATGTTGAAGCTTTATATGCTTCTAGTGCAAGTGTCTTATGAACCTCGACTGAAAAATTTGTCGCGTCATCTGTGCCATACCGTAATCCCAGACCAGCCAGCATATCTCCCTCAGCGGTTATTCCAATCCCTGTCCGGCGTCCTTCTTCTGATTTTTTCCGTATGTTTTTCCACATGTTTTCTTCAACATGTTTTATCTCTTGAATCTCCGGATCCGCATATATTTTTGCGAGTATCATATCGATCTTTTCCAGTTCAAGATCTATGATGTCATCCATCATCCTTTGTGCTAATCCTACATGTTCCTTATACAGATCAAAGTCAAATTTTGCGTTTTCAGTAAAAGGATTATTGACATAGCTGTAAAGGTTAATAGCCAGCAAACGGCAGCTGTCATACGGGCATAACGGTATTTCGCCACATGGATTTGTAGATACTGTTGCATATCCGAGATCGCTGTAACAGTCAGGAACACTCTCTCTGATAATAGTGTCCCAGAACAATACTCCGGGTTCAGCTGATTTCCATGCATTGTGAATAATTTTACCCCATAGCTGGACCGCATCAATATCTTTTGCAAATTTGGGATTCTCAGCATTAATAGGATATTGTTGCCTGAAGAGTGTTTTAGCTTCAACAGCCTTCATAAAATCGTCAGTGAGCTTAACAGAGACATTTGCACCAGTGACTTTCCCGCTTTCAAGTTTTGCGTCAATAAATTTTCCGGAATCGGGATGCTTGATCGAAATTGAGAGCATTAGTGCGCCTCGTCTTCCATCCTGAGCTACTTCACGCGTTGAGTTAGAATATCTTTCCATAAAGGGGACTACGCCTGTTGAGGTGAGAGCGCTGTTTAGCACAGGTGTCCCTTTCGGCCGGATATGAGAGAGGTCGTGACCTACTCCGCCTCTCCTTTTCATAAGCTGTACCTGCTCCTGATCGATTTTCATTATTCCTCCGTATGAATCAGATGATCCATCGTTGCCTATAACGAAGCAGTTTGAAAGGGAGGCGATCTGATAATCATTACCTATGCCTGTCATTGGGCCTCCCTGGGGAACAATATATCTGAAGTCCTTGAGTACACTATAAATCAATTCTTCTGAAAGCGGATTTTTATACTTCATTTCTACCCGGTGTATTTCCCGTGCCAGTCTGTGATGCATATCGTCGGGCGATTTTTCATACAGATTCCCGAAAGAATCCTTTAACGCGTATTTGTTCGCCCACACTCTAGCAGCCAGTTCATCGCCTTTGAAATACCGGATACTTTCATCCACAGCTTCCTCGTGAGAATATACAATCTTTTCGTGCCCCCGGTTATTAGACTTTTCAATATTTTTCCCTTCAATTGTTTTCTGCATTTCCTGTACTGAATTTTCGTTCCTTGCTTTTTCAGTAACAATAGCTGATTGCTGGACAAATAGTTCTTCCATAGTTTTTGTTATTCTCTGATTTTAATGAGATTAAACGGCCACCGACATTTAAAGCGGGTAATTGCTAAATTAAACAAGCATATCTCGCAATGCAAGAGTAAAAATTTAAGTTTATTAACATTTGATATCATAGTTATTAACTATTGTATATGTGCTTGATTATAAAAATGTTAATATTCACTTTTTACAAATACAAACAATAGATTTTATAAAAGGTTCATCCTTTAGAGTTAAAATAAGAACCGGATTAATATGATAAATACAATGAATATTTTATTATAAATTTATTAACCGAAAAGGCTGCCTGAACCTGGCAGCCCCCCTAAAGTTCAATCCCCGATTCTCAGAACCATAACCTGAGGTACGCAAAACAATATGTTGCTCAAATAAAAAAGCCGTCTCGTAATGAGACGGCCCTCTGATAAAAAGACAATATTTTCTAGTTGAAGATATACCTGAGTCCTAACTGGATCTGGTATCTTGAATAACTGGCTGGGTCAGTCTTAAATGAATTTGTGTAAGGTATTTGTTGAGCTCCGTCAAGATAAGGGAAAGAGAATATAGGAGTTTTCCCGTCAGTATCTAACTTAACAAATGTTAATGGACTCGTAGTGGTTGGTATCTTACCTACTCCCCAATTTTTGCTTAACAGATTTGTAAAGTTGTAAATATCAGCAGTAAATCTCAGAGTGTTAGTTGTATTTTTTACTTTGATTTTAAAATCCTGAGTGAAGTTCAAATCCATTCTGTGCACCCATGGCAAAACCAAAGCCTGACGTTCGGCAAACTTGCCTCTGTTTTTAGAAAGATATGGATTCCGTGAAATGAATGCATCCAATTGACTCCATAATTCATCCTGGGTTCTTGTATCTGCCACGCCACCAACACTCGCTGCATTTACTAATTTGATTTCACTGGCATCTTTAGGAATATAGATCAGGTCATTGTTAAAGCCATCATTATTCAGATCACCATTATATACATAGGATAAGTTAGATGAAGTGTTTGGGGAAGCCTCATACAATAAACCGACAGAACTTGCCAGGAAATTGGCATACTCTTTTCTGTAGTTGAGAGCACCTATGATACGATGAGGTAAGTAGTTGTTCGAATAACCCAAAGCAAATTCATTGGCGTTTCCGGTTGTTGGACGTGATCCCCACATAGTGGAAGCTGTCGATCCGTTAACTGCCGCATCTTTTGCAACCTGGCGGGTATAGGCTATACTTGCAAAAAAGTTTTTCATCTGTTTCTGAATCTGTATAGTTCCTGTCCAGACATAACCAGCGTTTGCATTAGTCATATAAATTGCATTGCCTATTGCCGGATTGGTTTCTGACTGGGTTACACCAGAAATCGGATATACTGATTTAACCGGGTATCTGGGCCTGCCGTCGCTCAGGGTAATTAAACCTGTTGAAGGAAGCGCTATGTTTTGGAATACCGATGCATTTATATTACCAGTATATGAACCTTCGGCAGTAATTGTTAATCCCCAGATTTTCTTATCAACAGCTAAAGAACTTTTAAATACCTGTGGAAATTTGTAATTAGGATCAGTAACGTTTATAGAATATGATTTACTCAGGCTTCCTGTTGCGGTAGGTCGATATGCGCTGACATCGGGTGAGAACATATAACCCTGACCATTTGAAATTGAACCGAAGAGGGCCATACCACTGTTTGAAGCCTGGTTGCTGATCCAAACAAAGGGTGGAGCACCCTGAAATAAACCGGCACCACCACGGATCTGCATAGTTTTATCTTCAAGAACATCATAGTTAAAGCCAACTCTTGGAGAAATCTGAACTGCTGATTGTGGAGCTGCGCCTGTATTGGCATGAATCCCCTGATAGAATCTGGTTAGAGTATCAACAACAGGATTGTAAAGGAAAGTATTATAGAAATGAGTATAATCAACTCTGACGCCTAAGTTTACTGTTAATTTTTCAGTAACTTTCCATTTATCCCTTATAAAACCACTGAGTTCCAATGTTTTTGGTCCAACAAGCGGGAAGGAACCGTTTCCAAGAGTATATGACAGGTCATATCTTGCAGCTGCTTTGGTACCTGCTGCCGAAGCATAAAAATCTGCTAAACTATTGAAACGATATACGCCCTCATAAGCTGGAGAAAAACCATTTTGATAGGTTTTATAAGAGTTTTGAGTCCCAACACTTATTTCGTGTGAACCTTTATATACAGTGAATATTTCATTGAATTGATAAACATTGGTATTTAGCAGGTTATTATAAGTATATTGTTCATAACCGAATGAAGTAAAAGGCTGACCGTTGCCATCCAGAATATCAACTAACGGGAATGGTGATGATGTTAAAGGTGTACGGAAATCTCTTAATCTTGTATACCCTATCTGCAGCTTATTGCTCATGGTGTTTGAAAAGTGAGTATTCAACTCACCGATGAACATATCAACGTTATTATTAATTACATAACCAGATCCATAAAATGGCATTGCATACTGTCCTGGTGTCCTGCCGTATGAGGTATTGGCAGCGCCGCTGTTAGAAGCCTGGATATCTGCAGAAGAACGAAGTAAATTATATTTGAAGGTAAATGTGTTCTTTTCGTTAATATTCCAGTCAATTTTTGCAGATAATCTTTTTGATTCAGAAGTATAGGAATATCCCTGGTATGGGCCTGGATCGTATCCATAAGTATCCTTCAAAAATGTAGCCAGTTGGTCCAATTGCTGCGCATTTGCATTCGATACTGTTGATCCGTTCGGAGGATTGCTCTCATCTGAAGCAACCCAGATTGTTCCCGGGGTTGTCCTCTTCTCTGTTTCAAAATTTAAGAAATAAAATAATTTATTCTTGATAATAGCACCACCAATGGTAGCACCCATAAGATTATATGTATAATCCTGCTTTGGAATGGTGATGTCACCAGCTTTGTACCCCTGGAGATTCTTATTTTTAATATAATCATAAACAGTAGCATATAATTTGTTATTCCCACTACGGGTTACTGTATTAATACTTCCTCCGTTAAATCCGCCATACTTTACATCATAAGGTGAAACGTTGACCTGAATTTGCTCTACTGCATCGAGGGAAATAGGCTGAGCACCAGTCTGTCCGCCGAGGGTACCATCACCCAGTCCAAATGAGTTATTGAAATTAGCTCCGTCAACAGTGATATTATTCAGCTGTGAACTTACTCCTCCAAAGGATAGGTTATTCTGTGTAGGAACCATCTTAACTACATCTTTCCATGAACGTGAAATTGATGGTAGAGATGTAATCTGAGCCCTGGTCATTGTTTCCTGCATACCTGTACGGTTGGTATTAAATACCTTGTCCTGGGTAGCTGTTACAACAACTTCCTGCAGCTGTGAACTTTTTTCCTGTAATTTAACGTTAGCTGTATAAGCTTGTCCTAATGACAACACTATCTCACTTTGCTCATTAGTTGCATAACCAACAAAAGACACTGTAATAGTGTAAGGACCACCAATTTTAACGTTAGGAAGGTTAAATCTTCCATCCTGCCGGGTAGTAGTACCATATATTGTACCACTTGGATTATGCACGGCAACAACA
>Ga0302271_10002141_pt1 | contig 18167 bp, 11 predicted proteins | sample III_Bog_N1_1_FD_198767 | JGI IMG/M metagenome (GOLD analysis project Ga0302271, IMG submission 198767) | Peat permafrost microbial communities from Stordalen Mire near Abisko, Sweden - III_Bog_N1_1 | ecosystem: Environmental > Terrestrial > Soil > Wetlands > Peat | place: Sweden: Abisko...
CCAACCACAAACCCAACCCCAACCCCTACCCCAACCCCAACCCCAACCCCAACCCCAACCCCAACCCCAACCCCAACCCCAACCCCAACCCCAACCCCAACCCCAAATGTGTCCTTTCTCATTAACATTTTCTAAAAATATTTCATTTTCTTAGAAAAAAAGTGTTAATTTCAGTGAAATTTAATCAAACAGATCACTCCAAAATATTATCTTAATGGTCATATCAGTTTGAACAACGATTAATTTGCTTTTCCTAACAATGTAATCAGATGAAAAAACACTTCATTTCAAGGATAAGTATGCTAGTTATGTTGTAATATTTACAAGTGTGAAAAAAGAGAAAATAAAACAGAGAAAAGTACTAAAAAATTAAAATTGATTTTTGAAAGAAAATAATAAATAAGATTATCGAGAATGCAAAGGCTTGCTTGTTCTGGCTCTAGAGAATGCTTAAAACTTCTCAACCAAAGCACAACTTAGAATAAAACTTATCTATCCTCTTTCACTTTGGTTTTGGTTTGTTGACAGGAAAATGATTAACATTTGGGTTGAATAATTTGAGTGGATGAAATCCTTAGTTTTCCTCGAAATCTTGCTGATAAATCACACTTGCATTGTCTGTTGATGATGAAGGAGAACAATTCTAATCAAAAGGCTGAACTGGAGATGTCATGATAATATGGTTATGCTCTATCTATGGATTTTTAGCATTGTTAATATGATTACTGTTCTTGCTTGATTTGCTGATTTTAAAATTAGATTCGGATTCTATTATCGGAGTCAAAACAGCGTTTGAACCAAGTTGCTTAACTTATTTATTCGATTTACTTCCTTTAGTAGATGATCCTTTTTCATTGCTGTTCGTTCCGTTACTGTTTCTTATGTGATTTGGAATCATGCTGGAGCTATTTTTTATGTAAGATTGTTAGATATCGAGTCCAAGTTAAGTTGAGCGTAGAAAGTTGATCTCATCATCAGCCGATTCCCTCATTTTTGTAGCAGAAGCCACCATCACATAGAAGATCTAAAAGAACAGAATATATGAATAGATTGCTGAGGAAATTATCGAGATTCTGATTTATATTTTAACCATATTTGAAGAAAAAGCAATCTCATCGAGATACTAGTAGTACATGTAGAAAAACCTACAGCATTCGATAAGCCGAAAGACTGCGCTGATTAATACGACTTAAGGATTCATTATTCGCGAAGATGTTCTCAAGAAAAGTAATCGATAGCGATGTACAGCGATGTTAGAAGGTAATCGTAAGTAAATGCAGTTAAAGAAAAGATGGCAACTTCCAATGAATGAATCTAATATTGAAATTCTATTCTTGATGATATTAAACAAGAAATGGATGATCACAAGCGCTGCGCAAATGAGGAGGGACTTTTTTGGAGAAAACAAATCCAAAAAAAGTATTAATTTCAAGTAAGAAAAAAAAATCATATTATTTTAAAAATATTATTGCCATTTTTTAGCATCATTTTCCTTACAATAACGAAAAAATCGATGATTGTGGAGGAGTTTGAAAAGATGTAGTCATCTTTTTTGATAAGAAAGAGGATCGAGTAGAATGCTGCTCTTGTGTAGACTTCTATTGAGTAATGAATGGCATCTTCAGAGCAAGCATCATCTCCTATGAAGAATTTAGGGTTGAAGAGACCAATATTCAAGGATGTTGCAGCTATGCTGATAATATTTATAACTGTGATATCTTCGTTTGATACTTAGTAGAAAGAGATCAAATAAATGCATATCACGCTTAAGATCCTTCCCTAATGAGAAAAACAAAAAAAGAAAAGAAGAGTAAGGATCAAAAGAAGATAAAAAAACATAGATTTCAGCAACTATTCTTTTATGTGAATCTATTTTTAGCATTACCATCAATATTAGCTTCCAAACAATAATCAAAAAAGTATTTTTGATTGAAACAATCTATTTTCTTAGAAAACTAAAACAAATACCCTACTTCAACTCCTTTGAGAGTAAAAAAATTCTTCTGATTATGTTAGTTTGAATTGTTTTTTTAAGAATTTTCTCAAAAAATGATGCTATTGATCTTTTTGTCAGGTGAAGAATGATAATTTTTGCTATTCTTTATGAAAATGTCTTCAAAATATTAGAAAGAGGAGGTATTTACTTGAAAAAATGAAGCAGAGACTATCGATTTGTATAAAGAATTCGAAGCAGCAGCTGTAGGCTAATGACGCCGCAGAAACAATACAGCTAAGTGCTCTAAGAAGAAGAGTTTTATGAGAAATGCTAGTTTTGGCTGGATAAAATCATAGAGAGATCTGCTTAAAAACCCATAGAACCATTACATCATGTAGAAAAAAAAAATAAGCGCACCATAATAAATGTAATCGTCTTCTTTATCGAGAAGATAAACCATTTAGATGAGTATCGTCACGCTGCTGAAGAGGTAGATCGATATTTCAATAGCAGCAAAGAAGTAATGCTAGTAGGATCGATTGATTTATGATAGATTCGAAATCGATAACTTTCTCATCGAATACTTCTCACAATAAGTTTGTTATGCTAAGAATTTGTGGGCAGAGCTGTGATTTAGCAGATAACTGAGCACTCTACAGATGGCTGAACTTGGTTCTGCCAAATTCCGCTCTTGCTATCGAAGAACTCAGATTATCTTCGCTTTTCCTTTTGCGATTTGGTTTCTTGTGTATGTTTGTAGAAATTCTTTCTTTTGTTTCCAATCTTTAACCAAAGCATTTCCTGAAGCAGTTTAATGCAATTTCACAAGTAGTAACACCTGATTTTTTCAAAGTTCTATTTTTTCATTTTTTTTCAATGATAATTTGTATGTTTTGCGAGTACATTTTGATTGAATCTAAGATAACGATAAAAAAATTATTGGTGGATTAATACATTTTATTGACATAAATTTAGGATATAAGATTTGGAAATCAATCAGTTACTGTTTATCAAACTAAATTGGCTATTTCCTGTTTTATTTTGATTAAGCGAGTATATAGAAGTAATAACTTTAATTGAATCTCACACAAAGACATCCTTAACTTCAACTGATTACACTTGATTCTTAAATATGAAATTGTAAAAAATAAACTTATTTTTATAAATCAGTAGGCTTAACCAATAAAATAAAGATGCTGAAAAGAAAGAAAGTACTAAGAAAGATGAAGTGGCCGAGCGGTCCAAGGCGGTAGATTAAGGCTCTATTCCGAAAGGGCGCGAGTTCAAATCTCGCCTTCATCAGATTTTTTTTTAAAAAAAGAAATCAAAACCTTTAGACTGTCGATTTGAGAGAGGTGATTTGATTATACTAGTTCTCAATAAACTTTTGTTTATTATGATAAACAGCAAAAATAAAGCTCATAGAAGATAAGTACATTGGGAAATTTATCAGCTGATAAAATTTAACATCAACATTCCCCTTTTAATAAATAGCCTATCCTTAACCTTCGATTGGTTTATTTTTATTTGGAAATTAATAAAAAAATCTCATTTAATTGAGATTCATTAGCCGTTTGGGATTGTTCTTTCTGAGAAGACTGAATTCGCTGATCTAACATTTCTTGAATTCTATTCTTAGTTGAAACTAATTCAATCAATTAGGAAGAAAGAGCAAAGCAGGGGAGATTCAAATAATTATTAATGTCTTTTTTTCTCATTTAGTTTGATACTTAGACGTTGAATCTATTAATTTTTAGATAAAACAAGAAGAAATGTCTCTTTTGTCCTAAATAATTACTTATCATCTCTTTTCAATATTATTATCAAAAACACTTCCACAGAAAATCCCCTTATATTGTGAAAAAGTATTTCGAGGGTCTACGATTTATTTCAATACTCCTGAAAAAATAAAAAATGCTCTGTTTTATTATTTGAATCAATAACCACTTTTTTTCACAGGCTTGTTGTTGAATCTGTTAGAAACAATGTATTGGGTATTTATTTTATTTTTTCATTTTCTAATAATTTCTCTCTAAATTTCTAATTTTTTAACATATTTATTGCAGTAATATTGATGTTATTGTTTTAGTGTCTTTTAAAAATTGTTTCTTTAAAGCAAGAAAAATAAATAAGAAATTTAAGCTTCAAGACATATCCCATACGACAGTTCACATTATCGCAAATCCGATCTATTAAGAAATCAGCTTTGATACAAACAATTATTAGAAAAAATTAATCAAAGAAAAAAAGCATTCAGGAATTGTTTTTGGTTATGGAAGAAGGAGGTGATAATCAAAGGAAAAATGAATATCAATTCAATAAGGAAGTGACGAAGAATGGATTATGTAAGTAGTTCGTTCATGGATAATGTTCCCGAAACTAATGCCCGTATTCTCATGATGAAAGCAAGATCAAACGATGTGCTAAATTTATGCAAAATTCACACTGCAAGTTTGGTGATTAATGTGATTTTTCTCATCGAGGAGATCCTAATAAACAGCAAGTAAGAAGGGAGTTTTAAGTATCAGAGAGGGGGAATATTTCATTTCTTATTGTGAAATTCGACGATTATGCATGCTTATTATGTAAATATTTAGAAATTTAATCTATTTTTTTTTAAAAAAAAAGTAATAAAGCATTTGTGTCCATTTCTTAAATGGAGCCTGCAAATACGAGGATAACTGTCAATATAGGCATGTATACTTTAGATGTTTAGCTTTCGATTAAGGATTTTGTCCAGAAGGCCCTGAGTGTAAATTCGCTCATGTCACATTGAAACTCTGCAAAGACTATATCTACGGATTTTGTCCTAAAGGACACAAATGTGAAAAGGTATTTACACAAATCAGAGAAGAAGTTAAATTCTGTTTATTATTTTAAACTAAAGATTCTTTTGTATTTTAACCAAGGCACATCCTAAGGGATTCAGCTAAGCTGATTTGCAGTTCTACAAAGAAGAATCCAAGAGAGATTAGCTGATTCAATGTCATTCCTGCTAGGAAATAGGACATAAAAAAACTTAATGCTATTGGAGCAGAGAAATCGATCCAAATAAAGTGATTCTATGCGGACTGTGTGAGCAACAACATAAATTCAATTTCGCATGCCCTTAGAGAAGAATTCCTCTTTTTGAGCAAACTTCTTAGAATATGTGAGTAGTTTTTTTATCGATTTAGTGTCTAGCAGCAAAATCAAAGAATCTTAAGCAAAAGTTACCTCAATCGTAATATTCGAAGAAAACAAAGATAGGAACAATAAATCTAGAAAGAATCTAACATCCATAAAAGGAACAATAATGTTGTACAATTAAAAAACAAAACATAGATTTAAGATATTATTTGTAATTCTTGTTGATGTAGAGCGTGTTACGAAAGTCTAATCATTTTGTTTTCTAATTCTGATGAGCTAAAAAACTATAAATTGTTTTTCGTGATTTTCAAGTTTAAAATTATTTTAAATACTACAATACATACAAATATAAATTATGATATTCTCATATTCCCACGAAGTTGTTAAACTTGTGCGAAGTCTGAGAGAAGTAAAGAATGAGAGGATTAAAGTTTGGAAGAGTATGTGACTTAATATCCTCAAATGGGGGGAAAAGTTAATCCAATAATACATTTGAAAAAGGGTATCCTTCAAATCTCTGAGCCATTGTCGCTTAAAAGAGGAGTTGGAATGTAGTTTTGCATTTCTAGAGAATGTTTATCTCTACTGTCAGCTTTGGTAAAACAAACCAAAAAAAAAGAAAAATTATTATTTCAAAGTATTGTAACAAATCTTGAAGAATTTTGAGTGTATTTTTTTAATCTCAAACCTTATCCGACATCAATGTGGTGATGCAAAGAGAAGGCATAAGAAATAACTTCAATAATAAATACATCCTAATGATAAAGAAAATATAAAAAATAATTTAAAAAGATCTTTCAAAAAAGCAAAGAAATGTATTATAATAATTATCAGATCTTATTTTTACTAATGCGAGCATCCAAGAATCATCGATTTCAGTTCCAGAGCGAATCTCAAATGCGAATATGCAAAAAATTACAATTCGAAAGAAATAGCAGGCACCAATTACCATAGAAAACTATTGAGTCTTTAGAAGGAAAAAAAAGTTAAAAATGAGTAAAAAAAGTGTTAAAAAATCATAATTTTACTTTATTTTTGACCTTAACTAGCTGTTACATGTTTTCATAGTCACTCAAGCCAGTTATCTAAAAAACAAAGGGAGAATGTGCTTAGTAGTTTTAAGTATCAGACTACTATTTGTCGTTTAATCAGGGAAAAATTAAAAGATTTCTGAAAAAGAAGGGAAAAAAAGCAGGCTTTTGTGTAGAAAAAATGATTAGTAAAAATAATCTGTAACCCCAAGATTTTATCTAGTACCAAAAACAATAGTATCAATCAATATATGAATATCCTTAATTATTAATAATTGTTTTCAGATATTCTTCTCTCTTTTGTTGTCTGATGCTTGAGAGATCAGTAAAAGTCAACAAAATCTTTAAAAAATATTCCTGTTTTTTTAAAAAAAGATTCTTTACCATTTATGAAACATTTATCGAAAAGAATAGCAACGATGCTATTGTGACGGCTAGAAACGCTGAAACGATTATCAGAGAATTTGAGTAGAAGTAAGGAAAATCTTATCTAAGCAACCCGTCAATAGCTGACACAGTGAACATACAATAGATTAACTTAGAAGAAAAATCAAACGACAGGACAAAACACTTCTACCAATCACCTCCCAGCCCTTGAAAGTACAGATTGCAGAAGAAAGCTAGCACTTAAGCAAACGCAGTGTTCCATAGAAAGCAAGGTATCAAAAAAAGCAGAATTCGTATTATGTTTCGTAATGGCTCAGAAAATATGCTTGGAAGGATTATTAGGAGTAATAATGATGCCACTCTCGCTGAGTTTTCATAAAATCATAAGTTGGGAGGAAAGAGAGAGGGAGAAACTAATTGTGTAATACCTATTCCATATTAGAGGATGCATTAATAGAAACTGATTTTGAATTGATCGGTCTATTTTGAAGTCCCATGCTTTTTCTCAAACTTTATCTTCTCTTTGATGTTGACTCCTACAAGAGCGATTAATATCACCAATTCAGCATATTTTCTGAGAATAAAAAAGAGCATTTTAAGTACCTAAAATGATTGAAAAACAGTTTAAATTGAAACATATTTTACAGTGATTCTAGGCTAGTGTCTTCATTTTGGTTGTCTGATGCTGGGAGATTCAAAGTGTCATCCAGAACCATCCTTATCTCTCAAAAAATTGAAATCTAGCCCACTTTTCTTTCTTTTTTTTCTTCTGAAATCTATTCTACTCTTTGTGATTAATTGTTTTTAGTTTTTCTAAACAAACCTCCACTGAATATTCCCGGAGTAATTTCAATCCACTCATCTTCATCTTTAGCCACAGTTTATATCTTAAAAATGCTAATAATCTCCTAGGATGACATGCACGTTAAACACAAAAGAGAAATTGCACTCTTTTTGCTTTTTAATATTAATCTCTCTCTTTCTCTTAAATAACTTCTTTCTCTACTGTGTTCTAAACGCAAACTAACCTGAATATTTTCATTTCAATTCACAATTTAATTCCTAATTAGTTTTTAAATCAAAATCTATTGTAAAAAAGGAAATGCCTGTAGAAAATAATACCTTTTTTTTTCATCTGAGTCTAAAGTTGCATATTGAGAGAATTATTTCGTTACACATATTGCGCTGGATACACAAAAAAAATACAATTCTTGAAATAATCATTGCAATTCTTAAAGCTGATCCAAAAAAGACATTTTTTAGGTTAATAGAGAATTTTTAAAAATCATTCAATATTTTCTTAGAGAACATGGGCAAATATTATTATCTATTGTTTAGTCATTATTTTCTTTTCTTTTTTTCTCAACATAATAAAGTGTTGCTAAATACGCTACTAATGAAATCCTCTGAATCCTGAGAGATCATCTCAACAACACTACATTTAGATGCTCTAAATTCAAGTTGGATTTACTGAAAATCTTCTTATTCTTGGTTTTATATTATCTACTAGATTCCAGATATGCGGATAGCAACAGTTACACCTTCCCATGTCCATCCAAGCATCCCCACTGTTAAAGATTCCTCTTCTTTGATTTCTGCAAGAATCTCTTAAATTTATCGATTTTGTTCTTCAAATAATTGATCTTCTGAGGAATTTTCGTTGGTTTCCAAATTAGCTGAAGGTACAATTTTTTTCCATTCAAATAGCATTTAAGATCGATCTGGAGATAATCCTTTGATTATCAAGCAAGCAAAGTTCGAATTAGCCATAGCTCTGAAGAATAAACTCGTAGAAGAAGCGATCTAAACTGTTTTTTAGAATGAATATCCAAGATCATCCCACATGCTACAGAAAAGAAAAGGACTTAGTTGAGTAATTTTATTTGGGACAATGAAGTTATGTAAACCAACTTTGTAAGGGAGAGTCTTAAATCGAATCTCACCAACAGTAACTTCAAAAGAAATCAACTCCGACTCGACGACGCGCACATTCAAGCAGAAATTTAAGTTCTTTACATGCAAGGGATTTATTTCTTCGATAATGTAGACTTTTGGATTGGATTCTTGTGGAAAAATTGCTAGTCCATTAGAGTGCATCACTCTCACCTTGACATTGCCTTATTTGGCAGAACAAGAAATAATAAAAGGTTGTGATGAAGAATGATTTTGACAAAAATGAGAAAAAGAGCATCGCAAAACTAATAAAGTTCTTACAAATTCTAAATGGTGTTTGATTGAATATTTTTAGATGAATAGCGAGTAACTGCTTGTAATTATAAGTCGCATGTGAAGCATATACTTACAAGCAATCAGCTAATCCGGATATAAATCTCTGAGAAGATAGAACTTATGCTTAAGTATTGTTAAGTGAAATTGAGGATATTGTTTTGAGAATATTTGCTGATTCGATATGGTCAGAGAGGAAGACTCCACGGTCATCATTGAAAGAATCACAAAATGCGTTAAAGGAAAGTTGAAAAATGTCTTAGGGTTCAGATTCCTACAGTGTGGTCTTGTCAGTAGGCTCTGCTTCGATGCAGGCAAAAAATTCACGAGATATGTGCATCGATTCACGAGAAATAAGATAATCTGCTTTCTTAGTTTCATTTGTGTTTTAAAGTTCGTTTTATTGTATTTCTTAGTTAACCTATTTATCGTTATTGGCTTCTTCTAGCTTGGGAACAGTTTCAGAATCTATCTGTACATTTGTTTCATTTTCATTATGATTCGTTTCTGCATTTTCATTTGTTGCTGGTGATTCAATTTTATCTTCAATCTTCGCATCATCTTCATCAATAGAAGGCGCATTTTATCTGCAGATTTCAGATATAATGTCCTTCAAACATGCAACGGGCGCAGAAATTGCTTCTAAAAATGGAATAAATATTCCTTACTAGCTGACAAAATTTGAGAGCTAAGCTTAGAATTCCAGCAAAAGTGTAATCACAGAAGAAGAAATTTATCGAATGGAAGGGCGAGATATCACGAAGAAGCCTAAACAACAGAGGACATATTCTAAGTGAATTAAATACCGATTGACAGGGGATAGATTGCTGATATTTTCGAAAAAACCAGTGAAAAAGAATACTGGAAGTTAACTGGGTAGTAAGAACATACGCATGTCCCTCAATGCTAGGTCGATATCAAGCTATCCAGCGACAGAAGAACACCAGTCTTTGTTAAAGTTCTTAAGGATAAGAAAAGTGCATTTTAATCGAGGTAGAAAACTCATTTCTCCTAGATTTATCCTCTTGACAATCTCACCGACTCTTAAACCTAACTCCCTCCCTTCTAGGAAGTTTATGCTTTCCTCGAGTAGCAGAAGATATGAGTCAACAGCTAAAGAAACTGTTTTCCCAGCTGTATCTCTGGATTGTTGTTGTTTCCAATTGATTATTCTAGAACTCACATCCATTACTTCTAATGAGATTTTATCGAGAAATACTCTTTTTGCAGGGGTATTTTAGAATAGATTTCTTCTTGCATAGAGAACTGCTGATGTCAAAGTAATGAGGATTTCTTCTTTTATTGTCTATGAACTACCTTGTTATTACTATGCATCCTTGTCTTCTAAAAGAATAAAGGTACAAAAGGGGAAAAGGTTAATTATGATCAATTTAGGGATAAATGATATGTTTATGGGATAATTTATGATGTATTACCTTCAGGATCAGTAGCATTGATTTTCGAGAGAAACCAAGGTTAAGAGAAGAGTGAAAAAATGCAGCTTGGTCTATCTATCGAGAGGAGTTCAATCGATGCAGTTATCAGATTAAGAAAGCAGCCCAACATTAGATAAAATCTCGAGAATTATGAAGATACATTCAGCACAGTGATTTCTAAAATTCGCATGGATATTGTAATCTTAGCTGCCAATGAAGTCCTAGCAGCTAGCGAAACAAAGTTTAATAGGAACACGTTATATTCCTTACGATAAGCTTGCTAACCAAGAAGCGTTGAGAAATGTAGAAACACATCCCATAGAACTTTACAGCGAAGATGGAAAGGTACTAACGAAGGTCTCTATTCTGAGAGGAAGCAAACTGAGAACACAGCAAGATAGGCATTATTTAGAACGTCTAGTTCATGCGTTGCAAGGAGCATATCTTTGATAAGATGTTTGTGCAAAAAACGGGAAAGAAATTCTTTAATGGAAAGTGGTTTCCCATGTTTAGTTTAAAGTGCATAATTCTCTGAAATAAATGGTGATTCAACGCAGTCACCTCTGAATCCATATAAATCATCAGATAACTTAAGGAAAACATTCAAGAGGCTTACTATTAGCTTAATTAAATGGCTTCGTAATCGAACTTCATATGAAATTACTTTGGTTAAAATGCTCTCCAGTCTGCCAGCTAAACAATTCGTGATTTTCAAAATTAGAGGTTAGAGTTGGAGTCTAACTGATCCTCCTCCAAAATAGTGATCTTGTGTCTATACAGGAGAGCAGTTTCCTTCGTAGATACCATACAAGCTAATGAACACCTTTTGATTTTGAAAAAATGAAACAAAAAGGAATTGAAATATATTAATTTTGGAGTGAAATGTAAGTTTGTAAAATGATCTGCCATATTATTTAGGAATGAACTTGTCTTTGAAGATTTTTAAATAATATTTTTACTTCGATTGCATTTCTTGTTAGATCTCTGTTAGGACCGAAGAGCTGTTCTGCTATTGCGAGATAATAAACGGAAACTTTCTCTCTGCAATCTTCTTCAGTAGATCCGCTTTTAATATAGGCTTTCATAAGAAAATCATGCAACAAAAGGATTCTTTCAAAGTTGAGTTCGGGGCTTTTCAAAATATTCATTAGAAGCGGTGCATTTGTCTTTAAGAGAATAAGTGCTTGATCATGGCGCAGTAAATACAACAATTTCATGGCGTTAAGTTGAATTTCATCATCCTTGCTACTGAGATCCTGCACAAGGGTACTCACAATCCCACTTAAATCAGCTTCTTCAAGATTCTTCAAAAGAGGATAGCATAGTAGCTTGATTATTCTATGAGGAGCAGAATTATACCATTCTACAACTTTTTCTGTGCTCTTTTTTATATCTGCACCTGAGCAGATTTGTATCATTTCTGTCTTAACTTGAGACATGAATTTTTTGAGATCAGACTCAGATAATTGACCATTGCCTCCTGCGTTGGTAGTTACTTCCATTTTGCTTAAGAAAAACAGTGATAATTTGTAATTTTATGAAATTTTCCAAAATTGCTCAATTCCTTAGATTTGTTATGATACAAAGACTATGAATTGAAGTTTCTATTGATTAATAAAAAAAAATAGTGTAAATTTAATTTCAGAATTAAGTCTGCTTGCAGGAAGTCCAAAATAAAGAGCTTCATTTGGCTAAGTACATGTGAAGAATAATTAGAAAATGAGGAAATCAATATGAAAGCATAGGAACGTATTAGAAAAGAAATTAATAGGAATTGATGAAATATTTATTTAAATATCGATGGTGGCATATTTGAGATATTTCTTTTTGTATTCTGAATTATAAGGAAAAAGAAAAAAATAAGCTCGATTGAGATTAGAACTTTCCATTATGCAAAAATAATCAAATCCATTTTATTTTCAATAGGAATTTCAGTCATTTGAATGGTTTGTTTCAGCCATTTAAAAGATGAGCAAGAATGATTCAGCTTTATGTTTTTTTGTTAACGAGAAGAACATCGAAGAAATTAAAGAGTTCGAAATGATTTTTAATTGTACATTCGTTATTAAAAAGGAGTCTTAAACCCAAATTTTATTTTATTTTTGTTTCTTTAAAAAATTTCATAGTTGTTTCAACAAAAATGACCTAGAATTGTCCATAAAATACATAAAATACAGAGGAATATTTCAAATAAAAGCAACCACATTTTGTTATATGTCGAATGTTAATAATATTAATAGCTTTACTAATGATTTAGCTCATTTGAATAATTAGACCATGTTAATTATTGAATTTGATCTACATTAGAAAAATTTAGTAACAACTGGCTTTTGAGAAATAGTTAAGTGTTTCCTTATTAAATCATCTATTGATCAGAAGAAATATTATCACTAATATCTTCTTTTAATGATTCCAAGAGAATTCTCAAGAAAAATCAGAAATATTTTTAGCAAAATGCTTGAATTGAAAGAAATAATGTCCTATCTATTGAAATTTCTTTTTGAAAAAATCAATAAGCTTTAGAGAAAGAAAAAAACAAAAAGTTGGAATTCGAATGGGGAGAAGGAATCTAAGAAACAGAGTAAAAATATGCGTTATTAAACCAATTTCAGGTGGAAAATAGGTCTAGAATCAGATTTAAATTTGTTAACTTTTTTACTATGCTTGTCCAAATAAGTTAACTTTGTAGGTTACCTTAAAATGCTTTTTTCCATGTTTTAATGCAAAAAACCATCGTCTATTCTGTTAACATTGGAATCATGTTTGTAGCTTTGATTACAAAAAGATTCGTTATGTTTCTTAAGCAGTGCAATAATTGAGCTTCGATTTCAAGTTAACAAAATATTCTGACGAATAAAACAATCAAAATGCATTCTAGTTCTGATCATCAAATATTGATATCCGTTCAGGGATATTCTTTAGAAAAAATATTACTCTTCCTTATTACAATTCCGCTAAACATCAAAAATAATAATAATAATAATATTCTTGCATTTGATTATCTTGATATCTTGTATGGTTTGATGTTACCTAAAAGTTAATTTATTTATTTATTCCCACTCCTTTCTACTTTTCTAATAAACTGTAACACTCCAATGTCATTCGAATAAAAGATTTCGATTTGGATATTGTCTTTTAAGCCTGTTTTAGAGACTTCATCTTTCATAATTTTATCTTACTGTTGTATTTAACTAATTCATTTTTTGTCTTAAATAAAAATAATCCTACCTAGAGCTATGCATCATAAAATCATCTTGCATTCATGGATTGACTGAGAGAGATAGAGAGATAATAATCCAATCATTCAAGATGGATAATGAAAAAAGAAGTAACTTTGATTTTGGAAAAAAAATCTAGTTTTTGTTCACCTTTTAATCTCAATCTTATTAAATATTCCCACATTCTTTGCAACTCACGCTAAACTAAGAAATAGAGATAATAAAGGAACAAAATCCTTCACTTTTCCAGATTGCTTTTAAAATAAAACAAACTGAACTATTTTCATATCGTTCACCTCAATTCATGTCTCAAATTGAGGCTGCTCCTACTGTGAATCAATAAATAACAGTTTGTAAGAGCTCCTTGATGTCCAACGATTAGAATGACCTTGAAAGAGTACTAGATGAACCTGCAAAACTTCATAAAAAAACTAGTGAGCCTATGCTTGACGAAGGAGGTCAATAAATTGAAAGAAAAAATGATTCAATGAAATTCTTACACAAACGAAGAATCTACTCTGTGTCTTAGAAAACCAACAATGAATAAGGAGACTTAAACAACGAGCAACAAGGACAAAAAGAATCAGAGAATAATCAGAAGAAAGTTTCAGAAAAACTAACTGAGTTGTAAGTCACTCGAGCACTGAACGTTCATCCTCTCAAAACTACACATGAATCATTTCATAGTTTCGCAAGTGAAGAAGGAGAAGAAGAACACAGCCCAGAAATACAGATGAAGTTAGCTAAACACTCCAGTAAGGAGTTTATTGTAGACAAGGAAAAAAGAAGAACTTCTAAATCTATCAAATAAATCACTGGCTCACCTTCAAGATTAAGAGCCAGCAGATCGCATACTCCTTTGAGTATTTAATAGAAAGATAAAATCAATTTGTCCAGTGTAATAAATTTTGAGTTTACTTAAAAATCATAAATGCCAGAAGAAAACATTGAATCTATTTCAAAGAGTAAGAAAACGCACTAAAAGTTCCAAGAGAAGAAAAAGAAATAAAGATGGTGTAAACAGGGTACTTTATTAATGGAAAGTGCAGAAGAAGATAAAGAAGATTTAGACATAGTTCTTAGAGAAAGTGCTCATAGGGACATGGGTCAAAACTACTTAAGTTCATAGCTATTGAGTCCTAAGAATCTACAATATTAGAATTCCCGTGTATTTTCAGATTCCTAAGGCTAAGGAACCTTGCAGATCGAGAGTAATGTTGTCTATGCTAATAACCCTACAACTTAGAAGAATACGATTACGAATAATGCAAGTTCGCTTTATCAAGAAAGTTCTAACGTTTTGGAGAATGACTAGATAATTAAAAGTAGTAATTGCAATTTACTTTCGCGCAATGACAATAATAAGAATAATGGGAACTTATAAGAAATAGTGAGTGCATTTGATAATGAGAAGACTTAGACTACCGAATAAGGGGATGAAGATGGTTAGCATGAATAAATTTAAATTTTAGAACAAGAAAATGATCAGGATTAACTGGATATTGAGTAAAAAGATGAAATAGTGGATACACAGAAGAATCTACCAAATCAAGATAAAAATGAATATAATTCAGATATTCAAGGTTAATAGTAATTATCTCAAAGAAAAAGTCAAGGAGCTACTGAAACAGTGATTAAAGAAGAAGGAGAGTTAATTCTCAATAGTTAATAACTTATTTCAAAGGATTATTCGTTTTAATCTCCTAGAGTTAAAAACAGAACGAAGAGCAATCCAAGTCGAGATTCAATGCAGTTAGTTTATTAAAATGAAGATATGCAAATGATTGGTTAAGAAAAGGCTAAAACAGCTCATACTATTTTGATAAGCAATGTGAACAAGAATGAAAATAAGCAATAATAGGAGCTCAACAAATGCGAAGATCAGATAGGTAAGAATAATAAAATTGCTTCTATTTAAGGAGATTATTAAAAAGAAAAATGAAAGAATAGAATTGAAATGCGTTTTTTTGTTGTTGGTTTAATTCTGCTTTAAAAAAATGAGAAGTGAATCTGACATTGGAGATGGAAGGAAATCAAAAAGAAAATATTGAAAAGATCTACGATAGAGATGGAGCAGGAAAATAACCCACAGCTAATTTTTTCCAAAGAGATACTTCCAATAATAACGATGGTTCATAGTAGACTATCGAACCTATGTCAGTGCAGAAGAATTACAATTAAGGGATGAAACTCGGAGGGAAAAAAAGCAGTAGTAACGAAAATAGCATAAACTCAGTAGAGACAATAAAACTACATTCTGCCACAAAAAACTTTGGAGATGCCAAAAATAACAGGCAAGATAATGAAGAAATGCCGGAAGTCATTGAGTATAATACTGAGAAAAGAGAACCGTAAGAGTCTTAGAGCACTGGGGGGTTAAGATTGAATTTTCAGTACTTTAGAGATATTGAAATTGGAGGGAATCTCAATCAAAGTGAACATAAAACTCAAGGAGGATATCTAATTGAGGATGAGGATTAGAAAATAAGAGATCATCATATCGAAGTACTCTTTAATTCTGATCAAAAGAATAAAGCAAGCATTGTAGCCGGTGTTGAGGAGAAAGGAAGGGAGCATTAGCGAAGTAGTATGTCGAAATTGCAAACAGAAGGAGCAGAAGAGAAAAGGCTGGATAAATATATTCCTTAACATGAAGAGGAACTACCTAAAAATACCTTAATGAGCCCTTAAAATAAGTAAGGTTTTTTACTTTTTTAATTATTTTCCTTTGCCATAATGAATCGTAATTTACCTAAAAAACAGCTCATTTGAGTTTACTTAATATTGGGGCGAATTAAGATAGTAAATTGATCAGTAATACCGAGAATAGAGCTGCTTTGAATGCATAAAACTAATGTGGCCTCAAAAAATAACTTTCTCTTAGCAAAAAGAAAAATACCTTATCCTTGCTCTTTCAGAAGAAAACTACAATGACTCTAAACCACAAAATGCATGTCTATTAGAATAAGTTCGTTTGTTGTACAGAAAGTTTACATTATCAAATAAAAAAATGACCTTAATAATGCATCCTGACGAAGCTCGTAAGCGAACAGAAAGGAGAGAAACCTGTGGAGGTACATTGTTTTCCAAAGATACAAACATGCAAGTCAGTGACATAAACATCTTCGCGCTGGTTTAGATGTTCCTGTTTTTGTCTTGCGAGTAATCATAAAAATTCGCTGCTGGTTCAAGACGGCTACTTAGAAAACTGAATCTTTTATTTTTGTTACTAAGAATTTCAAATATAATTGCGACTAAAATCAAAGAAAACATCTTAGATGGGTGCCTTCAACAAAGTACAGATGAGTTTATTGTCTTAACTAAGGAATTATTCAAGGCTATTTACTCAGAGGCAGTAGTTTCTCTGCTTGAAATGACTTTAGAACCGAATGAGACAAATGTGAAATTATATGATAATGTAGATAAAATCGCTAAGAGACTCGCTTAAGCTTAAAATGTAGTCTAGTTTCTCAAAGAATCCATAGAAAATTAAAGATTCTTTGGGAAAACACGAAATACCAATTAAAACCATACTCACATCCAACCTCGTTCATTTAACAATATTCCAGTACCAACCCTTCAACTCCATTGAGGACTACCTCCCCCTCACCCCCAAAAAAAAAGAAGGATATTATCTTAATTCAAGCACCGAAAGATTTATAATTTTATAAAACAGCTCTCTGTGTGTATTCTCATTATCATATCCTTTCCTTTTCGTAAAGAGGTATCCAACTTTCTAAATAAAACATTACAAAAAAAGTTAAACAACATAATTGAAGGGAGACTATCATAAAGCCATTTTTCTTTTCCTGCTAATCAAGCCAAAAGTTGAGAGAACCTTTGAGTGGATTAAAAATTATCGAAACGATCCTACTAGTATCCTAAATTAAGATTTTTTGAAATTTTTTAAAAAAAGCGAACACTTGATAAGAGATGACAGACAAAGATAGATTCTAGGTAGCAAAAGAAGAAGGCAAGTAACTCTTAAAGGAGAAATAATACGATGCAGCAATCGAAATGTACTTAGAATGCTTGGCATGTGCAGATATCCCAGATAAAGAACTAGCAATAATTCATTTAAATATTGGAATTTGCTATTTTGAAAAGGAATCAGTTGATTAAGCGATATAATTCATAGATAGAGCAGAACAGCTTGATCCAAGTTATTCAAAATCACATTACAGGAAGATTCAATGTTTGCTTAAACTCAAGAGATTAGCTGAAGCTCTGTAGCTTTGTCGCATTATGCTGAAACAATATCCTGAATCAAATGAATTTGGAAGTCTATTAGTAACAGCATCCATATAAAAAAAAATGAAAATTAGGTCACAATTCTTATTTTATTTTTTGCATTACAGCGAGAGACACAGACATTAATTGAAATAGAGAAGAACTCTTCTTTAAGTTATGAGGAATTCATGGGCAAATTAACTGAAGAAGAAAACAATCCAGAAGGGATAAAAAAGGTATTTGAGATGATCATAGCATAAGTAGATTCAAGATCATTACAAAAACAAATCTTGCAACCAGGTGGGTTTTGCGAGGAATTATTAAAAAAAGCAAAAGAAAATATCATCGAATCAGATTATTGTCTTGGATTTCTTTGGAGGAATGTAGTATTCGTCAGAGAGAGTGATATAAAATTACAGTTATCTGGGGAATGTGCAGATGTATTGGTCTCTCTGTTCCAGAAGAGACTAAAAAGTATTTCAGCTACTAACTCACAGGCAACACAGGGAGTTAAGTTAATAGTGAAATTGCTTCAATTTACAAGTATCCTTCATCCAAGCTTGATAAGCTTGTT